>Ga0306923_10000987_pt1 | contig 24285 bp, 19 predicted proteins | sample sta12Can44000108_FD_203841 | JGI IMG/M metagenome (GOLD analysis project Ga0306923, IMG submission 203841) | Lab enrichment of tropical soil microbial communities from Luquillo Experimental Forest, Puerto Rico - statanox.12C.anox.44.000.108 (v2)... | ecosystem: Environmental > Terrestrial >... | reverse complement strand
GAAAAGTTTTATTTTAACTTTAAATCTTTCAACCCTTTTAAACATTAAACGTCTAACCTATTGAACTTAACCCATGCTTGTAGATAAAACAACCCTGCACGACCTGTCTATCTTTCATCATGATGAAGAGCAATCCATTTTTCATCACCTTGATTTTACGCAAACAAATGGCGGTAGAGAGAAACTGCGCAAAATTTTAAGCCACCCGCTAGATAATATTCAGGCTATTACAGACATACAGAAAGCAATACGGCAATTGACTACAATACTTTCCGTTTGGCCTTCTACAATTACAAACGGTACAATAATGGTGGTTGAAAAATTTTTTGATACACCATTGGAATCGTTTCCGAGTGGTGCATCATTGCCGGAATGTTTATACTACAAAATCATAAATGGATCTGACTATTCGCTTACCAAATATTCTCTGGAACATTTTATTGTTTTTTTTAAAGGGTTGCATCAAATAACTGTTTTGCTTGCAAAAACCGAAAGCAAACAGCTGGCAACAATTGTATCAAGAATCGAAATGCTGCTTAAAAATTCTAACGTTTCCGAAATGGTGCATTGGGATAAAGAAAAAAAATTATCACCTGTTGATATTGTTTCGTTAGGGCGGTTCATAAAGCTTCATTTTGATCAAAAATCTTTGGAGTTAATAGATATTTACAACAGATTAGATGCTTATGTAAGTTGCGCAATAGCCTGTGAAAAATTTGCTTTTGCATTCCCGGAATTTGAAGAAAGCACATCGCCGTTTGTGGATGTAGATAATCTGTTTCACCTGCAGTTACAAATGCCTGTTGCGTATACGATAAAGCTTAATAAAGAAAAAAATTTTCTCTTTCTTACCGGCGCAAATATGGGTGGTAAAAGCACATTTATAAAAGCCATGGGATTGGCTGTATACCTTGCCCATATTGGAATGGGCGTGCCCGCCAAAGAAATGCGGTTGAGCTTGTTTGATGGAATACTCAGCAATATTCAGGTAGCGGATAATATTACCAAAGGCGAAAGTTTTTTCTTTAACGAAGTACAACGGATAAAAAGTACCGTTGAAAAAATTAGCGACGGGAAAAAATGGCTAATACTAATTGATGAACTATTTAAAGGCACCAACCAGCAGGATGCTGTAAAATGCAGTATCACCGTTATTGAAGGATTAAGAAAAATGAGCAACGGCATTTTCATTTTATCTACTCATTTATACGAAATAGGCGAAGCATTGAAAGAATATTCCAATATCCAGTTTCGTTATTTCGAAACAAACATTAAAAACGATCAACTGGAATTTAGTTATTTGTTAAAAGAAGGTATAAGCCAAGACAGGCTTGGGTACCTTATTTTAAAAAGGGAAGGCGTAGTAGACCTATTAGAAAGTTTATAGAAGCTGTTTAATTAAAATATTTTGTATACCGGCAATAGTTTTTCATAGCATCTTCGTTGCGTCGCACTCTTTTACAGTTAGTTCTGTATTGTGCAATCAAATAAACTGTGCCACAGTTTATTTGATTTATTTATTATATTCATCATAACTCCAATTGTAAATTCTTAAATGCCGGTTGATATCTTCCCAAAAAAAATTTCAAAATTCATTGTAATTCAACAACCGTTTTTTACAATTAAACTCATCAATAGTTTAATATTATAAATTATTTACTAAATTAGTTTCTCTAACCCCTAAGCCAATGAAGAAATTTTTACTCGTACTCCTCGGACTTGTTTTATTAGCGTGCCTGGAAATAATTAAAACTTATTTTATTTTACACTCAACAGAAGCAGAACAAAAACATTTAATTTTAAGTAGCTTCTTCAATCCTAAAAATATCTGGTGGTTTAGAATTACAGGCTGGGGTTTAATTAATATTCCTGTTATACAATGCTTTGGCAGCGAAACCGTAAAAACAAGAATCTTTCTTTCTGCTGCAATTATTATTTATGTGGTTATTTATTTTTATTGTAACTATAAAGCCTGATATTTCCATTATTATTATTTGTAATTTAGTTGCTGCATATTTTCCGCAAAGAATTACTGAAAAGGTTAGTTCAGTAGTATTGTTACAGCACAAGAGTGCGACGCAACAACTGTATCAGTTATTTTACGAAAGCCGGCTACAAAAAAATATATTATGCTCGTAAAAACCTTTGGCAGCGCGGTGCATGGCGTAGAAGCTATTTCTATTACCATTGAAGTAAATATAAGTAACGGCGATTTAAAGTATTACATTGTTGGTTTGCCTGATAATGCTGTAAAAGAAAGCATACAGAGAATTGAGAGTGCCATTAAAACCAATAATTACCACATGCCCCGAACAAAAATTGTGGTAAATCTTGCACCGGCAGATATTAAAAAAAGCGGTTCATCTTTCGATTTGCCCATTGCTATTGGTGTTTTGGGAGCCAGCGAACAAATTGAAAATTACGAAGCTTTGAAAGATTTTGTGATAATGGGAGAACTGAGTCTGGACGGTAGTGTTCAGTCGATAAAAGGTGCATTGCCTATTGCTATTCAGGCACGAAAAGAAGGGTTTAAAGGGTTAATTGTTCCCCAAGTGAATGCTCGTGAAGCGGCAATGGTAAATAACCTGCAAGTGTATGGTGTGGAACATTTGAATGATGTAGTAAATTTTTTTAAAGATGAAAATTTTTTACAACCCATTCATGTGAATACAAGAGAAGAATTTTTTAATAATCAATACGAATTTGATTTTGATTTTAGTGATGTAAAAGGGCAGGAAAATATTAAAAGAGCATTAGAAATAGCTGCAGCCGGTGGGCATAATGCCATATTAATCGGTCCGCCGGGTGCCGGAAAAACCATGCTGGCAAAGCGTTTGCCAACAATACTACCGCCATTAAGTTTATATGAAGCATTGGAAACAACAAAAATTCATAGTGTTGCAGGGAAGTTGCCGGAGAACGCTTCGTTGATTTCGAAGCGGCCGTTTAGATCTCCTCATCATACCATTTCCGATGCCGGATTAATTGGCGGAGGTGGTATTCCGCAGCCCGGCGAAATTTCATTGGCACATAACGGTGTTTTATTTTTAGATGAATTACCTGAATTTAAAAGAACGGTTTTGGAAGTAATGCGCCAACCAATGGAAGAAAGAAGAGTTACTATTTCAAGAGCAAAAGTTGCATTGGATTTTCCGGCCAATTTTATGTTGATTGCTTCAATGAATCCTTGCCCATGCGGGTTTTATAATCATCCTGAAAAAGAATGTACATGCCCGCCGGGAGCAGTTCAAAAATATCTCAATAAAATATCAGGGCCATTATTAGACAGGATTGATTTACATGTAGAAGTTACGCCAGTTGCTTTTAGCGAATTGAGCAATACGAAAAAAGGAGAAAGTTCCGAACATATTCGTGAGCGGGTTATTCGTGCAAGAGAGATACAGGCCGAACGCTATAAAAATAATGAAGGTGTTTATGCCAATGCACAAATGAGCAGCAAACAATTACGCGAAATTTGTATGATTGATAAACTTGGCGAAGCTTTATTAAAAAAAGCAATGGAGCGATTAAACCTTTCTGCAAGGGCTTACGACAGAATATTAAAAGTAAGCAGAACCATAGCAGACTTATCTTCCGGCGAAAATATAAAGCCGGAACATTTAGCAGAGGCCATTCAATACAGAAGCTTAGACAGAGAAGGTTGGGCGGGATAAACTAAGTTAGTGGTAAGGTTTAATAAGTATGAATTACTGCACAAACTGGTGTATTCAACTTTTTTGGTTGATAGTTGTTTCTTTTGCCATAAAACAGTATTTTGAAAAAATAATTATCTTATTGAAAATGACTGAATGGCATTTAAAAATCATTTGCACTATTCTTGTTGTTTAATCCACTCAAATAGAATCAATGAAAATACTTCTTCAATACCTTAAACCTTACAGGTGGCTCATTGTACTGGCTTTATTCCTTGCATCTATCAATCAGATTTTCTCTATGCTCGATCCTTTATTCTTTGGTAAGATGTATGATACTTATGCAGTGCATCCATTTCAAAAAGGGCAATACGTGGTTGAACATATTATCAATGAAAACAATCAACCAGAAGATAGAAAAACATTTCATGCTGCAGGCTCAAGAACAAGAGCAGAATTTGTTTGGGGTGTGTTGGGCTTTCTGGGCATTTTAATGGGTGTTGCCATGGTATCCAGAATTGCAAAAGCATTTCAGGACTATGCAGTAAATGTAATTGTACAAAAATTCGGTGCAACTATTTTTACAGATGGCTTAAAGCACAGTATGAAATTGCCTTATCAGGATTTTGAGGATCAGCGAAGTGGTGAAACATTGTCTATTCTTACAAAAGTTCGTGCCGATACAGAAAAATTTATCGGTTATTTTATTAATGTGCTTTTCGGAATTTTAGTAGGCATCGTAGTGGTTTCCGTGTATGCGTTCAGCAAACATTGGAGCATTATGCCAACATATATTGTAGGCATCGCATTATTATCTTGGTTAACCAACGTGTTAAGCCGTAAAATAAAAATCATTCAAAAAAATATTGTAAAAGAAACAACCATACTTGCCGGTACAACAACAGAAAGTTTACGCAATATTGAATTGGTAAAAAGTTTGGGCTTAACCAATCAGGAAATAAAACGTTTAAATAATAATACGTATAAAATTTTAGGATTAGAGTTACGCAAAGTAAAAAGTATACGTGCATTAAGTTTTGTGCAAGGCACTTTTGTAAACTTGTTGCGGCAGTTTATTATGTTTATTTTGATGTGGTTGATTTTTAACGGAAAACTTACACCGGGCGAATTGATGACATTAACATTCTACAGCTTTTTTATATTTGGCCCTTTGCAGGAAATCGGTAATATTATTTTAAGTTACCGTGAAGCTGAAGCTTCTATCAATAACTTTCATAACCTAATGAACAAGCCTGCAGACCACACTCCGGATGATCCTAAAAAAGTTGGAGAAATTGAAGAACTGGAATTTAGAAATATTTCATTTCAACATCAAACCGCACAATTTAAAGCGTTAGAAAATATTGCATTTGATGTAAAGAAAGGGGAAACCATCGCATTTGTTGGGCCGAGCGGTGCAGGAAAAAGTACACTGGTAAAATTATTGGTTGGATTATACAGACCGCAAGAAGGCGAAATATTTTATAATGGAATAAACGGTAACGAATTAAATTTCGATGAATTGAGAAATCAAATTGGTTTTGTTACACAAGACACACAATTATTTGCAGGAACCATTAAAGAGAATTTATTATTTGTTGCGCCGGATGCTAATGAAGAAGATTTAAAAGAGGCATTGCATAAAGCCAGTTGCGATACTTTATTAAGCAGGGCAGAAAAAGGGATTGAAACAATGATTGGTGAAGGCGGGTTGAAATTAAGTGGTGGTGAGAAACAACGTTTAAGTATTGCCCGTGCACTATTGCGTCACCCGCACTTATTGATTTTTGATGAAGCCACCTCAGCATTGGATTCTATTACCGAAGAAGAAATTACCAATACCATTAAATATATTTCTACCGAGAAAGAACAGATTACGGTAATGATTGCTCATAGGTTAAGTACTATTATGCATGCGGACAGAATTTATGTTCTTGAGAAAGGACAGGTTGTTGAAACCGGCAGCCACACTGCATTACTGGCTGAAAAGGGGTTATATTATGCTATGTGGAGGCAGCAAATTGGCGAAAGAAAGATGATGGCAATGTTATAATATAAGTGTAGAAAAAATTGCGATTCATGCTTTGCGGTTTTCGTTGTTGATTTTAATCTTACAGCATAAATGCACTTTGCGGTATTTGGTTTTTCTTTGGTATTAATAATATTGAGCAAAGAACAAAAATTGTAAAAAATAAAGAATAACGCACAAAATAAAAGTTTACTAAGTTTCTTCACGGTTCACATTAAATCAATTTATAAATCTTGCCGGGTAAAGAAGCAACAGTATTTTGCAGCTCTAAGCTTAAGATGGCAGCAGCGACAGAGCTGCTGCTGAGGCCGCTTTGTAAATAAATTTCATCAATATTCAACAATTCTTTTTCTTTTAATATATCTACTATGATTTTTTCATCGTCACTTAATTCAATAAATAATTCTCTTTGTTTTTTTGTGCTGTTATTTTTGTTTTCCTGCCAGCTCATTTCCTGTAAAAAATCTTCAACTGATGTAAATACAACGGCTTTCTGCTGCTGAATTAATTTTAAGCAACCGTTGCTTTTATTATCGGTAATTTTTCCGGGTACAGCAAATAAATCTCTGTTATAATTATAAGTTAGTTCTGCAGTAATCATACTGCCACCTTTGGCCGCAGTTTCAATTACAATGGTGGCATCGCTTATACCCGACACAATGCGGTTCCGTCTGGGAAAATTATGTTTATCCGGTTTGGTGTTTTGTTTAAACTCGGTTAATAACCCGCCATTCAGCAACATATCTTTTGCCATCGCTTTATGTTGTGATGGATAGATAGTATCTAAACCATGTGCCAAAACGCCAACAGTTGGCAAATGCTGTTGCAGTGCGGCTTTGTGGGCAATGCTATCAATGCCGAAGGCAAGCCCGCTTACAATTAAAACTTGTTGAGTGGCTAATTGTTCAATAATATTTTCTGTTACTTGTTTGCCGTAATCTGTATTGTTTCTGGTGCCGATAATGCTGATAATTTTAGGTTGATTCAAATTTGCGTTGCCACGGTAATATAAAACGGTAGGAGCATCGTAGCAATTCAATAATCGTTTCGGATAATTTTCATCATTTAAAAAAAGAATATCAATATGATGTTTTTCGCAGAATGTAATTTCTTTTTCTGCATCATTCCATAAATCAAATGCTTTAATTTCTTTGGCTTTTATTTCACCAATACCACTTATGCTGCTTAACTCTTTTTTTGATGCTTTAAAAACAGCCGCCGCACTTTCAAAATGATCAATTAAATTTTTTGCCTGCACCGCACCAATGCCATTAATCATGGTAAGTGCTACCTGATAATTTCTATCGTTTGTCATAAATATAGTTGTCAAAATAAATATAAAAAATATCCTGCAACTAAAATCTATAATCCGGTAATTACAATTTCTGTTCTTCTGTTGGCAGCCCTGCCTTCTTCCGTAGTATTGTCTGCTATTGGTTTGCCTGCGCCAAAACCTTTGTAGGCAAAGCGTTTTACGTCAATGCCATTATCAGCGAGGTATTGTGCAACGGCCCTTGCTCTTTTTTGCGAAAGAATAATATTGTTGTTTGCATCACCTGTGTTATCGGTATGGCCGTTAATTTGAATGTGTAAAGTTGGATTATCGTTTAATGTTTCCACCAGTTTATTTAGTTCAATTGCACTAACAGGCAACAACTCAAATGAATTTACATTAAACTGAATATTTCTTAAGATAAGAGATGCGTTTTCTGCCAACGGTTGCAATGCAATATCTTTTTGATAAGTACTGTCAGACAAGTTTTTACTCAGTTCATACACTTGTGAATAAAAGAAATATCCTTTTCTGTTAACCATAAACGTGTAGTCTTTTCCGGCAGGCAACGGGATATAATATTTTCCCGTTTCATCTGCTTGAATACGCATCAGCGTTTTACGATTATTGTTATCAACCAATTCAACTGCACATGGCAATCCTGCTTTTGTTTTAGCATCAAATATTTTTCCTTTAACGTATAAAGTTTTATGCGGACGAATATCATCTCTCAATAAAAATTGATATAAATCCAAGCCGCCTCTGCTGTCTGCTCTGTCACTTGCATAGTATGCCGTAGAGCCATCTGATGAAATACAAATGCTGCCTTCATTTTCAATGGTGTTAATAGGGTAACCCAGATTTTCGGGCTTGCCCCAATTTCCCGAAGTGTCTTTTCTGGAGATGAATAAATCTGTTCCGCCATATCCTTGCAAACCATCTGAAGTATAATACATAGTTTGATTATCTGCATGAATATAGGGTGCTGTTTCATCTCCAACAGAATTAATTTCTTTACCCATATTTTTTGCAGAAGACCAACGTCCATTGGGTAAGCGAACACTATAATACAAATCTTTTCCACCCGAACCACCGGGTCTGTTACTGCTGAAGTACAATACGCGGTTATCCGGACTTAAACATGGAGAACTATCCCAATATTCGCTGTTAATAGTTGGTCCCATATTTTGCGGTTCGCTCCAGCCATCAGCCGTTAAATAAGAAATATAAATGTCAAAGTCACCCATTCCTTTAGAAAAATTTCCTGCAAAAATTAACCATGTTCCGTCTGCCGAAACGGTTATGGCACCTTTGTACGGTTCAATATTTATGTCGCCGTTAATCAATTTGGATTTTGAAAAATTTCCATTGGTAATATTACTCTCCATAAAATCTTCACGATTATGCGTTGTTCGCCTCGTGTAGACTAACAGGTTATCGTCGATGCTTAATGAAGGATAATATTCCGATTGCGGCGAGTTAATACTATCTCCTAAATTTTTCGGTTGAAAAATATAATGCGTATCCGGATGTTTTTTTTGATAGTCAACTGCAAACTCATAACAAGCTTTTCTGTAGCGGGCACTTTTAATACTTCTGTCACTTAAATCAGGAATGGTAACAAATAAGTTTATGGCATTTAATGCATCGTCAAATCTTCCCAGTCCGGCCAAATTAATACTGTATGGTAAATTATAAAGTTTAAAATATGCAGTATCTTTTGCTCTTGCTTTTTCATAAGTTGAAACAGCTTCATTGTAATTTTTCAATTCACCAAAAGCACCTGCCAGCGATAAATATGCATCCACAAAATTAGTATCGGTGGCAATAATTTTTTGTAATGCAGGCACAGCCTCTTTTATATAACCATCCGCCATTTTCTCCATCACTTTTTGATACAGGCTTACTGTTCTTGCAGCAACATTATCCGGATTATATGTTTGTGCCCCGGCAAAAAAAGAAGTGGAAATACAAAAAATAAACAATGCTTTCTTCATACAAAAATTGTTACAGCAAGATCGTAAAAAGAAATCAAGCGGATTGTTAAAAGATGCTTTGTATAAACACAGTTTTTATGAAGCCGGCATAGTTGCAATACCCAACATTTGTTGCGTCGCACACTTCAGGTTTCTGTTATCAATCAACAAAAAAATTATGGAACGTTAATGTATTTATGGATTTGCAAACTCAGCAACCATTTTGGATTTGCCTTTACATAATCAATAATCAGGGGAGTTACAATATCTCTTTTATCCCATTCGGGTTGCAAGTATAATTTACTGGTTGGCGATACTTGTCCGGCAAATTTTTCAGCCCATTCAAAATCATGTTTATTAAATATCACAACTTTTAATTCGTTTGCCAGTGGTAATATTTCGGGTAATGGTTCTTTAAATTTTTTTGGAGATAAACAAATCCAATCCCATTTGCCACTTAGCGGAGAAGAACCGGAAGTTTCAATATTTGTTTCAAAGCCATTTTGCTGTAATGCTATCGTTAATTCATCGAGGTTGTGCAATAAAGGTTCGCCTCCTGTAATTACGGCTAATTGCTTGCCGTTGACAGTTGACGATCGACCGTCGACAGATTTCAATGCGTTCTCAACAATTTCACTTACACCCAATTTTGGATGAGCATTGGCATCCCAACTTTCTTTTACATCGCACCAAACGCAACCAACATCACATCCGCCCAAGCGAATAAAATAAGCAGCACGCCCTTTATGAAAGCCTTCACCCTGTAAGGTGTAGAAGGATTCCATAACCGGTAATGAGGAATCAATATTATTGTTATTTGAATTTGAAAGAGACATTATAGTGCTTCAGCTGTTTTAAGTTCGTATGCAAGCAAAGTATTTTTCAATAATCCTGCAATAGTCATTAGGCCTACGCCACCCGGTACCGGAGTGATGTAAGCTGTTTTTTCAGCTACATCATGAAAATCAACATCACCCTTAATTCTAAATCCTTTTTTAGCGGTTGCGTCTGCAACTCTGGTAATACCAACATCAATAATAATCGCACCTTGTTTAACCATGTTTGCCTTAACAAATTCCGGTTTGCCTAAAGCTGCCACTAAAATATCTGCTTGTAAACAGACTTCTTTCAAGTTATGTGTATGAGAATGACAAATAGTTACGGTACAATTTCCAAAAGGGTGATTGCCACTTAAAAGTATGCTCATTGGTCTTCCCACAATATTACTTCTGCCTATAATTACTGCATGTTTCCCTTTGGTTTGAATATTATAATGCTCTAACATTAGCATGATTCCGTAAGGTGTAGCTGGCAAAAAAGTAGGTAAGCCTTGCACTAATTTTCCTGCACTAACGGGATGAAATCCATCAACATCTTTTGTTGGATCAATAGCTTCAATAACTTTCTGTTCTGATATATGTTTGGGCAATGGCAGTTGAACAAGTATTCCATCAACTTCCGGATTTTCATTCAATTCCTCAATTTTGGCAAGCAACTCTTGCTCTGTGGCAGATTCCTGTAATTCGATAAGTGAAGAGCCGAAACCTATTTCAGCACAATTTTTCACTTTACTTGCTACATAAGTTTCGCTGGCACCGTTGTTTCCAACAATAATAACTGCCAGATGCGGTGCTCTTTTTCCTTGTGCAAGAATTGCGGATACTTTACTTTTTAAAGCTTCTTTTACAGAATGAGAAGCTGTTTTCCATCTAATAAAATCATGTACCAAAGGTAAGTTTTAAGGTTAAACGGTATGCATTATATATTATATTATATGTAAATAATTGATTTTTAGTTAATAAAAAATTTATTGATTTTTATGTGCAGCTTTTTTGGTCAGTTTTTAGTCTTGAATTAACTTGCTTTCTTAACATTTTATTAGCAAAGAGATTACATTTTGGTAATGTCACTTATTCTTTAACGCTTTTATAAAAAAAACACATGCAAATGAGAAAATTTACACTCTTGCTCATTATGCAATTGCTAATGGTTTCATTAGTGTTTGCACAAGTTAGAAATGTAACCGGTAGGGTTATTGATGAAAAAGGAGATCCCGTACCTTTTGCAACAATTAAATTAAAGGGGGCCAAAGGTGCTACTTCGGCCGATGCGAATGGCTATTATGAAATTAAAGCTTCTAACGGAGCAATTTTATTAATTGAATCAGTTGGGTTTGGTGGTAAAGAAGTGAAAGTAAGCGGTGCAACAATAAATGTTGTGCTTACTAAGACTACCGACAACCTTTCTGAAGTTGTGGTTACCGCTTTGGGAATCAAACGTAACCGAAATACTTTACCTTATGCAGCACAACAAGTTTCTGGGGATGAATTAAGTAAAACAGCAGCTACTATGAATCCAGTAAGTAATTTGTCTGGTAAAGTTGCTGGTTTACAAATTACTCAGGCAAATACTATGGGCGGTTCTACCAATGTTATACTACGTGGTATCAAATCTTTAACACAAAGTAATCAGGCTTTATTTGTTGTGGATGGCATACCATATGATAATACTAATCAAAGTCAGCAAAGTTATGATTTAGGTAATGTTGCTTCTGATCTTAATCCGGATGACATTGCTACTGTAAGCGTATTAAAAGGTGCTGCTGCATCTGCGTTATACGGTTCCAGGGCATCAAATGGGGTTATAATGATTACTACGAAAAAAAGTCAGAAAAAAAATGGATTAGGTGTAACAGCCAGTTTTGGTGTTTCTGTAGGAACACCGGATAACACCACATTACCTACATATCAAACACAATATGGGCAGGGATATGGTAGTGCAGGGTATTCTGCATCTTTTCCAACACATGATGGATTTTTTTATTGGCGTACAACATCAAGTAGCGGAGGGCAAAGAGTAAATGTTGTACAAACAAATAATGATGCAGGAACTGGTCCTGCGTATGATCCTACATTAATGGTTTATAATTGGGATGCATTTACTCCGGGAAACCCTAATTTTGGTAAGGCAACACCTTGGCAACCTGCTGCAAATCATAATGTTAAGGATTATCTTGAAACACCTGTTACAACTTCTGCCAGCGTATATGTAAATGGAAGTAGCGATAAAGGAAGTTATAAATTAGGTTACACACATGATGATAATAAAGACTTTTTTCCCAACAGCTTTTTAAAGAAAAACTTAATAAATTTTGCTGCAACTTACAGTTTAACGGATAAATTATCTGTTGGCGGTGCAATTGATTACTCTGATAATGCTGCAACAAATAGATATTTGTATCCGTATAACGGATTAACCAGTCCAATGACTGATTTTAGACAATGGTGGCCTACAAATGTAGATATCAAACAACAAAAAGCAGACTACTTTAGAAATCGAACAAATGCTACATGGAATTGGCAAACAAGTGCTTATACCACTAATACATTGGGTAGTATTGGCCGCCCGGCTTATCATGATAATCTCTATTGGTTTTCATATACAAACTTTGAAAATGATAGCCGTAATAGGTATTTTGGTAATATCCATTTAGATTACACTATTAATTCTTTTTTAACTGCAACTGCACGTGTCTCTAAAGACTATTATACACAGGCTCTTGAAACAAGACAAGATGTTGGAAGTCAAGCTACTTCTTCATATCTACGTTACAATAGCCAATATGATGAAACTAATTATGATTTAATGGTTAACTTAAATAAAGATTTAAGTCAGTCATTTAATTTAAAAGCCGTGGTTGGTGGTAATGTAAGGCAAACAGTGAATCAGTCTATTTCCGCTGCTACCAGCGGGGGTATGGTGGTACCTGGTTTTTTTGCTTTAGCTAACTCAAAAAATACTCCTGCTGCTCCTACTGAATACTATGGCAGAAGGGAAGTAGACGGTATATATGCCAATGCAACATTGTCTTATAAAGAATTATTAACATTAGATGCGTCTTTGCGTAGAGACCAGTCTTCAACGTTGCCCAAGAGTAATAATTCTTATTATTACCCTTCTGCTTCTCTTAATTTTCAATTCAGTAAATTATTGCCAGATGTAAAATGGTTATCTCACAGTAAAGCATGGGCCAATTATGCTGAAGTAAGTGGTGATGCTCCAATTTTTAGTTTGGCTAATACTTATACGTCACAAACTCCTTTTAATAGCCAAACCATGTTCTCCACTCCGTCTACCAATAACAATCCGAATTTGGTGCCGGAAAGACAAAAACAATATGAATTTGGTATTGAGTCTAGCTTCTTGAAAGACAGAATTGGTTTTAATGTCGCTTATTACCATGCTCAACAAATAAATCAGATTATGCCGGCTAGCGTATCTACTTCTACTGGATTTAGTACTTTTTATGTTAATGGAGGTGCTATACAAAACTCAGGTGTGGAAGTTAGTGTAAATTTAGTTCCGGTAAAGACAGCTAATTTTAGCTGGAACATGGCTATTAACTGGTCTAAAAATACTCAAAAAGTATTGTCGTTATATAATGGACAACCACAGTATGTTGTTGCTTCCTATCAAAATGCAATACGCTTAGTGGCTAAACCCGGGAAACCATATCAATTACAAGGTACAGACTATGTTTATCTAAATGGTCAGAGGGAAATTGATGCAAATGGCTACTATATGATTGCATCGAACGCTTATTCTGATTTAGGAACTCCAAATCCAGACTGGATTGGTGGCATTAACAATACTTTCAAATACAAAAACTTTGCATTTAGCTTCCTGATTGATATGCGTAAAGGTGGTAGTGTTTATTCATTGGATATGGATTACGGATCAAGTTCTGGTCTATACCCGCGTACTGCCGGTTATAATGATCTTGGAAACCCGGTAAGAAGTCCTTTAACAAATGACAATAAAAGTGGTGGTATCATCTTAAAAGGCGTTACATCAAGTGGTGCTGCTAATACTGTAAGGATTGACGAATCTGATATTAATAATGGTGCTTTCTCTTTTAGTTCTGCTTATGGAGAAGCCGATAAGGAATTTGTTTATGATGCGAGTTATATTAAATTAAGAGAATTGGCTATTACTTACTCTATACCATCTAGGGTATTTGGCAAAGGACTCAGTTTTGTTAAAGGCGTAGATTTCTCTCTTACAGGAAGAAATCTATGGATAATTCAAAAAAACTTACCATATGCTGACCCTGAACAAGGACAGGCTTCTGGTAATGCTTCAATGGGTTTCCAAAACGGAGCTTATCCAACAATGAGAACTTTTGGTGCAATTCTTAAAGTTAAATTCTAAAAAATATAGAGATGAAAAAATTATCTATCATAATACTTTCTTTGTACATGCTGAGTTCATCATGTACAAAAAGCTTATCTGATCTTAATGTTAACGGGAAATCTGCATCTAATGTTCCCTCTGTCACATTATTTACAATGGGAGAAAAAGCATTAGTTGACAATTTTACAACAACTTCTGTAAGTATTGCTCCTTTTAGAGTATTGTCGCAGGAATGGACAGAAAACACTTACGTATACGAAGCTCAATATAATTTTTCGGCATATAATGCTAATGCAGGATGGTGGAACCGTTTGTATGCTTCTACATCTTCAACTGCACCTGGAGTATTAACTAACTTACAGGCTGCAAAAAATAAGTTTGCTTCAGATATTTTAGACCCAGCAGTACTTCGTAACGATATGATCATTACAGATATATTAGAGGTCTTTACATTTAATTTACTTTTAAATACCTACGGGAATATTCCATATTCTCAGGCTTTGGATAACACTATTCCTTTCCCTAAATATGATGATGCAAAAACTGTATATACTGATTTATTAACTCGCCTTGATACTTGTATTGCGGGGTTAAATACTTCTGCCGCATCATTGGGTAGTGCAGATCAGATTTATAAAGGAAATGTAGCATCATGGAAAAAGTTTGCTGCTACTTTGAAATTAAAGATGGCAATGATGTTAGCTGATAAAGATGCTGCTACTGCTTCTAAAAAAGTTTTGGAAGCTGTTGCCACTGGTGTATTTGCAGCTAATACAGATAATGCGAATATGACTTATGATGCCAGTGCATCGGGTAATTCAAATCCTTTATGGCAGGCCTTGGTATATGGTGGCAGGCATGATTTCTTGCCTACTAATTTGCTAGTTAATACAATGGTTGCATGGAACGACCCACGTGTTCCTTTATACTTTACAAAAGACCCTAACAATAGTTATAGTGGTGGTGTTCCGGGTGCTGGCAATGGTTATGGTCTCTTTTCTGATTTTTCTGCTCTTATTCAGGGGCAAACATATCCGGGTACCATTCTGGATTATGCTCAGACTGAATTTTTACTGGCAGAAGCTGTTGAAAGAGGTATTGCTGTTGGGGGTACTGCACAAAGCCATTATAATAATGCAGTAACTGCTTCTATTACCTTCTTTGGAGGTACGGCTGCAAGCGCTACTACTTATCTTGCATTGCCTGCAGTTAACTATATTACAGCGGCAGGTACTTGGCAACAAAAATTGGGATATCAAAAATGGATTGCCAATTATAATATGAACTGGGATTCTTGGACAGATATCAGGAGATTAGGCTATCCTAATCTAAATGTTGTTAATCCTCCGATTGCTGCAAAAGGAAATCTTCCATTACGTTTAACTTATCCATCAAATGAATCTGGCTCTAACCCTGCCAATTGGGCAACAGGTGTTGCGGCTTTACCTGGTGGTGCAGACGTAGTGTCGGCTAAATTGTTTTGGATGCCTTAATTCTTTTTAAATACAAAATATAAATGCAAGGAGAGGTAATCAAATTATCTCTCCTTTTTTATGGCTTGAACTGATTATTTTTGTAGGAAATATTTTTATGCAAGAGCAACAACCTAACCAATTAAATATAGAAATAAGTGAAGAAATAGCCGAAGGTAGCTATGCCAATTTAGCTATCATTACACACAGTCATGCCGAGTTTGTAATGGACTTTGTTAATGTAATGCCTGGCACTCCTAAAAGCAAAGTAAAAAGCAGAATTATTTTTACACCAATGCATGCCAAACGTTTCATGAAAGCTTTAATAGACAATATTGAAAAATATGAAGCCATGAATGGAACTATTAAAGATTTAGAGCAAATAGAAATCCCAATGCATTTTGGTGGACCAACTGCGCAAGCTTAATAGATATGCAAATGAATAATATATAATATGAAGATGTGTAAATTGGAATCGTATTTTCAATTTACACATCTTTTAGTTTATAATCTGCACTCAAAGAATTCCTTCATCTGCAAAACTGTAATAACCTTCATCGCTAACGATGATGTGATCCATTACAATTATATCTAAAAAGTTTGCAGCCTCTTTAATTTTCTGTGTAAGAATTTCATCCTGCTTGCTGGGTTTTAAACTGCCGCTCGGATGGTTGTGCGATAAAATAATAGATGTAGCATTTTGTTCTAAGGCTTTTTTTAAAATAATTCTGGGATCTGCAATTGTACCGGTAATACCGCCTTCGCTTATAATTTCCCGATGCAAAATTTTATTAGCCCTGTTTAAAAATACTACCACAAACAGTTCGTGTTTTTTATATTGAAATAAAGCTTGTAAATAGGTTGCAATATCTTTACTGCTTGTAATTATTTCTTTTTTATTTTCAGTTGCATTACGTCTGTTACTCAATTCTAAAGCAGCGCAAATAGCTATCGCTTTTGCTTCGCCAATGCCTTTGATTTTTAAATGTAAAATTTCTTTTACAGAAAGCTTACTTAGTTTAGCAAGATCATTATTTATACGTTGCAATAATTCTTTAGCAAGATCAACAGCTGTTTTTTGTTGAGTGCCGTTATTAATTAAAATAGCTAATAGTTCAGAATTACTTAATGTATCTGCGCCTTTAAGCATCAACTTTTCTCTGGGTCTGTCGTCTACAGCCCAGTTTTTAATAGAATTTTTTTCCATGTATGATTTTTTTTAAAATTCATCATGGGTATATATGCAACGGTTACAGCACTCAAATTATAAAAAAATCACAGAGAATAATTTACAATTTCTTAAAATCATTTTCCTCGCTGGGATATGTGATTTATCTTCGCAGCAATTCCACAATAAATATGAATCCGTCTGTAAAAATATTTTCTGGCATCAGTTCCAATAAACTTGCAGAAAAAATTGCAAAGAGATTTGGTGCTCCGCTGGGGAAAATCAATATCCAAAAGTTCAGTGATGGTGAATTTCAGCCTATTTTTTTAGAAAGTGTTCGTGGCGATTATGTTTTTTTAGTACAAAGTACTTTTGCGCCTGCAGATAATTTGATGGAGCTTCTTTTAATGATTGATGCAGCCAAACGTGCCAGTGCTTATAAAATTATTGCCGTAATGCCTTATTATGGTTATGCCCGCCAAGATAGAAAAGACAAACCTCGTGTTGCCATTGGCAGTAAACTGGTTGCAACTTTGCTGCAAGCTGCAGGTGCAGACAGGGTGATAACGATGGATTTGCATGCGCCTCAAATTCAGGGCTTTTTCGACATCCCTGTAGACCATTTGGATAGTTCGGCAATTTTTATTCCTTACATTGAACAACTTAAGCTGCCAAACCTTACCTTTGCCGCCCCCGACGTGGGTAGTACCAACAGAGTTAGGGAAATTGCCAGCTATTTCAATGCAGAAATGGTAATTTGTGATAAGCATAGAAAACGTGCTAATGAAATAGCAAGCATGGTAGTTATTGGAGATGTAACCGGCCGGGATATAGTGTTGATTGATGATATATGCGATACCGGTGGAACATTGGCAAAAGCGGCTTCTTTATTAATGGAAAAAGGCGCAAGTAGTGTTAGGGCTATGTGTACACATCCTGTGTTAAGCGGGAATGCTTATTTGAATATAGAAAAAAGTGTGTTACAGGAATTGGTGGTTTGCGATACCATTCCGCTGCAACAGGAAACAGCAAAAATAAAAGCATTATCGGTAGCAGATTTGTTTGCAATTGCTATTCGCAATGCTTATGAAAATAAGAGTATAACAAGTTTGTTTATCCATTCTCAATTGAGAGGAAGAGATAAACAGGGATAAAATAAATTGTTGAATGAAGATGTGATAGCCGAAGTGTGCGACGCAACGATGATGGATAAAGCGATGCGGCCGGTATCAACAAAAAATTGTATTTAATAAAAACAAACAATAATGAAAACAATTACAATCGAAGGACAACTGAGGACCGAGCTTGGCAAAAAAGCCACCCGCCAAATTCGCTCTCAGGAATTAGTGCCAGGTGTAATTTACGGGGGTGCTGCAGAAGTTAATTTCTCTGCTCCTGCAAAGGCTTTCAAGTCTTTGGTTTATACACCTGAATTTCAGTTAGCTGAAGTTAAAGTTGACGGAAAAACGTACAAATGTATTTTGAAGGATTTGCAATTTGACAAAGTTTCCGATGCTTTAATTCACGTTGACTTATTAGAGTTGGTTGACTCCAAAAAAGTAGTTGCCACTTTGCCTATTAAATTTACCGGTGTATCTATCGGTGTTAAAAATGGTGGTAAATTAATTACTAAAATAAAATCTTTAAAGGTTAAAACTTATCCTAAATATTTAAAAGAGTTTATTGAAGTAGATATTACCAATTTGGAATTGAATGGTAATATTAGGATTGAAGATGTAAAAGAACCAAATATTGAAGTGATGAACTCGCCTCGTATTCCTATTGCATCTGTTGTATTAACCAGACAATTGAAACAGGAAGAAGCTGCTGCAACACCTGCCGCTGCACCTAAAGCTGCAACACCTGCCGCCGCTGCACCCGCTGCTGCTGCAAAGAAAAAATAATACGAACATTTTTTCAATATCATCCCTCAACAAAACTGTTGGGGGATTTTTTTATTCAAAGGGTTAAAACCTAAAGGCAAAAGGCTATTGTTCTTTAAATATATATTTTTGCTGTATGAGTAAGTTTTTGATTATCGGGTTGGGGAATGTTGGAGACGAATATCACAGAACCCGCCATAATATTGGATTTGATGTAGTGGATGCTTTTGTATTAAAGCATGATGCTATGTTTCAACTTTCCAGGTTGGCTTATGTTGCAGAAGTAAAATGGAAGGGAAAGATTTTTATCTGTATAAAACCTACCACTTATATGAATTTGAGTGGTAAGGCATTTAAATACTGGATGGATAAAGAAAAAATAGCAATAGAAAATACATTAACTATTGTAGATGATATTGCATTGCCGCTTTCTAAATTAAGATTAAGGCCTTCGGGAAGCGATGCAGGGCATAACGGCTTACGAGATATTCAGCTTACATTAGGTACAGATGTTTATCCTAAACTGAGGTTTGGAATCGGTAATAATTTTCCTAAAGGAATGCAGGTAGAATTTGTGCTGGGAAGATGGTGGAACGAAGAAGTACCTGTTGTTCAGAAAAAAACAGATAAATCCGTTGAAGCGATAGAGCAATTTGCTGCCATTGGTATTGAAAAAACGATGAATACCATAAATAATTTGTCGTTCACATAATAATTTAACCTCTTTTACAGTTATATAGTCGGAAATATAATTCAAGTAACCACCTAATACAGTTATCGGGCTATTCTTAGCTCACCATGTTAAGGGTTGCTTAATTAATATTTAAAGAAACGACTATGAAAATATTCTGCGTTGGGCGGAATTATGCAGATCATGCTAAGGAGTTAGGGAATACGGTTCCCGAAGACCCTGTAATATTTATGAAGCCAAAAAGTGCTTTATTGCAGAGTCATACACCTTTCTATTATCCTGAATTTTCAAACGAACTTCATTACGAAGCAGAACTTGTTTTGCACATATCTAAGAATGGTCGTTACATTCAAGAAAAACAAGCTTCGCGTTATTACAACAAAATTAGCGTAGGTATAGATTTTACGGCAAGAGATATTCAAGCCGAATTAAAGAAAAAAGGTTTGCCGTGGGAAAAAGCAAAATCGTGGGACAACTCTGCTGTAATAGGTACATGGATTGATATAACCCCGGAAGTGCTTAAAAAACCTATTCATTTTTCCCTGAAAAATAATGGAGAAATAGTGCAGCAAGGAATAAGTTCTGATATGATTTTTTCATTTGATACAATCATTTCTCATATATCGAATTATTTCTCACTCAATATTGGCGATATGGTTTTTACCGGAACACCGGCAGGTGTTGGTGAGTGTGTAGTAGGAGATGTATTGGAAGGATTTTTTGAAAGCCAAAAAATGTTTGAAGTAGAAATTAAATAAATAAACCCCTCATCGAATTAAAATGCTGAACCGCGATACATTAATGAACGCATATAAACTGATGGTTACTGCAAAAGCCATGAGTGAAACATACGAGGCCAATAGGCAAGTATGTAAATATGTGCATTCTACGTCACGCGGTCACGAGGCGATTCAGATTGCAACCGGCATGCAATTGCTTTCTTCAGATTGGGTGAGCCCATATTACAGGGATGACAGTATGATGATTGCAACCGGCTTTACCCCTTACGAATTAATGTTGCAATTGTTGGCAAAACAAGATGATCCTTTCTCCGGCGGACGTTCTTATTATTGCCATCCAAGCAATAGAAGAGAAGATAAGCCGGGTATTATTCATCAGAGTTTGGCAACCGGCATGCAAGCCATACCAACTACCGGTTTAGCCCAGGGAATTCAATACATTGAAAAGCATAACCTTGACCATTTAAAAAAAGAAGCAGACGGGCAAAGCCCTATTGTTGTATGCTCTATGGGAGATGGTGCTGTAACCGAAGGTGAAGTAAGCGAAGCCATACAATTTGCGGTATTAAAACAATTACCTATTATTTATTTAATACAAGATAATCAATGGAGCAGCAGTGCTACGGCAGAAGAAACCAGAGCAATGAATGCGTATGATTATGCTGACGGGTTTAAAGGATTAAAAAAAATGCAATGCGATGGAAGCGATTTTATGAGAAGTTACGAAACCATCAGCCATGCAATAGCCTATGCAAGAAATGAACGAAAGCCTGTTTTAATTCATGCAAAAGTTCCTTTATTAGGGCATCATTCAAGTGTGGTAAGAAAAGAGGTTTACCGTAACCGGGAAGATTTATTAAAACATGGTTTGTACGATCCAATTCCCAAATTACGTTTAACATTAATTGGTGCTGGTTTTAATGAGCATGAAATAAACGAAACAGAAGCGGCTACACAACGGGAAGTGAACGAGGCTTTTGATAAAGCACAAGTTGCAGCGGAACCGGATGTTAAAAATGTTGATGCACATATTTTTGCAGCAACAAAAATTACTGAAGAAAAAGGTCAACGTGTTCCTAAATCGGCTGATAAGGTGATGATGGTGGATGCTGCGTTACATGCAGTTGAAGAAATTATGGAAGATCACCCCGAAGCAGTCTTATACGGCCAAGATGTAGGCAAAAGGCTGGGCGGCATATTTAGGGAAACAGCCAATTTAGCTGAAAAATTTGGAGACGAAAGAGTGTTTAATACGGCCAGCCAGGAAGCTTATGTTGTTGGTTCTACTATTGGAATGAGTGCTTTAGGATTAAAACCAATTGTGGAATTGCAATTTGCAGATTATGTGTATCCCGCATTTAATCAGTTGGTAAATGAAATATCAAAATCAAGTTATTTGAGTAATGGAAAATATCCGGTAAATATGATTTTACGTATTCCGGTTGGAGCTTATGGTGGTGGTGGCCCTTTTCATAGCGGAAGTATTGAAAGTACTTTACTTACGGTAAAAGGAATAAAAATTGTTTATCCTTCCAATGCTGCAGACATTAAGGGTTTAATGAAGGCTGCATTTCTCGATCCTAATCCCGTTATTATGTTAGAACATAAAGGATTGTATTGGAGTAAAAATGCAGGAACGGAAGATGCAAAAACTGTAGAGCCTTCTAAAGATTATATTTTGCCTTTGGGAAAAGGATCGATAGCATTAGCAGCGGATCCTCAAAAAATAAAGAAAGGCGAAACTGTTTGTATTATTACTTACGGAATGGGCGTGCATTGGGCCAAAAATGCTGCTCAAAAATATCAGGGTCAGGTTGAAGTAGTAGATTTACGAACACTATATCCATTGGATGAAAAGTTGATATTTGAAACAGTAAATAAGCATGGAAAAGTAATTGTGTTGAGTGAAGAACAGCAGAATAATTCTTTTGCAGAAGCATTATCACTCAGAATTTCTAATAATTGTTATCATTTTTTAGATGCAAAAGTAGAAGTTGTTGGTGCACTAAATTTGCCCGCAGTGCCGGTAAATTCCGGGCTTGAGGCAGCCATGTTACCTACTGTTGAAAAAGTAAGAGATAGAATTGCCAAACTTTTAGCTTACTAATTACAATCATTTTGTTGAATCCCTGTATATTTGCAACCCCAAAAGGAGTTATACTTTTTTTGAAGGTTGAAAATGGCGGGGTAGCTCAGGTGGTTAGAGCGTTGGATTCATAACCCAAAGGTCTCGGGTTCAACTCCCGATCCCGCTACAAAGCTGAAAACTTTAGACAGTAAGGTTTTCAGCTTTTTTATTTCTGCAAAGTCCTGTAGCATTTTTAACAATAGCTAACAAAAAGGTTTCATATTTGGAAAAGGATACATGAATCCTAAATCGCTGAAAGCCTTATATACACTATGCTTTTCGGCGGTTAGATTCAACTCATACACCGCTACAAAAAAGTGAAACCTCCACTACATTTTTTCACTTTAAACTTATTCAAATCAGGATAATATTATGTGCATGATTAATGAAACAATAGTAATATCATATAGTGTATGTAATATGGGAATAAAAAAAATTATGGAACCATCAACCCATGATATCCTGAATAGTTTGCAAGATTAAGTATTAACTTCTATACGAGTTTTTACGAAAATTTTCATTTCAATTACACAGAAACTTTTACCAATTCATTTTCATAATTACTTACTTCAAAACATGATTTTTAAAGTGGTTATATTTTTAAAAAAATTACCTGGCTTCTTTTACCGGCATTACATAATTCCCGACAACAGAAATAATTACGTTATTCGTATTTTTAAAATTGCAGGAAAAGTTTCCTGTTACAATATATGTCATGCTGTTAACCGTACTGTCTTTTTTTGTAATAGCTGTTACATTATTTACAATATTTGCCGACTGTAATACTGTATTGTTATAAAGATTAGGGATGCTATTATCCACTAGACCGATTACTAAATCGCAATTGCAATCAGCTGTTGTTAATAAGGAGCCTCCATCAAAAATTTTATGCGATCCAGGTTTGGTAGTGCCAAAATCAACATTATTGGTGTAATGTTTAAAATAGCAATCTAAATAATATGCATCTACATTGATCTGCCCAATGTTCGTTAAATTATACGCTTTATTTGCTACACACCCTTGTTGATTTGCTAATAGAAATGTTGCAACGGAACTTGTTGAGTACTTAACATTCTGTATATAAGTATTTAAATAGTACGGATAAGATGCATTATTATCATTGGGTTTACTGCATGCAGCTAACTCGAAACAAAATATTAAAACAAGCAATAAATATCTTTTCATAATTTATTAAAGTTTATGTACAATTTTTAAACTTTTAAAATAGCATCATTTTTTAAAAATCAAAATACTTCACCTAAATTTAAATAAAAGCCTCGGCTTCCATCATTTCCAAATCCATAATCCAAACAAAGGTTAGCACCTGACTTTTTGTTTAGTTTTATCCTCAATCCTGCACCATAACCAGGCAAGAAATTATTGTATGGTCTAAGATTTCCTGAAAAATTTTCAACATTAAAAAAAACAACGCCACCAATTAAGCCGTTATGAGAAATGCGGTATCTGTATTCGGTCTCGAAATAACTCATTTGTTTTCCTCTAAACCTACTTTGTATATAACCCCTTCCGGTATTATATTGATCATCCCATCCGTTACTTGGCAGTAATAAATAGTTTGGGTTTCCGGCAGGAGTTAACCATTCATATGCCCAAAGTGCCAGTACATTTTTAGACCTTTTAGGAAGATTAATATACTTCCTTGCATCGATCAAGAGCGAAGCCCATTCATAATCACTTCCTAATTCTTGAAGATTTTGTCGTAAAACTATATTGAAATAAATACCTTTTTCCGGATTGATTTGATTCGTTCTTGAATCGTACAATAGCTTTACTATAGGGCCACTTGCAGTTGCAGTTGATCCTATTTCTTTTTGAATATAAACATTAACCAACCGTGTTTGAGGGTCAATTATTTTAATTTTCCAGAAATAATCATAATAGAATCCGATACCCGCATAAACATTATTGGCTATTCTTTTTACAATTGATTGATGTAATTTGATTTGACTAAAATTAATGGTATGATCTTGATTCGGATCAGTTGTGCCACCTAATCCATAAATATTTGAAGGATAAGAGATATACCTGTTGTCTGATATTATATTATAGCCGCCATCT
>Ga0306923_10000984_pt1 | contig 24308 bp, 19 predicted proteins | sample sta12Can44000108_FD_203841 | JGI IMG/M metagenome (GOLD analysis project Ga0306923, IMG submission 203841) | Lab enrichment of tropical soil microbial communities from Luquillo Experimental Forest, Puerto Rico - statanox.12C.anox.44.000.108 (v2)... | ecosystem: Environmental > Terrestrial >... | reverse complement strand
GCGCCGCCGCCGGGGCTCGACCTGCCCAAATCGACGGCCGAGCAGCCGCAGACCTCCTCGCTGGTGGTGGCGATCGACCGCGGATCGATCCTCCTCGGCAGCGAGCGGATCGCCTCGGTGCAGGACGCCGAGGCCAGCCCGCAGCTGCTGATCGAGCCGCTGGCCACGCGTCTCGAGGCGGCGCGCGCTCAGATGGCCGACATCCACCGCCTGCAGGGGGCCGATTCCACCCACGCGAACGTGGTCACCATCCAGGGTGACGAAACCATCGAGTTCCGCGTGCTGCAGAAGGTCATGTACACCCTGAACCAGGCGGGCTTCAGCGACATCGCGCTCGCGGTGATCAAGCGGTCGTAGGGGGGACGAACGTCATGGCGATCTCGACCGCGAGGATCTACCGGCAGCCGATGCTGGATCCCAGCGACGCGCTGTTCCGGCGCTGCCTTTCCATGGCTTCGGCGCTCGGCGGAGCGTTCGCGCTCGCGGTGCTGCTCACCCCGCTGCGCCAGCGCGTCATCGAGCGGGTCGAGGAGCTTCCGCCGCGCTTCGCGCGCCTCGTGCTCGAGAAGCCGAAGCCGGCCGGCGCGGTGGCGCAGGAACCACAATCGCCGCTCGCCAAGTTCAACCAGCCGAGCGGCGGTGGCGGGGGCGGCGGCGGCGGCGACCACGGAGCGGTGGCGCGTGTCATCCAGCCCGAGCCGGCCCCGAGCGCGCCGCCGGTCGCCGCGCCTCCGGTCGCCGCCCCTCCGGTCGCCGCGGCGCCGGGATCGGTGGCGCCGGGCGCGAGCGCCGGCGCGGCCGGGCGCGCGCGGGCCCAGGCCGTCGTGCGCTCGACGTTGAGCGGCGCCACCAGCTCGCTCACCAGCACGCTCACCGGACTCTCGACATCTCTGGGCGCCACCAGCGGCGCCGCGCCGCCGCCCGGTGGCGGTCGCAGGGGTGGACGCGCGATTCGCGCCGCGCGCTCCGACGATCAGGTGGCGGTGCCGACCGCCGGCCTCGCCGCCGGCGGGGGATCGGCCGATCTGCGCAGCTCCGTGGTGCCGGGCTCGCTGGTGTCGATCGGCGACCTCTCCGCCGCGGCAGGCGGGCACAGCAGCGGCTCGGGCGGTGGATCGGGAGGCGGATCGGGAGGCGGACTCGGTGACGGCGTCGGCGACGGTGCGGGCAGCGGATCGGGCGGCGGCACCGGCGGCGGCTCGGGCGGAGGGGTGGGCAGCGGGACCGGCGGCGGCACCGGCCCGGGCTCGGGGGGCGGCGGGATCCGCGGCGCCTACGCGCCGGGCGTCTACCGCAGCAACGCCTCGCTGCTGGCCGTGATCCAGCGCTATTCGGCCGGCATCCAGTACTGCTACGGCAACGAGCTCAAGCGCGATCCAACCCTGCGCGGCAAGCTGGTGGTGGCGCTGACCGTGGCGGCCTCGGGCGAGGTGCTGGACGCCACCATCGTCCAGAACACGGCGGGATCCGAGCGCCTCGCGTCATGCGCGCTATCCCAGATCCGGGAGTGGAGATTCCCGGCGATTCCCGTGGGCGTGACGGCGTTCCAGGCCCCGTTCGTGTTCACGCCGCCCAGCTGAGCGGGCGGGCCACGACCTACTCGAGGTGAACAACCCGGCGCGTGAACGCCGCGCCGCCGGCGCGCACGCGCAGCAGGTAGACCCCGGGGCGGACGCGGCCGCCGTCTCCGCTCGTGCCGTCCCAGCGGATCTCGGCCGCCCCCGCCAGGGTGACCGGCGCCATCGCCCAGACGCGCCGGCCGGCCAGATCGAACACGTCGGCCGCCACCACCGTCGGCACCGGCAAGGTGAGCGCCACACTCGTCGCCGCACGGAACGGATTCGGCCGCCCCGCGCCGACACGGATGGCGGCGCCGCCACCGTGGGGAGGAGGGCCGACCCCCGTGCCCGGGTGGACCCAGACGTCGGTGATGGGCGGCTCCGCGGTGGCGGCGCCGAAGGGGTCGAGCCCGAGGCCGTCGCAGATCGTTCGCAGGACCGTGTAGTGGTTGATGAACCGCTGCGAGACGAAGCCCGGCCGCACCAGCGGGCCCGCCAGCACCGTGAGGATCTGATTGTCCGACAGACCCTCGTCCTCGTCCCAGGTGAGGACGACGAGGCCGTTGGGGCCGACGGCCGAGAGCATCGCCGGCATCTCGCTCGACAGCCAGGTATCCATCGTGTCGGGCGGGCAGTCGTGCGCGTTGTGACAGTTGTTGGGAATAACGAACGCCAGCTCCGGCAGCTCGTCCGCCGCGATGTCGGCGGCGAGCTGGCCGTACGGCATCTCGTTCGCGTGATTCAGATTCGAAAAGCTCACCCACGGCGCGTGCTTGCGGCCGTAGAGCGAGCCGGTGGGCGAGGGGCTGGCGGTGCACACCGTGCTCCCCGGCGCGGGCAGGTTCTCGCAGTACGAGCGCCATGACAGGCCGGCGGCCTCGCAGGCGTGGCCCAGGTTCTCGGTGTCGTATGGGGAACCGGGCGGAGGACACGAGTCGCTGACGATGCCCTGGGTGCCACCCGACCACAGGGCGATGTAATTGGGCTGCGACGGGTGCCGGATCGCGTAGGAGTGCGCGAACGACGCGTTGGCCGCGGCCAGGCTGGCGACGTACGGAGCGGCCCTGGCCTCGGCGTAGGGCGCGTTCTCCATGATCACGACGATGACGTGGTCGAGCTCCGGTACCCAGCCGTCGGGTGGACCGGGCACGTACTCGAGGGCGCCGCGGTCGGCGTACGGGACCGGTCCGAGGCCCGCGTTCGCGGTCGATGGATCGTCGATCCGTGATCTCCCGGCGGCGTCGGTCGCGGGCCAGAACGGCTGGCTCGAGTTGGCGTCATCGATCGCCGGCGAGCCCCATGTGAGGCGCAGATCGCCGTTCCACGGGTCGGCGAAGCGGGGATTCGCCTGGATCGACCGGGTGTCGTGACCGGTCGCGGCCGCGAACGCGGTGAGCGAGGCGTACTTCGTGCCCGCATACTTGACCGGCGACCACTCGCCGGGGTTCCAGAACAGGTTGTCGTCGGAGACCAGGCCGGTCGTGGCGACCGAGTCCACCATCAGGTCGTAGGCCTGACCGACGAGGCCGTTCGCCACCGCGATGCAGTTGCCGAGCGTCGCGCCGCTGGTGCCGTTGTCGAGGCCGAACCCGTCGCGGTAGTTTCCGAACGCGACGTCGCCGAAGTGCCCGACGCTTAAGCTCCCGGTGTCGTGGAAGCCGTCGTAGGCGTTGTTCCAGGAACGGTTCTGGAGCGAGACGAGGCCGCTGGTGGCCTGCACGTGAAGCCCGGTGTACCCGTTGTCGTGAAGGCGGTTGCGCTGGACAACGTTGGCCGGCGAACCGAAGACGTAGATGCCGGCAGACGCGCCGAACGTGGAGTTCCGATACGATTCGTCGTCCTCCACGGTGCACCCGCTCGCCCCGGCGGTCAGCGCGATGCCGCTCAGCAGGTGGTCCGACGCCACGCACGAACCGATCAACGCCGACGTGGCGCCGCTGGCCTGGATGCCGTAGCGCCCGGCGAACGTGACCGAGTCACGGGTGATCGAGATGTTGCTCGCCGTCGAGGTGAGGAGGATGCCGGTGTCCTCGCTGCGCGTCACCGCGAACCCATCGATGCCGAGCCATTGAGCCCCGCTGAGGCGAAACCCGTACAGGCGGTGTCCGACCTCGGCGTGGTGGGTTCCCGGGTTGTCGCCGCCCAGGTTCACGTACAGCCCGGCGCCAGACACCCAGACGAAGCCGTTGACTGGCAACAAGGCCGGGGCGACCGCCGACGCGGTCAGGCGCACGCTGTCTGCGAATACCTGTGCTGGACTCCAGGTCACGCTCGCCGCCACCCACACGCCGCCCGAGTCGGGGGCCCAGAGCGCGGGGTCGGCGAAATTGTCCGCCCCGCTGACCACCACCGGGCTTCCGTCGCCCGCCATGCCCACGATCGAAATCGGGTTGCCGGACTGGCCCGAGCCGGGCGCCGCCACCTGCTCCCGATAGATGCCCGGGTAGACGAGGATGGAATCGCCGGGGGCGTGGTGTGCGGCCAGTGCCGCCGAGATCGTGCAGTAGGGCTGGCTCAGGGTGCCGGGCCCTGCGTCGGAGCAGGAGCCGCTCGTCTGATTGACGCATACGGTGGTGGCGGCCGTGGCGGGCCCGGTGACCAACGGGACGATTCCGGCGGCGGCCACGGCCGCGATCCAGAGGGCGGCATGAGGCCGCCCGCCCGGGCGAACCGCCCAAGCACCCTCAGGTGCTTCGCTGCTCCGCAGGGGGACGGGGACTGTGATGCGCTTAGCGATCGCGGCCGCCAATCGGTCTGGAAGAGTCCCGCGGGCAGGAGCACCTGATCGCGGAGAGGTGTGGACTTCGCGTCCCTGCGCCGACGCAGAGGCCACATCCGGCAATGGCTTGGATCGCGCGCCTGGGGAGGGCGGCCGGGCCGTGACCCCGAGAAGGGCCTCAATTCTAGCCCGCCATCTCGGCCCCCGTCCAGGGGCAAACCACTGCCAGGACGGAGGGACGGGTGGGAAATTGTGGCGTCGGTAGAAGGGGCGAAGCCTATTCCAGGTGCACGACCCGGCGGGTGAACGCCGCTCCGCCGGCCCGCACGCGCAGGAGGTAGACCCCGGGGCGCGTCCGCCCTCCGTCGTCGCGGGTGCCGTCCCAGCGGATCTGGGTCGCGCCCGACAGGGTGGCGGGGGGCAGGGTCCACACCCGGCGTCCGGCCAGGTCGTACACCTCGGCCGCGACCAGGGTGGGCCCCGGCAGAGTGAGCGCCACGCTGGTCGCCGCGCGGAAGGGATTCGGCCGCCCGGCTCCCACCATGACCGACCCGGTCCCAGCGCCGGGCGGCGGGCCCACGGCGTCGGTCGGCCGGGACCACACATCGATGATGGGCCGCTCCGCGGCGGCGGACCCGAAGGGAGTGAGCCCGAGCCCGTCGCAGATGGTGCGCAGCAGCGTATAGAGGTTGACGAAGCGATGCGAAACGAAGCCCGGCTTGACCAGCGGGCCGGCGAACACGGTGAGGATGTTGTTGCCCGCCGCGTCGTCGTCCTCGTCGTAGGTCAGGACGACGAGCCCGTTGGGGCCCACGGCCGAGATCATCGGCGGCAGCTCGTGTGACAGCCACGTGTCGGCGCTGTCGATCGGGCAGTCGTGCTCGTTGTGGCAGTTGTTGGGAATGACGAACGCCAGCCTGGGCAGCGAGCTCGACGCGATGTCGGCGGCCAGCTGCGTGTACGGCCTCTCGTTGTTGTGGTTCAGGTTCGAAAAGCTCGTCCACGGACAGTGCCGGCGCGCGTAGAGCCCGGCGTCGCACACCGTGCTGCCCACGGAGGGAAGGCCTTCGGCGTACGCTCTCCACTGGATCCCGGCCGCCTCGCAGGCGTGGCCGAGGTTCTCCGTGGCGTACGGCGAGCCCGGCGTCGGGCAGGTGTCGTTGGCAACGCCCTGAGTGTCACCCGACCACAGCGCGAAGTAGTTGGGCTGCGATGGGTGCGTGAGGGCGTAGAAGCCCGCCGACCGTGCGTTGCCGTTGGCGACGCTGGCAATGTAGGGAGCGGCCATGGCGTCGGAGTAGGACTCGTTCTCCAGCATCACGACGATGACGTGCTGGAGCTGCGGCACCGAACCACCGAGGCTGCCGGAGGTGGGCACGTACTCGAGCGCGCCACGATCGGCATAGGGGACCGGTCCGAGGCCCGCGTTTCCGGTCAGTGGATCGTCGATCCGCGATCTGCCGTCGGCGTCCGTGGCGGGCCAGAAGGGCAGGCTCGAGTTGCCGTCGTCGATGGCCGGCGAGCCGTCGGTGAGGTGCAAGTCGCCGTTCCAGGGATCGATGAACGAGGGGTCGGACTGGATCGACCGCGTATCGTGCCCGGTGGCGGTGGCGAAGGTCGCGAGCGACCCATAGTTGGTTCTGGAGTAGCGAATCGGCCACCGTCCACTAGGGTTCCAGAACAGGTTGTCGTTGGAAACCAGGCCGGTGGTGGCGACCGAGTCCACGTGCAGGTCGAAGCCCAGGCCGATAAGGCCGTTGACCGTGGCGATGCAGTTGCCCAGCGTCGCGCCGCTGGTGCCGCCGTCGAGGCCGAACCCGTCGATGAAGTTCCCGAAGGCGACGTCGCCGACGTGCTCGACGTTCAGGCTGCCGAGGTCATGGAAACCATGGGTGCCGTTGTTCCAGGAGCGGTTCTGAAGCGAGACGGTGTTGGCGCTGCCCTGGTTGTGAAGCCCGCTGTATGCGTTGTCGTGGAGACGGTTGCGCTGGATCAGGTTTCCCGGCGCGGCGTAGACGTAGATCCCCGCGGACGAGTTGGGCGTGAGATTGTCGTAGCAGGCGTTGTCCTGAACGGTGCAGCCGCTGGCTCCCGACGTCAGCCCGATGCCGCTCTGGAGGCAGTTCGTGGCAGCGCACGAGCCGATCACCACCTGATTGACGCCACCGCCGCCCACCTGGATGCCATAGCCATAGGAGAAGGTGACCGAGTCACGGGTGACGGAGACGTGGCTCGTCGACCCGGTGATCTCGATCCCGGTGTCCTCGCTGCGCGTCACCGCGAGCCCGTCGATGCCGACCCACTGAACCCCGCTGGCGAGCACGCCGTAGGTCCGGTGTCCCACTTCGGCGTGGTGGGTACCGGGGTTTCCATCGCCCACGTTCACGAAGAGTCCCAGGCCCGACTGCCACACGAAGCTGCCGGGGGGCAGGTCGGCGGGCGGGCTCGCGGATGTCGAAAGCCTCGCGCTGTCGGCCAGCACCTGCTGGGGGTTCCACGTGACGCCCGCCGCGCGCCACACGTTGCCCGCGTACTGCGCCCACGACGCCGGGTTGGAGAAGTCGTCCGCGCCTCCGGCCGAGTGGTGCGCGGCCAGCGCCGCCGAGATCGTGCAATAGGGCTGGCTCAGCGTGCCGGGTCCGGCGTCGGAGCACGAGCCGCTCGCCTTGTTGACATGCACGGTGACGGCGGCCGAAGCATTCCCTGCCGCGATCGCCGCGACTTCGACGGCGACCGCGGCCGCGACCGGCAGCCAGCCGTGGCGGCTCATCGCGCGCGCCGCGCGACGGAATCCGAGAGCGCTTCGCGGCTCTGCGGCCGACACGAATTTCTGGGACGATCCGTCATCGTGACCAACCGAACGAAGCGTGGACCCTGCAGGCAGGGGGGATGGGTGTGCGGAATCGGACGCCGCACGTGGCATTTCGTGCGCCGGGCTACAGGACGGCGGCGGCCTCGCTTGGGCACAGCCGCACGGAGAGCCCGGGAAGACCATCGATATTGTACGCGCCTCGCGCAACGCGCGTCGAGATCGAAAGGCCGCACACGCGATTCGCAAACCGACTCTCGCTGGAGAGTTCAGTCAGCACCGACGCTGCCACATTTCGCCACACTTGCCACTAATGCAAGAGTGTCAGCATTGATACGCGGGGCGGCGCGTCTAGCGGACTCCGGTCCGCCGGTCCGGCGACGGTGAGAACGCGCCGGGCACGGGGATCGGTGTGGCCGGGGGCCGCAGATAGGGGCGCTCCGATCCTTTGACCACGCGCCACAGGATGCGGTTGAAGAGCGCCTGGTCGGCGGAGTCCTCCCGGCTCAGGTCGAGCCGGGCCGAGAGCCGCGCGACCTTCGTGCTGTCGCGATTGACCTCGTCCCTCGGCACCGACGGGATGAGCGCCGTGTAGGGCCGCGTGTCCGGCGTGGCGGCGAATCCCTCGACGAGCGGCCGGCCGAATCGATCGAAGTTGGACATCGCCCCGAGACCGAGGATGCGATCGATGGTGGCCAGCACGTCGGTGGTGTTGGCGAAGCGGTGCACCACGCCGGGCCGTCCGTACGCCGAGACCACCAGCAGCGGCGAGCGGTGCGAATCGACGTGATCGGGTCCGTCCTGCGCGTCGTCCTCGAGCACGAACACCACTGTGGTCGCCCAGACTCGTGAGCGGCTCAGTGTCTCGATCACGCGGCCCAGCGCGAGATCGTTGTCCGCGACGCAGGCCCGTGGCGTCGGCGAGCCCGGCTTCGCGCCGGCGGTGTGGTCGTTGGGCAGCCGCAGGATGGTGAGCGCCGGAACCGAGTCGCCCGCGACCTGCATGCGGAACGCCTCGATCCAACGCACCGCCCGCAGGGTGTCGGGCACCGACAGATCCCAGCCGGGATAGCGCGGCTCGGTGCGGCCGCTGAGCCACGCCTTGGTGGCAACCCAGCGACCATCGTTGAGCTGGGTGGTGAACTCGCCGAAGTTGCGCAGCGAGACGCCGGCCCGGCGCGTCAGGTCCCACAGGTAGCCGTTGGCCGGCTCGTCGACGTCGTCGGCCGGCATCTCATCGCGGTTCAGCCCCTCGTAGTCGTAACTCCGTCCGCGGCCCGCGTAGGTGCTGGGGATGGTCTTCTCGACGTAGTCGGAGGCGTAGGCGGCCGTCGACCAGTTGTGCCCGTCGCCGCTGACCTCGGCGTTGACGTGGAACCGATCGTACACGCCGAAGCGCTCGGCCAGCGCGTGCGCGTTGGGCGTCACGGCGCGCGGGAAAAAGGTGAGCGACGAGTCGCAGTCACCGATCGGGAGATCGCCGAACACCTGGTCGAAGGTGCGGTTCTCGCGGATCACATAGACCACGTGCCGGAAGGGCGGCAGAGCGGCGACCGGCGCCGGCCGATCCCAGCCCGCCGCGCCCGCCACTCGCCGCGAGAACGCCTGGAGCGCGGCCGCATCCGGCGCGGCGATCCAGCCCAGCGACCCGCTGGTCTGTCCCAGCGTGTACACGCGCGGATCGCCGGGGCTGGCGCGACCGGGCTGGGTGCGACGCGGATTGGGCCCGGCGCCCCGTCCCTTGCCGTTCGCCACCAGCAGCGAGTCGCCGTGCACCAGCACCGCGGTGGGGTACCAGCCCACCGGGATCCGTCCGAGCAGGGAGTCCGACGCGCCGGCCACCGCGCGCCCGGAGCTGCGCGCGCTCAGCTCGAACACCGCGATCGCGTCGTTGTCGGCTTCGGCGACCAGCAGCCGGTGTCCGTCGGGCGAGAGCCGCAGCGCATCCGGCGTGCTGCCCTCGCCCGGCCCGCCGGGCGCGGCATCCGCGAGCATCGTGAGCAGCGAGTCCCCGCCGGTGTCGATCACCGCGATGCGGTCGCCCGACGCACAGGCCGCAAACAGACGGTGGCCGGTGGGATCGAGCGCCAGCGCCGAAGGATGCCGGCCCGCCGGGATGCGGGCGCCGGCGATCAGCCCGTGCCCTCCCGGCGAGAAGCTCGCGACCCATGAGCCACCCCACGCCGAGACGTAGACGCGGCCCTCGGGCCCGACCACGACGTCGTAGGGATATCGTCCGGTCGCCAGCCGCTGCACCACGCGGTGGCTGGCGATGTCGATCACGGCCACCGAATCGGCCAAGTTCTCCGCCACGTAGAGGCGGCGCCCGTCGGGAGCGCACGCCAGCCCGGCGGGGTAGGCGCGACCTCCGTGGGGACCGGGTGGAGGAGCGAGCGCGAGGCTGTCGGCGAGCGCCGCCGAATCCGCGCGCCAGGCGAACTCGTAGACCACGTCGCGATTCCCGCCCGACACGAACAGGGACCGCCCGTCGGGTGAGAACGCAGCGCCCACGAATGCCGCCGGAGTGGTCAGGGTCTGCACCACGCGCTGCGAGGCGCGGTCCACCACCTGGATGCCCTGCTCGCGATATCCGCACAGCACGACCACGATGCGGGTGGAATCGGGCGACCACGTCATGGCGAGCGGCATCGAGCCGAGCACGATCGAGACCCCGGCCGGATCGAGGGCGACCCCGGTCGGACAGCGGGCCGGATCGGAAAGGCGCTGCTGGCAGCCGCACGCCGCGATCGACGTGAGCGCCAGCGCGGCCAGGTGGCGGAGACGGCGATGAGCGATCACCGGGCAGAGCAGGGACATGCGGCCTCCGATCGAAGGGCGTGCTGACGTTCGACCAATCTGGCGTTGACAACACCCCGGGTCAAGCCCCGGCCGACTCCGGAACGGTCCCCTCGCTCCAGCGCTCGGCGTCGGGAGCGGTCCGCCCCTCGAGCAGCGCGACCAGGGTGGCGAGCGATCGGCGCGCGTCGCCCACCAGCGCCCCGAGCCGCCAGTGGTCGCTGTCCTCGCCGTCGTGATTCACGATCACGCGGTCGAAACGATGCGCGTGGCCCAGCTCCGCCAGCGCGCTCGCCGCGCGACGCTCGATGGTGGCGCGGTCCTCGGCGCCGATCGCGCCCTTCTGGAGCATGGTCCGCCGCTCGAGCTTGCCCCGCATCAGCCGCGTCACGAATGACGCCAGGTCGAAACGGCGCACCTCCGAGATCTCCGCGGCCGAGAGGGGTGAGACGAAGATCGCGAGCCTGGGAATCGCGGCGAATCCCTGCGCGTCGATCAGCCGGCCGGCCACGAACGGATTGCCTTCGAACAGGGCATCCCCGTGCCGCAAGCGCTCCGTGAGCGCGGTCAGGTCCACGGCCTGAAGATCCCCCCGCGCCTCGACGAGCGCGTAGCGGGCATCGGCCGATAGCGCCTCCACCACCGGGCGTGGGCGGAAGTGATAGTCGACGCCGTCCCGCTCGCCCGGTCGTGCGGGCCGGGTGTTGAACAGCACCAGTTTCTCGAGGCCCGCGGCGAGATCGGGCCGCAGGCGAACCAGCGCCGCGTGCAGGGGAGTCTTTCCGACCCCGGAGGGACCACTGATGATGACGAGACGCGCCATCGCTCACCTCGTTAGAGCCGGCCCTCGATCGAACCGGCCGTTTACATCCCGGCAACGCGCCGCCACCGCCGTCGCCAGTGTGAACGGCGCTTCCCATCCCAATGCACCGCTTGAATATCGGGAGATGCAAGGTTGCCGAAAACAGCTGCCGATAATAGGTGCGGCGGCAGCACCCGACCCGAGGACGTTCACACCGAACCTCAGGGATGGCACTGGCGACGCATCCGGGCACATGCTAGCCTTGCCGTAAGTTGGTGGTCGATAGTCCGGGTATGGATGCCCTGCGCTACGAGGTCGCATGGTCCCCCAGTATGCAGTGGCCGATCGGCCCAACCAGCGTCGGACCCGCGAGATCCTCGCGCGCTGGCGGTGGCTCGCCTACCTCGTCCTGCTGACCTTCGTCCTGGTGCTGGTCGAATCCACTCGGGCGACGAGGGCCACCGGGCCGCAGGCGCCGGCCCAGCACGCGGCGACAAATCCGAGGTAGGTGAATGATGATGGGTCCGGCCTCGACGGTGCAGCCCGCCCACCCCCGGTGGAAGGAGCTGCTGACGAAACTCGAGGCGGTGCAGCGGTGTCAAAGGACGACCGAGCACACGCGCGCCATCCTCGCCACGATGGACGGGGTCGACGTCGACGCGTCGTTGCTCGCACTCCGCGGGTTGGGCGGGTATTGCGACTGCGCCATCCTCTACGACATCGAAGAGGAAGCGCGGCAGCGCGCTGGCTGAGGTCCGCGACCTCATCGCCATCGTCCGCGCGCCCGCCGCCGCGCCGGATCCTATTCCCCGGGATGGTACGCGCGTTCGGTGTGCCCCCGCAGTTGCGCGCGGTAGAAGTACACTGGGCGCAAGTCGCCGCCGACGAAGCGCTCGGCCTGGTCCGCGAAATGGGGTGAGTCGGCGTGGCCGCTGGCGCCACCCGCGGTGACCGCGATGGCGCGCACGCTGTCGCCGAACTCGACCGCGGCGAGGAAACTGTTGCCGTAGGTTCCGTAGCGCCTGCGGGTGCCCGGGTAGGCTCGTGAGTTGAAGGCCGCCAGCGAGCCCCAGATCCCCGACGCGAACGGTACCGCGATTCCGGGGCGCGCATCGTCGAAGCGCGGCTCGATCCCGTCGTCGATGCGCTGGAACCGGTTGACCTCCCCCCACGGCATCTCCCAGGTCCCGAACGCGGCGGTGAGGGTGTCCGACACGTCGGCCAGCGCCCGCAGCAGATCCTCGGGGTCGGCGCGGGTCACCACGTAGTTCTGCGCCGACAGATGCGCGGCCTGGGCGGAGGCGGTGACGCGGCGCAGCATGCTCTCACCCCAGCCGACCGCCAGCGTGGTCGCCACCGAGGACGCGCTCCAGCGCAGGTCCCAGGCGCGCAGTGCCGCGATCTGCTTGGCGAGCCGCACCTTGAGCGTGTCGGACGGCGGCGCCAGGTCGTAGGCCGCGAGCAGCGGGGGCAGCAGGCGCCCGAACGCCGGAAGCCAGCTGTCGAACGCCGCGGCGGCGAGCGAGCGCATGGTCCAGTCCCTGGCGCCGGTGAGCACGCGCAGCGCGTGCTGGCCGCGCGGGGTCTCCTCGACGCCGGTGTCGACGTAGGGCGGGAAGTCCTCACGACGGAGGCTGCCCGGCCCGGCCACGGTCCACGGCCAGTTGTTGGCGTTGTAGAGCCAGCCGCTGGCGGGATTGAGCAGATGCGGGGTCTCCTGGAGCGACAGCAGGCCGCGGTACGACGTGGCCGGGTCGCTGCCGTCCACGGGAGCGGCCCAGTCGAAGCGTCCGTCCCGCCGCGGAATGTAATCGGAGTGGAAGTACGCGATGTTTCCTCGCGCGTCGGCGAACACCGTGTTGTTGGACGAGTTGCTGTGCAGCTCCAGGATGTGAAGGAACGCGGCGTAGTCGGCGGCCTTGGTGCGCCGGTAGGACTGGATCAGCGCCGCGATCGGGCGCTGCATCAGGCTCACGCTCACCCAGCGGTCCTCGAGCTTCCGCACCACCGGTCCGTGCTGCGTGTAGTAGGCGGTGAAGGTCCTGCGGCCCATGCCCGCCGCGGTCCGGAACGGCACCGTGATGGTGCGCGTCCGCACCGGCAGCTCCCGGGCGCCGAAGCGATAGTGGTAGCGGCCGTTCGACTTTCCGACCGTCTCGAGGAACTCGTCGATGTTGTCGACACCGCTCGAAGTGTGCATCCACCCGGCGGTGCGGTTGAACCCCTGGTAGACGAAGAACTGTCCCCACGTCACCGCCCCGTAGGCATCGAGCCCCTCGTTGCTGACCATCTGCAGCTCGGAGCGGAAGTAGAACGAGGTGTGAGGGTTGATCCACAGCAGGGCGTGATGGTCGCGGGTGAGGGCCGGCGCGATGGCGATGCCGTTCGAGCCGTCGGGCTCGTCGGGCGGGCCGTCGCCGCGCCGCGGGGGGGAGCGTCTGGCGCTGTCGCCATAGAAGGCGGCGAGGGCCGGCACGCTCACGCGCTCGATGTCGCCGCCGATGCTGCCCTCGGTGAACGTGAGCGCCATCCAGGGCTCAAAGCGCGTGATGACGCGCGGCCTCACCTCGGGATGCCTGTAGAGGTAGAAGTTGAGGCCGTCGGCGAAGGCGTTCATGAGCTTCTTCAGCCACACCGGGCTGCCGCGGTAGAGCACCTTCATGGAGTCGGGATCGATGAACAGCTTCATGCGCAGATCCCGATAGATCGCCGAGTCCCCCTCGGCCTCCGCCGCCCGCCCCAGCGCGGCGATGTAGTTGCCCTCGACGCGCTTGAAGTCGTCTTCGGCCTGGGCGTACTCCATGCCGAACACGGCGTCGGCGTCGCTCTGGCCGTAGACGTGGGCAATGCCCCAGTCGTCGCGGATGATGGTGACGCGGCGGGCCTGCCGCTCCCAGCGCGCACTATCCGCCGCGGGAACCTTGGACGCGGCCGGGATCCCCAGCGCCGCGGCCAGCACCAGAGCGCACGTCAGCATGGGCCGAGGCTACCGCGCCGCGGTCCGGGCTCCAACTCGGGGGCGCGCCGCGCCCCGCGGCAGCGGGGTGTAGAGTCGCGGCCGGGCCGACCTGAGGCGACCGTTCCCACGGAGGGCATCACGATGGATGCGAAGCCAGATCCCGACGCCGGATCCAAGCAGCGGGGGAACGAGGCCCGGAGGTCGGCAACCCGCGAGAAGGTCGTGTCGGAGAGCGTCCTGACCGGCCCCTACCTGGCGATGAACGCGGCCGCCACGCTCATCGCCGCCTTCGGCCTGCTGGAGAACTCGGGCGGCGTCGTGATCGGGGCCATGCTGATCGCGATGCTCTTCGGCCCGATCGTCGGGATCGCGCTCGGGCTAGCCGAGGGGAACCTGCGCCTCCTCGGGCGCTCTCTGGTGGCGGAGATCGCGGGCGCCCTGTCGGTGCTGGCGATCGGCTACGGAGTGGGGGCGGTGGGCTCCCACCTCTCGATCGGAAGCGAGATCCTGGCCCGCAGCTCGCCCAACCTGCTCGACCTACTGGTCGGTCTGGTGGGCGGGATCGCCGGGGGGTTCACGTACGTATCGCAGGGTCTGTCGGGGGTCATCGTGGGCGTGGCGATCGCCACGGCGCTGGTTCCTCCCCTGGCCTCGTGCGGCATCCTGCTCGCTCACCACCTTCCAGTGCTGGCGGTGGGGGCGTTCCTGCTGTTCCTCGCCAACTTCAGCGCCATCTCCATCGGCGCGATGAGCGTTTTCTGGCTCGCCGGACATCGGCCGCGCGCCGCGGGCCCCGCCCACCGGGTCCTGTTGCCGCGGCTGATTTCGCTGCTGTTGCTCGTGGTGCTCGGCGTTCACTTCACCCTGACGTTCCGCCGGACGATGTCACAATCGATGCTGGAGAACGGCATCCGCAGCACGGTCTCACGCGAGGTGGCGCAGATCCCGGGGGCGCGCCTGGTCGAGGTGACGCTCTCGCCTCGCGACGCCGCATCGACGGCCTGGGTGGTGGTGCGGACGCCGCAGCCGCTGTCCCCCGCACAGGTCGGCCGCCTCAACGACGTGGTCAATGCCGCCACCGGGGCCCACGTCTCGCTGCGCGTACGATCGGTGCTCACCGCCGAGACCACTCGTGAGGGCGAGGTCTACCAGCCTCTGCCGTTCCCATCCGAGGACCCCACCAGCCCGTGATCGACGGCGCGAGCTCAGGGCGGGAGCCGGCGGCGCGCGCGCGTCGAGAAGCGGAGGCGATAGGCGGTCGGTGAGGTGCGCAGGAACCGCCGGAAGTGCAGGCGCAGGGTCTGCGCCGAGCCGAAGCCCACCGCGGCCGCCACGTCCTCGATCGGCTCCCGCGAGCCCTCCAGCCGACGCTGCGCGGCCAGGACGCGCTGGTGATTGAGCCAGCGATGCGGCGTCGCCCCCAGCTCGGCGCGGAAGCGGCGCGCCAGCGTGCGGGGCGACAACGCCGAGGCGCGCGCCATGTCCGCGACCCTGAGCGGGCGATCGAGATGAGCGAGCGCCCAGTCGATGGCGGGCGCGAGACCATCGCCGGGCCGCGGCGCCACCGGCCGGGCGATGAACTGCGCCTGCCCGCCGTCGCGATGTGGGGGCACCACCAGGCGGCGCGCCACCTGATTCGCGATCTCCGCGCCGTGATCGAGGCGCACGAGGTGGAGACACAGGTCGATCCCCGCGGCGCTGCCGGCCGAGCTGAACACGTTGCCGTCGTCCACGTACAGCGCGTCGGGCTCGACGCGGATGCCCGGGTACTGGCGGCGCAGCCGCTCGACGTAACGCCAGTGGGTGGTGGCCCGCCGGCCGTCCAGCAGCCCGGCCGCGGCGAGGACGAACACCCCCGAGCAGATCGACACCACGCGTGCCCCGCGCCGATGGGCGCGGCGCAGCGCACGCAGCAGCCGCGCCGGCGGGGCTTCGGCGGGATCGCGCCAGCCCGGAATGATCACCGTGTCGGCCCGCGCGATGGCCCGCAGGCCGCCGGGGGCCGCGAGGCGGATCGCGCCGGTCGCGCGCAGCGACCCGCGGTCGAGCGAGCACACCGCGAATTCGTACCAGGGGATCTCGAGCTCGGGACGCGGCAGGCCAAAGACCTCGACCGCGATCGCGAGCTCGAACAGCGCGAGGCGATCGTAGATCACCGCGACGACGCGATGGCGCCGGTGATGCCCGCTCGCGCGTCGGCCTCCGGGGTCGAAGCCCGCCATGGCGTAATCATAGCGAACAATGTCATTTCTGCCTAGCGCGGAACGGGGGGTCGCTGGCCGATGATCCGGGTCAGCCGGCGACGCATGGGGCGTCGCCCCGGAACCACTCGCGGAGGGCCCCGACGATGCAACCGCAGGCTCAGACCACTGGATCTCAGGCGTTCCCCACGCGGCGCGCCCTCGCCCAGCAACCGGTCGCGGATCCCGCCGAAGCCGCCGCCCACTTCCAGCGCCTGCTGTCGTTCGAGACCGACTGCTGGGACGTGCACGACGCCCTGCAGCGGGGCGAGCGCGGGTTCGTGGTGCTCGACGTGCGAGCGCCGGATCCCTTCGCCGCCGGTCACGTCCCCGGGGCGATCCATCTTCCTCACGGACGCATCACCGAGCGGGCGCTCGAGACCTTCCCCGCCGACACCCTGTTCGTGGTCTACTGCGACGGTCCACACTGCAACGGGGCCGACCGGGCGGCCGCCCGGGTGGCGGGATTCGGTCGCCGGGTCAAGAAGATGATCGGTGGGGTCGAGGGTTGGAAGGACGAGGGGTTCAGCCTCAGCGCCCCGGAATAGTGTTCGAGCACGACCCCGCTTGAAGCGGCTTCCCCGGTCTGCAATGCTGGCGCGCGATTCGCCATGTTGGCGGGCGGCACGGGGTCGCGAACTCGTGCCCGTTCAGGTCCGGGCCGCGTGAAGGCACCCCATGAATCGCAGCGCCCTCCTCAAGTCCGCGCTGCTCGCTCTGCTGCGCAACAAGACCCGCAGTCTGCTGACGGTGCTGGGCATCACGATCGGAATCGCGGCCGTGATCTGCGTCGTCGCGGTCGGCGAGGCGGGTCAGGCGCAGGTCGAGCAGCAGCTCAACAACCTGGGCGACAACTTCGTCTGGATCGAGGCCGGCGGGCGGGCGGTCAACGGCGTGCGCACCGGATCGCATGGCACCCCGACGCTGACCCTCGAGGACGCGGTCGCCATCCGGCGCCAGATCCCGCTCATCAAGGCGGTGTCGCCCAACGTCGACGGCTCCATCCAGGTCATCTACGGCAACCAGAATTGGTTTACCGGCTATCGCGGCGTGTCGCCCGAATACCTCGACATCAAGCGCTGGGTGGTCGACCAGGGCGCGGCGTTCACGCCGGACGACGTGGACAACGCGGCCGACGTGTGCGCCATCGGACGAACGGTGCGCGAGCAGCTGTTCGGCGTCGAGGACCCGATCGGGAAGGTGATCCGCCTCAACGGCCTGCCGTGCAAGGTGGTCGCCACGCTGGTGCCCAAGGGCCTGTCGATGTCGGGGCAGGATCAGGACGACACCATCCTGATGCCCTATACGATGGTGCAGAAGAAGATCAAGGGCGTCACCTGGCTGGACGACATCCTGTGCTCGGCGGTGTCGCAGGACGCGGTCAAGCTCGCGGGGCAGGAGGCCGCCGCGCTGCTGCGCGACCGCCATCACCTGCGCCCCGAGATGCCGGATGACTTCAACATCCGCAATCCCGAGGACATCATCCAGGCCCAGCTGGCGGCCAGCCGTACGCTCACCATCCTGCTGGTGACGATCGCCTCGATCTCGCTGCTGGTCGGCGGGATCGGGATCATGAACGTCATGCTGGTATCGGTGACCGAGCGCACCCGCGAGATCGGGGTGCGGGTGGCGGTCGGCGCCACCGAGGCCGCGATCCGACTCCAGTTTCTGGGCGAGTCCGTGATGCTGAGCCTGGTGGGCGGCACGGCCGGCGTGCTGCTCGGCATCGCCGGCACCGTCGTGGCCGGCAGGGCCCTGGAGTGGCCCATGAAGCTCTCGCCCCAGGCGGTGCTCGTCGCCGCACTGTTCTCGGTGGCGGTGGGGGTGTTCTTCGGCTACTACCCCGCCCGCAAGGCCTCGCTGCTCGATCCCATCGAAGCGCTGCGAGCCGAGTAGCTCAGGGCTCCGGGCATGCCGACCACGAGGATCCCGCGGCGGTGGCTCGGGATCGGCGCGCTCGTCATCGCGATGGCCCTGGTCGTGATCGGCCTCGTGAATCGCAGGCCGCGAACCGAGTACGTCACGGCCGCGGTGGAGCGCGGCGAGATCCGCGACGTGGTGGAAGCCACGGGCTCGGTGAACGCCGTCACCACGGTGCAGGTGGGCTCGCAGGTCTCCGGCACCATCTCGACGCTCAACGCCGACTTCAACTCGCACGTGCAGCGGGGCGAGGTTATCGCGCTGATCGAGCCGGCGCTGTTCCGCGGCACCCTCCAGCAGGCGGTGGCCGACTCGGAGAACGCGCAGGCCAACCTCATCGCCTCGCGCGCCAACCTGCAGAAGGCCAGGGCGGCGCTGGCGCAGGCCACCGCCGACTACGACCGCACCGCCGAGCTCGCCAGGGACAACCTGGTCGCCCAGCAGCAGCTCGAGATCTCCAAAGCGACCCACGATGGCGCGGTGGCCTCGGTGGGGGCCGCCGAGGCGAATGTGGCGCAGGCCAGGGCTCAGCTCAGCCAGAAGACCGCCGCGGTCGCGGTGGCGCGCACCAACCTCGGCTACACCGTCATCCGTTCGCCGATCGACGGCGTCGTGGTGGCGCGCAACGTCGATGTGGGGCAGACCGTGGCGGCCTCGTTGCAGGCTCCGACCATCTTCACCATCGCGCAGGACCTGGCCCAGATGCAGGTGTACGCCAAAGTCGACGAGTCCGACGTGGGTCGCATCCGGGTGGGCCGGCCGGTGACGTTCAAGGTCGACGCCTTCCCCAAGCAGGTGTTCACGGGGACGGTGCGCCAGATCCGCATGAACCCCACCGTGATGCAGAACGTCGTGACCTACGACGCGGTGATCGGGTTCGCGAACCCCGAGACGAAACTGTTCCCGGGCATGACCGCCTACGTGACCATCCCGGTCGCCCGCGTCGAGGACGTCTTCAAGATCCCCAACGCCGCGCTGCACTACCGGCCGTCGCTCCCGGCGGACGAGATTCGCGCGCTCTATCGACGATACGGGATCGACGACCGCAGTCGCGGCGGCGGGACCCAGGTCGCCTCGGCCGCGGCGGCCGCGGACCCCGACGGTCCGGCCGGGAGGTTGACGGCGCCGAGCGGCGCGAGCGATTCCGCCGCCGCGGTGGTATGGAAGCGCGCCGGCGGCGGGGTCGAGCCGGTGCAGGTCGTGGTCGGCATCACCGATCACTCCTACACCGCGGTGACCCGTATCCTTTCGGGCACGCTGAGGGAGGGGGACGAGCTGGTCACGCGGGCGCTCCAGACCAGGTCGACCACCCCCACCGGGCAGGGAGGCCGCCGGTGAGCTCGCCCGCGGACTCGAGGCGCGCGCTGATCCAGGTCGAGCACGTGCACCGGGTCTACGAGCTGGGGGAGACCCGGGTGCACGCGTTGCGGGGCGTGAGCGTCGAGGTGGCCGCGGGCGAGTTCGTCGCCATCATGGGCGCGAGCGGCAGTGGCAAGTCCACCTTCATGAACATCCTCGGCTGCCTCGATCGGCCGACCTCGGGCCGCTATGTCCTCGAGGGCATCGACGTCTCGACCCTCGGCAAGCCGGAGCTGGCCGTGATTCGGAACCGGAAGATCGGATTCGTGTTCCAGGGCTTCAACCTGCTGCCGCGCACCACGGCGCTCGAGAACACCGAATTGCCGACCCTCTATGCGCCCCTCACGAGGACCGAGCGCGAACAGCGTGCGGCGGAGGCGCTCGCCCTGGTCGGCCTGGCGGACCGGGCGGGCCACTATCCGTCGCAGATGTCGGGCGGGCAGCAGCAGCGGGTCGCGATCGCGCGCGCGCTGGTGAACCGGCCCTCGATCCTGCTCGCCGACGAGCCCACCGGGAACCTCGACAGCCGCACGTCGGTCGAGATCATGGAGATCTTCCAGAGGCTCAACGATCACGGCCTGACCGTGGTGCTGGTCACCCACGAGCACGACATCGCGCAGTTCGCGAAGCGCGTGCTCATGTTCCGCGACGGGCTGGTCCGCAGGGACGCCGCCCTGACCGACCGCCAGCGGGCCGGAGAGGTCCTGCTCACGCTGCCCACGCTGGACTGAAGCCCCGAAGCGGTCCGCTTGCGCCGCGCCGCGAAGCGAGGGACAGTCGAGCCTTCGACACGCGCCGCGACCCGCCCGCGGAGGAGGCCCCCATGGAGCAGCGCACCCTCGGCACCAGCCACCTGGAAGTCTCCGCGATCGGGCTCGGCTGCATGGGCATGAGCTTCGCCTACGGCGCGCCCGAGGATCGCGACGAATCCGAGTCCATCGCCACCATCCAGCGCGCCATCGAGCTGGGGGTGACGTTCCTCGACACCGCCGAGGCCTACGGCCCCTACAAGAACGAAGAGCTGCTGGCCCGGGCGCTCGCGGGGCGGCGCGATCGTGTGGTGATCGCGACCAAGTTCGGTTTCAAGTTCGACGACCAGGGCGCGATCGCGGGAACCGACAGCCGGCCGGCCCACATCCGCGACGTGGTAGAAGCCTCGCTGCGCCGGCTGCGCACCGACCACATCGATCTGCTCTATCAGCACCGCGTCGATCGAACCGTGCCGATCGAGGACGTGGTGGGCATCATGGCCGCATTCGTCCGCGAGGGCAAGGTGCGCTTCCTCGGCCTGTCCGAGGCCGGTGAGCGGACCCTTCGCCGCGCGCACGCGGTGCACCCGATCACGGCCCTCCAGAGCGAGTACTCGCTGTGGGAGCGCAACCTCGAACCGCAGATCATCCCGGTGCTGCGCGAGCTCGGCATCGGCCTGGTCCCGTTCGCGCCGCTGGGCCGCGGCTTCCTCACCGGATCGGCGAAGCGCGCCGAGGAGTATCCGCAGGGCGACTACCGCCGCGGCGATCCGCGCTACCAGGGCGGGAACTTCGATGCCAACGTGCGGGCCGCCTCCGCGGTGCGCGAGCTGGCGGCGGGCCGGGGAGTGACGGCCGGGCAGATCGCCCTCGCCTGGCTGCTGCACAAGGGCCCGGACATCGTGCCGATTCCCGGCAGCAAGAGCCGCCGCCATCTCGAGGAGAACGCGGGCGCGGCCGCGGTGTCGCTCGACGCCCTGGAGATGGCGACGCTCGACCGCGCGCTGAGCCCGGACAAGGTGTCGGGGCCGCGGTACAACGAGAGGCAGATGGCGCAGGTGGATCGCTGATCGCGCCGCCTCGGCGCCGCCCGTGACCGTCGACTGGAGATGAAGAAGCGCCGCCTGCGTATCGGCATCCTGGGTTCGGGATTGATGGGAGGGAAGCTCGGCACGCTGTTCGCGCGCGCCGGGCACGAGGTGGTGTTCAGCTACGCCCGCAGCGAGCGGAAGCTGGAGCGGCTCGCGCGCCAGGCGCGAGGCAGGGCCCGGGCCGGCACACCGGCCGAGGCGGCGCGCAACGCCGACGCGCTGCTGCTGGCCGTGCACTGGTCCCGGGTCGACGACGTGCTGAGCCAGGCCGGCGACCTGTCGGGCCAGATCGTCGTCAGCTGCTCGATGCCGATGAACGCCGACGATACCGGCCTCGTCATCGGACATACCTCCTCGGGCGCGGAGCAGCTGGCAAAGAAGCTGCAGCGGGCGCTGGTCGTCGCCGCGTTCGGCACGGTGCCGAGCAAGGTGCTGGCCAGCGTCTTCGCGGCGGGGGAAAGCGCGTCATGGAAATCGGCATCGATAGCTTCGCGGCCGCCTTCACCGAGGACAGCCGCGCGGTCAGCCCCTCCGACCGCCTGCGCGACCTGATCGCCCAGATCGAGCATGCGGACCGGCTGGGCCTCGATTCGTTCGGGATCGGCGAGCACCACCGCCGCGAGTTCCTCGACTCCGCGCCGGCCGTGATCCTGGGCGCGGCGGCGGCACGCACCGAGCGCATCCGCCTCACCAGCGCGGTGACGGTGCTGAGCGCCGCCGATCCGGTGCGGCTGTTCCAGGAGTTCGCCACCCTCGATCTGCTGTCACGTGGCCGGGCCGAGATGGTGGTGGGGCGCGGGTCATCGATCGAGGCGTTTCCGCTCTTCGGCTTCGAGCTCGACGACTACGACGCGCTGTTTTCTGAAAAGCTCGAGCTGCTCCTCAAGATCCGCGACAACGAGCACGTCGAGTGGTCCGGCAGGTTCCGTCCCGCCCTGAGGGGGGAGGGGATCTATCCGCGGCCGGTGCAGAATCCCCTGCCGATCTGGGTGGGCGTCGGGGGCACACCCCGGTCTTTCGTCAGAGCCGGCACCCTCGGGTTGCCGCTCATGGTCGCGATCATCGGCGGCGAGACCCGGCGCTTCGGGCCGCTGGTCGATCTGTATCGCGAAGCGGGAACGCGCGCCGGCCACCCGCCCGGGCGATTGAAGGTGGGGATGCATTCGCCCGGCTACGTGGCGGCGACCAGCAAGGAGGCCGCGGACGATTACTTCCCGGGCTTCGCGAAGGCGGTGAGCGAGGTGGGGAAGGAGCGCGGCTGGCGCCCCATGACGCGCCGTGACTTCGACGCCCAGCTGAGCGACCATGGCGCCCTGATGATCGGCGACCCCGATGAAGTGGCCGCCAAGATCATCCGGCACAGCGAGGCCCTGGGCGGCGTTTCGCGCGTCACCTTCCAGATGAATGCAGCGTCCCTGTCCCACGAGAAGCTGATGCGTGCGATCGAGCTGATCGGCTCGCGAGTGGCTCCCGCCGTGCGGGAGAGGGTGGGCACGGTCGATCGGTGAAACCGTCCGCGAGCAACCAGCCTTCGAACCCCACGCCCGAGATTCGAATCGTCGGCCTGGCCGGCAGCCTGCGGGCGAGCAGCGCGACGCGAATGGCCGTGGGCTGGGCCTTGCGCGGGGCCGGCGGTGATGGCGCGCGCGTCCAGCTCCTCGATCTGAGCGCCTATCATCTTCCCTTCCTGGGACAGGACAGGGAGGGAGCCAGCCCGCCGGCGGTCGAGCGCTTTCTCGCGGATCTCCGCGCCGCCGACGGGATCATCATCGGCTCGCCCGAGATCCACGGCAGCGTCAGCGGGGTGCTCAAGAACGCTCTCGATCTCGTCGACCGCAATCTGTTCGAGGGCAAGATGCTCGGCTTGATCGGCGTCGCCGGCGGACGGATGGGCGCCAGCGAGACCCTGAGCCACCTGCGCGCCATCGGACGCTCACTCCACGCCTGGGTCGTTCCGACTCAGGTGTCGATTGCGGATTCGGACCAGGCGTTCGATTCCGCCGGCCAGCCCGCCGATCCCGAGCTCGGCCGCCGGCTCAGCTCGCTGGGAAGCCAGGTCGCCCATTTCGCCCTGCTGCACAAGTGCGAGAACCACGTGCAGTTTCTCAGGGAGTGGGAACGCGCGGGCTCGAACGATGGTCGTTGAGGCGCTCTCACCGGGGAGGCCGTGACCGATGGTGGCGGGCACGTTCGAGGAGCTGGCGGTCGCGGGCGAGTCGACCCGCCTGTACTCCTGCGGCCGCGATCGGGTGTCCGCCGGCGTCGTGATCTTTCACCCCTGGTGGGGACTGAACGACGACGTCATCGCGTACGCGGACCGGCTCGCCGGCTCGGGGTTCGCGGTCCTCGCCCCGGACCTGGTTCGCGGCCGCACCGCATCGACCATCGAGCAGGCCGAGCGCCTGGCGAGGGAAAAGGAAGATGGCCATGCCGACGCCGCCGCCCTGGCGGCCATCGACCGCCTCGCCGGGCCGGGGCGCGGCGCGAGGATCGGCGCGGTGGGCTTCTCCATGGGCGCCGCGTGGGCGATGTGGTGCGCGGCGCAGCGCGATGCGGTGGCGGCCTCGGTCATCTACTACGGCACGATCGCGGGCCCCAGCCTCGAACAGGCGATCGTCCCCGTGCTGGGCCACTTCGCGGCGTCCGATCCCTACGAGCCCGATCAGGAAGTCCTCGCCTTCGAGCGCAGGCTTCGCGATGCCGGGCGCGAGGCGCTCATCCACCGCTACCCCGGGACCGGGCACTGGTTCGCCGAGCCGTCGCGCAAGGCGTGGCGATCGCAGGCGGCGGAGCTGGCGTTCGACCGGACGGTGGCGTTCCTGCGGCAGCACCTGCAACCGAGACCATAGGAGGGGATCATGGAGTTCCGGAGCCGCGCAGTGCGCAGTCTGGTGGAGCTGCACGAGAGGGAGATCGGATCGTTCATCGAGACCTGGAAACGCTTCGTCGCCTCCAACCTCCCCATGCCCGAGGCCCACGGCGACAAGAGCTACGAGGACCGGGAGCGGCTCGGCGGGCACGTGCTCATGTCGGCACGCGGATACCTGACCCGGATCGGTGAATGGGTGGGCCGACCGGTGACCGACGTGGATGCCAGCCAGGATCCGTACGAGATCGTCAAACACGCGCCGGAGTTCGCTGAGGGTGTGCTCGGTGCCTACCGGCGGCACCTGGCGGAGATCACCGACCAGGAGATGGAGCAGCAAGTCCACCGCACCCGCTGGGGCGACCTCATGAGCGTGGAGATGCTGCTCGAGCACGCCGTGGTCCACCCGATGCGCCACCGCATCCAGCTGGAGCGGATC
>Ga0306923_10000979_pt1 | contig 24363 bp, 20 predicted proteins | sample sta12Can44000108_FD_203841 | JGI IMG/M metagenome (GOLD analysis project Ga0306923, IMG submission 203841) | Lab enrichment of tropical soil microbial communities from Luquillo Experimental Forest, Puerto Rico - statanox.12C.anox.44.000.108 (v2)... | ecosystem: Environmental > Terrestrial >... | reverse complement strand
CCGCTCGTATCGGCATACAAACTGGTGCCGCCAACCGCCGTCACGAATGGCGACGATGCCGGGAAATTCACAGTGGGAAACGGATAATAAGTCGTCGCATCGCTCTCCAGGTTGGCGCTACCGCTATCGCCCGCTGAAGCCAGTACTGTGACGTTTTGTTGCGCTGCGTCTTGGTAGAAGCGTTCAAAATCTTCGAACACCTGCTGGCCTGCCGAAGTGAATAGCGTGTTCTCTGTGGCACCCCAGCTTTGCGAGATTATTTTGCCCAGTTGGAATTTCAACGCATACCGCTCCAGGGAAAGAAACTCGGGCATTCCCTGCACACCCTCAGTTTGGGACACCGGACTGGTGAGCAATACAATGTTAGCGCCCGGCGCCATTGCGTGCGCCCACTCGACATCCAAGGTTGTCTCGAATGCCCAGCTGATTTGGTCGATGCTGGTGAGGTCGAAGGGCACGGTGCCAAGAGGTGCCAGCACGGTAAACGAAGGTGGGTCAGGCAGACCGTAGTCCACGTCAAAGGTGTGCAGATCCTGGGCGATCGTAGGGCTGCCATACGAATCTATGATGATAATCGTCTGGCCCTTTCCGGTATAGCCAGCATCCAGGATCGAGGTCAAACCGTACGCGTTTTGAATCTCCTGCGGGCTGTAGCAGGGAAAGCCATGTTTGTCGCGACAATAAGCGTCGGTTGGGGCTTGGGTAGCGACGAACGTCAGTCCCTTCATCTTTGTCACCCGCGAGAGAACATCTGGGGGTGCTTGCCCGGGATGACCCGATTGAGCGTGCAAGGTCACCGCGCTTGGGAGCAACGCGAAAATCAGGCACGCAGCGACGAATATCCTCATAGAGCACTCCTTTGCTGAATTGAGCGAACCCCTCGGGAAATCGCATCGGCTCGGGCTCAGCCCCAGCCGAAGGTGCTCGACATCAAGGCGCGCGTCCGGTGCCGCGGCGCGGAGCTAGAGCAGCGCCGGGTTGGGAAATATCGCCAATGCTGCTCCGCGTTCGGGCTTGGTCGCGACGGAAACGGCCAAGCCGGATTTGATCCTACGCAGCGACAGTCAGCGGAACGTCAGTCGGGAATGGGTGCCGCCGTTTTCGCCCCGCGTCGGCTGTCGGGCGATCTGAAAAACTGACCCCGTGACGACATCAGAAACTGACCCCTCCGAAAGGAGGAGGAATGACCGAGATGCTGCTGGGGCAAAGCTCTCCTCGGCGGTTGGATCCGTGGGGGAGACGATGCTGGCGGGACAGTGTGGGCGGTGGTGCGGTTGCACAAATTGGCTGGAGACGAAGCGAATTGTCAGCGAGTTATCTTGCGACGGGCGTTTGGGTGCGATTCGCCAGCCGCGCCGCAAGGGGCGTCTCAACGGGCTCGCTGAGTGGCTGGCGGAGCGCTTTTGTCGATGCTTCCGCCGGGGCGTGCACGACCGGCGGCACCAAGCCGGGCTATGATCTCGGCTGGGAGGCCGAGGCCCCTCGACCTGTAATGGGCGCATGCGATGGCACCCCATGCGACGATCTATGTCGTCGAGGCCCCTCAGACGGCCCCACCGATCTATTTGCCGCAGTCGCCGTGGCCGGCCAATGCGTGGCCGCGAACGGGGGCGGCGAAGTGTCGATGAGCTGAGGTTTCTCCGAGGCTTCCGGCGAAACAGCCTTCTACAGCCTCTTTACCCAAAACGGAGGCGTCTATTTCGCAGCTACCGGCGACTCCGCGGGGGCATTGTATCCCTCCGCTTCTCCCAACGTCGCCGCCGTCGGTGGCACCAGCGTCGGGCGGAATCCCTTGCCGTGGCGAGGCAGCCTGGGCGATTTCCAAGGTGAGGTCGTGTGGAATTGGCGACTCACCGAAGGCACCGGCGGCGGCCCCAGCCTCTACGAGCCCCGTCCTCCTTATCAACACTTGGTCAAGGACATCGTCGGAAGCTCGCGCGGCCTCCCGACGTCGCGGCCGTCGCCGACCCCTTTACCGGGGTGTGGATTTACGACACGAACCTTTCGGGTTGGCTCGTCGTCGGCGGAACCAGCGTTTCCACTCCGGTATGGGCCGGCATCGTCAACACGGCGGGTCGGTTCAACAACTCCACGGCGGCCGAGCTCGCGCAAATCTACGCCAGCGCATCCTTGTTCGAAGCGGCTCCCAGAGGGTTCGCGGACATCACCTCCGGTGCGTGCAGTATCGGACCCGACTTCGACGGCCGCTTGGCCACCGAAGGCTGGGACTTCTGCACCGGGGTCGGCAGCCCGCTCGGTTACTTCGGCAAGTAGACCCAGCCAGGGGTCGCCGGGCCGTTGACCCGCCACTCCCGGCCCTCGCCGACGAAGCGGCTCAAGCGAACTCGTCCAGGAGCGCTTTGGCCTCTTTCAGATCGGCGGTTTCGAAGCCCTCGGTGAACCGGCGGTAGACCGGCGCGAGGAAGTCACGGGCCTCGGCGCATCGGCCCAGTTCGCCCAGCAGGCGGGCCAAGCTGACGGCGGCACGCAATTCGAACCCGAATGTGCGTTGCTCGTGTGCGACGGTAAGCGCTCTGCTGAAACAGCCCTCGACTTCCGACCATTCTGGCGATGGTAAGCGCCACAGCAGATCACCCCGCAAACGATACAGCTCGGCATCAGCCCCTCTTGCGCCACTCGCCTCCGCGTTTGCCAGCGCCTCGGCCAGAACGCTCAGCGCCTCGTCGATAGCACCGGTCAGAGAGAGCGCCTCGGCAAGCAAGCCGTGAAAAGCCGGCTCATGGCTGCGCCATCCCGTCGCCTCCGCCGCCATCAAGCCCTCGCGGATCCGTCGCACAGCGGCTCGGCCCTGACCGCGTTGCGCCAAGGCCCAGCCTTGGAAGATTTGGCCAAATCCCGAGAAGAATGCGAACCGGTGCTCATCCGAAAGGGCGGCCAGCTCATCCCCAAGCTCTTCCGTTTCGACCGTCTTTCTTGCGGAAACCGCTGCCAGACCGGTGATCAGAAGTGCATATGCAAGGGTATGGAGGTGACCGAGTTGCCGCGCGCGCTGGAGTGCCTCGTCGACCCTCGTGCGCGCCTGATCAGGGTAGCCCCGATGCCAGAGTGATAATCCCCAGGTGGAGATCGCGGTGACCCCGGGATCCGCGCCAAGCCGTGGGTCAAACATCCAGTTCTTCTCGGCCCGATATAATCCCACCGCGCGCTCGAGGTGCGAGGCGGCTGCCGGGTAATCGCCAATGGCTATAAGAATCCTCCCGACGAGCCAGTGCGCCGTCGTCAACACCTGAGAATCTTGCTGAGATTGGGCAAGCAACAGGAATTCGTTAGCACGGTCGAGCGCCGCTCTTGCTTTGCCGCCGACGAACTCGGCAGCCCAGAGCCCGCGCAGCATCGAGAAATGAATGACCGTACCCGCTCGCCCGGTCTCCGAGATCAAACTGTGCGCACGATCTAACGCCTCTGCTACCTCCGGGTGGGCATATCCCTTGATCACCGTCAGCGCACCCGCAAGCGCGATCTGTAGTTCGAGTTCCTGCTGCTTGCGCTCGCGCGTGTCCGGCAGATTAGGAATGAGGCGCAGCCCCGTCCTCAGTTGAGTGATCGCCTCGACGAAGCCCGATTTCGCCACCGATCGGCGGCCGGCGCGGCACCAATATCCGACCGCCCTCTCAAATAATCCTGCTTCGGTGAAATGGTAAGCAAGGGTTTCGGGTCGCCGCTGCATCGCGTCGGGAAACCGCTCTTCCAGCGCGTCCGCGATCCGCGCATGCAATGAACGGCGAGGGCCGCGCAGCAGCATGCTGTAAGCGGTGTCCTGCACCAGCGCGTGTTTGAAGAAAAAACTCTCCCGCGGCGGCATCTCACGCTGGAATAACAGACCTGCAGAGACGAGCCGGCCGAGCGCGCCGCGCAACTCCCTATCGGTCCACTGCCCAGCCGCGGACAACAGCTCGTAGGAGAGATCCCGCCCGATCGCTGCGCCGAACTGCAAGACCTCCTTTGCCGTCGAGCCGAGCCGATCGAGGCGTGCCATCAGCGAGGCATGCAGCGTCGCCGGGATTGCCGGCGAGGGCGCCGGAACGGATAAGACAGCCGCTTTCGCAGCATCGGCGCCCGAGATCGCGGCCTCGACGACCGCCTGTGTCAGTTCTTCGAGGAACAGCGGCACGCCATCGGTACGCTCAACAATTTCGTCGACGATGTCGCTGGACAGTGCCGCGGTAGCGGCGATGATCCCACGCACCAGCGTGGCGGCTTCTTCGCGTCTCAGGCGACCCAGGGACAAGGTCGTTACATGCGGCTGGCCGGCCCAAGGCGGCTGGAACTCAGGCCGACAGGTCGCGACCAGCAGCATTGTCATTTTCGCAGCTTGGCCAACGGTGAGGTCGAGCAGTTCGCGAGAGCTTGGGTCCGCCCAATGCAGATCCTCGAAGATCATCAGTACGGGTTGCCGGCTGGCCAAACCGGCGAACTGTCGCGAAAGCGCCTCGAATGTCTTTGCCTTCTTGCGCTGCGGGGTGAGGTCGAGAACGGGGTAACGATTATCGGAGCGCAGAGACAGAAGCTCCGCCAATAGTGCCGCGTCGCTTTCGGCCGCCGCGTTCGGTGCAATGAGCGCCTCCAGCTTGTCGACCCTCACCGCAAGCGTGTCGTCACGCGCGAAGCCGGCCGCCCGTTCCAGCTGGCCGATGAATGGGAAGAGGGCGCTGTCCTGATGATGCGGCGAGCAGAAAAACCGCAATCGCGTATATTGCTCGCCCTCGACGCTACCTCGGAAAGCTTCGACCAGTCGCGATTTCCCAATCCCCGGCTCCGCCGAGATCAGAACCACGCGTCCGCTACCTGCTTTTGCCTGCGCCCAATGATGCCCCAACAGCTCGACCTCCTTCTCGCGATCGACGAGCGGGGTCAATTGGGCCGGATGCAACGCTTCGAACCGGCTCTCCATGACGCTCGGGCGGAGCACCTGATACGCGTGCACCGGCTCGGCGAAACCCTTCAGCTCAACGGCGCCCAGATCGCGGTACTCGAACAGATTACCGAGAAGCCGCTGCGTTATCGGCCCGATGACAACGGTGTTGGGTTCGGCGAGGGCCTGCAGCCGCGCGGCGAGGTTGGGGGTCTCGCCGACAATGTCCCATTCTTGTGCTTCACCGAACCGGCCCAGTTCGCCGATGACGACCACCCCGGTGGCAATGCCGATGCGAATTTGGAGCCGCTCGGGTGTTTGAAGGTGGCGGACGGCCTCGATCTGGGCCAAGCCCGCGCGAGCCGCTCGCTCAGCGTCATCCTCATGGGCGCGTGGATAGCCGAAATAGACCATCACTCCATCGCCCATGTACCAAGCGACAAAACCATCGAAGCGGGTGATCGCCTTCGCGATGCACTCGTGGTACACACGCAGAACCTCCCGCAGGTCCTCGGGATCGAGCCGCGTGGCGAGAGCAGTCGAGCCGACAAGGTCGCAAAACATCACCGTGAGTTGACGGCGCTCCGCCCCATCTGAGCGAGGTGCCGCAGCCTCCGAAAGGAGTTTGCCGCAACCGCCGCAGAACCTCGCGGCGGGCTCGTTGTCGAAATCGCAGGTTGAACACGGCACAGGGAGCGGCGTTCCGCACTCGGCGCAAAAGCGCCTGGTTGCCGCGTTCTCGGCCATGCAGCTCAGGCAACGCATTTCGTACACCCGGACGCGGACCGATGGCTCAAGCTTAGCCGGAAAATGATCACGCTTAAAGTCGAGAGGTTAAGGGTGTCGCGTGGAGCTCGCGGGCGAGATGGTCATCCTGTGCGGCATCCACCTGGAAATCCCCGTTGACGAGCGGTCACCCGAAAGCGACTTACCGAGGTTCACCGATTGAGCAACACGGCGGCTGGTTGTGACGCGCTGAGGTTGGTGCCCTGCGGAGGGGCGTTTCGGATATGTTAAGATCGTGCGGTGTTGGTCCACTCGGGTGAATACGTGCGACCACGTATAACTGCAGGACTTAGCGCGCGAGCACGATTATTCCAGTGACCCCGAGCGCTCCTGTCCACAGCCAGTCCAAATTGATCCATCCGCGTCGCAGAAATCCGACCCCGATCCAATCGTAGACCAGGATCGCGATGATTCCGCTGACGCTTACCGCAGCTGCCGCGTGGACACCGACTGCGGCGAGCGAGTTGATCAGCGAGCGCGCCGCGGTTATGTCGCCCGCCGCGCTTCCCGAAAGGCACAGCGGGACCAACGCCGGGACCAGCATCAGCCCGGCGCCGTGGGCGCTCGCCATGACAAACGACCACGCCAAGAGGCCGGCGAACCCGGTCTGCATGCCGATGCGCGCTCGGTGACGAGAGCCGTACGCCAAATGGTAAAGCGCCCATAGAATCAGCCCGCTTCCGGCGGCCATCAGCAACAACCGGCGGTCGATAATGACACCCAACGCCAAGACCGCACTGGCGGCCACAGCGATAGACAGCAAATGTCCGAGCGCGATCGGGATCAGTGACTGCAGGACGACATACCGGCGTCCACGGTGGAGCCCCAGCGCCGCCGCGAACAGCCAGCCCATCGCCGGATTGATGCCGTGATACATCCCTAGTCCGACAAGGGTCAGCCACGGCCAGAGCGCGCGCATCACAACATCTGCTCAGCATTGCGGCTCGGCCGCCGGATGCCGGGCTGGTATCAGGGGTAGCAATAGGAATCGGAGGACGCGTCGCCACCCTGAAGGCGGACTTGGTGTGGCACCAGGCCCTGCGGCCAGTCGACGAAGAAATTCCGATCAAACTCGATCCCGCCACTCGGCTTGGCGTCGACTTTCACCATCCACCCGCGGATCCCGTCCGGATACAACTGGGCGTCGATCGCTCCGTAGAGAGAATTCGTGAAGTAAATTCGCCGGCCGTCGCGGCTTACCTCGACCATCTGGGGCGCGCCGTTTAGCGGCCCCGTCCCGCTGGGATGCGGTGCCTTCGAGACAACGCCGCCGATCCTTAGCTTACCGGTCAGCTTGGGATCGAGCGGATCGGAGACGTCGTACTGATGGAAATCGCCGGTGCCCCAGCAGGAGACATAGAGATATTTGTCGTCGACCGAGAGATCGATATCGGTAACGAACGGCGGGCAGGCCTTGAAACCTTTGAGCGTTGGCGGCAGCAGGTCGGGATCGGCAGGCTCGGCCGGGATCTCAATGATCTTCCTGGCTTTCCAGATATCGCCTTCGCGATACCAGGTCCAGATCGACGACGACAAATTTTCCAGGCTCAGCACGCAGTTGACAAAACCATAGGCCTTGGTCGGGTCGTGCGCCGGCCGCAGCTCGAAAATCAGCTGATGCTGGGTGCCGAGATCGATCTCCTGCAGGTGCTTGCGGCGGTGGAGATCCCAGAAATGCAGCTTGTGGCCGTATTGCCCAGCGAGCAGCAGCTCGGGCACGAGGCCGTTCTCGAACATATCCGGCGTGCCCCACTCGCTGGTCACCACGGTGTCGTGTCCGAGATGCCACCACATGTCATAGGCGAGTTCCTGTGGTCCGCGATCAACCTCCCATCGACCGAGCAAATCAAAAGTCTCATGATCCATCAGCAGGATGCCGCCGGGGGCCTTTCCTTCGGCGTTACCGAGCGCGCTGATATAGATCCCGTCCGATCCGCAATGGACAGTGTGCGGACGGGTGTACCCCGCGCGATAGGCGATCTCGGCAGGTTGGATGAACTTGACGATTTTTGGGTTTTTGGGGTCGGGCTTCGTATCGAGGATATAAATGCGCGACGAACGAAGGCCGGGCACGATCAGATACCGGCGTTCGACGTGCGGATGCGGCATATTCGGGCACAAGCACGAGCTGCACGCATTCCAACCGAAATGATGCAACTCATCACCGGCTCCGGGCATCTCGACGCGACCAACGATCTGCCCGTAGGTCAGAGACCCATTGTCGAGATCCACAACGGCCATCTCGTCGTTACGCCGGCGTGTGGGATCGAAGCTCGCCACGTAGGCCAGCTTCTCAGGTGGCGCGCCTGCCGCCAGACGCGGGGAGGGGTAGAAAGTCGGATCGGGTGTCCAGGTAGCCATACTGATCTCCAGTGCTGTCCTCTCGCGCGATCGCCCCGTCACGCAGCTTTTCCGCGTGCCAGAGCATGCACGTCGGCGGTGGTAAGGGCGTTGCCGCCGATCCCCCAGTCGCCGCTTTCCACTTCCTCAACCAGGCAAAGCGTGACTTTGCGCATGTTCTCGCCCTCGATCGAGACCATCGCGTCGGTCAGCTTGCTAATGATCTCCCGCTTTTGTTCCTTAGAGAACACGTCCTTAATGACGCGAACCTGAATGAGCGGCATTGAGTTTCTCCCCTCGTGTGGGTTGCGGATGTGCTACGATCATGCGGCGTTGGTCCACTCGGGGTGAATACGTGCGACCACGTATGGGGATCGTCTCTCAACCTGGGCAAGCTGAAGAGTGGAAATGCCGAGACGATCGAAAATTATCCCGAGATGGGCTCACGATCCCGGGTTGAACGCGAGATTGAAGTTCGCTCAGGGACTTTCGGATTTTCGTTTTGGTGTACGGTGAGCTACGAGCTGGCCGCTCGATGAAGCGGCGGCGCGGCTGCCAAACGGCTGGGACTTTATCACGGGCTGATAATCCGGGATTGAACAACCATGATAGCGGAAAAGGGCGCCGAGAACGTTGCGCATGTGCCGGTATGGGCGGCCCCGACACCTTCTCGGATTGGTCGTGCCACGGTGGCCCTGTCCCTGTCGGTTGCATACATCGCTCTCTACCTGACGCTGGATCGGCTCAGCTTTATCGAGGCCCAGCACGGCATCGGCATCACGCCATGGAGCCCCAGTGCCGGGCTCGCGATGGCGCTGCTGATCATCAAGGGGGCGCGCTGGTCGCCGGTCGTGTTCGCAGCAGAGCTATTGTCGGCTGCGACGCTTCCCGAGGTGGCTATCCCCTCGGCTCCGATAGTCATTGCCGCGCTCGTCGTCACCGGCGGTTATGCCAGCGCCACCATAGTTTTGCGCCGTATAGGGTTCGAGGCACGCCTCCACAGGACCTTCGATGTCAGCTTGTTGATCGCGGTGACCATCGTCAGTTCGGGGCTGGCGGCATGCGGCTATGTGGCGGCCTACGCCGCCGCCGGGGTCGTGCCGTGGAGCGGTATTTTAGACGCGGTGGTTCGCTATTGGATCGGTGATGCGATCGGCATCATCGTGCTTGTGCCTCCGCTTCTAAGCCTAACCCGGCCGAAGGAATATTCCGGGCCTGCCGATCATAACCGGCTCGGGCTCCAGTTCTGCGAGATTGCTGCGCAGGCGGCGAGCATTGTCGCGGCACTTTCTTTGGTGTTCTCACAGGTCGTCAGCCATCACCCTTTTCGGCTCTTCTACGTTTTGTTTTTGCCGATGATCTGGATTGCGATGCGTCGTGGCCTAGCCGCAACCAGCTGGGCAGTGCTCGGGATCCAGGTCGGTTTGATCGCGGGTCTTCAGGTGCAGGACCAGTCAGAGGCCACACTTCGCGACTTTCAGCTGTTAATGTTCGCGTTGGCTACGACCGGCCTGATCCTCGGCGCGGTGGTCAGCGAAAGGCATCGTTTGTCGCGCGCCCTTGCCGAGAGCGAAAGCCGCCGGAGGACTATCCTGAACACGGCGCGAGATGGCATCCTGATGATCGACGATAACGGGCAAATCCAGTCGACAAATCCGGCGGTTGAACGATTATTTGCGCAGCCTGACGATTGCTTGATCGGGCTCGACATCGACGAACTCATCGAGGGCGCGCCGAATCAGCCTCCCTTGATGAGCCGGATCGTATCTTCACAATCTACCGACGGAAGCGCCTGGGAGCTCAATGCGCGGCGGGCCGATGGGCAGGTATTCCCGATTGCGCTAAGCGTCGGGCGCAGCGACTCGGGCGGCGCCGAGCAGTATACCTTGGTCATTCGTGACATCACCTTCCGGCGAAAAACCGAGGCTCGAGCCCGCCAGCACCAAGCCGAGCTCGCACATGTCTCGCGAGTCTCGCTCGCCGGCGAGATGGCCGGGGCCTTGGCGCACGAGCTCAGCCAGCCTCTGACCGCAATCGCCGCTTACGCGCGCGGCTGCCTGCGCCTTCTGGCCAAGCCGGCGCCCGAACCTGCGATGTTGTACGAGGGCGTTTCCGAAGTCGTGCAACAAGCCGAGCGTGCAGGGGATGTCCTCGGGCGACTCCGTGAGTTTGTGCGCGGCGGAGCATGGCGAAGAGGCTGTGTCGAGGTGGGACCGCTGATTGACGCCGCGGTCAGTCTTGCTCGCATCGAGGCAATGCAAAACGAGGTCGAAATCGAAGCGCGGATCGATCCCGGCTTGCCACCCGTCCTGGCCGATCACATTCAAATCGAACAAGTCCTGCTCAACCTTCTGAGAAACGCCATAGATGCGATCGCGACCGCCGACAGCCAGAAGAGATTGATCGTTGTCGAGGCCCACTGCAAAAGCGGTCATACGGTCCAAATTTCCGTTACCGATTCCGGGCCTGGCGTCATCTCTGAGGTTGCGAACCGGCTGTTCGAGCCGTTCATGACGACAAAGCCGGAAGGCATGGGGATGGGGCTCTCGATCAGCCGCTCGATCGTCGAGTCGCACGGCGGGAGACTGCGGATGTTTCAAAGTGTCGACTCCGGCGCGACCTTCGTATTCGACCTGCCAACAGACGGGCACGAGCCCAGCCACCATGCTGCATAAGACGGTATTCGTCGTCGATGATGACGCGGCCGTGCGCAAAGGGCTCACGTTCTTGCTGCGCGCGGCCGGGTATACGGTCGAAGCCTTTGCGTCGGCATTATCCTTTCTGGAAGGTTATGACCCGCGACGGGGCGGTTGCTTATTGCTCGATGTACAAATGCCTAGGATGAGCGGGGTCGAACTTCAGCAACAGCTCAACGTTCGGGGCTGGCGCCTCCCGGTGCTATTTATCACCGGCCACGGCACGGTTTCACTGGCGATAGCGGCTATCAAGGCCGGCGCTTTCGATTTTGTCGAGAAACCGGTGCGTGAGGAAGCGTTGCTCGAATGCATAGAGAGCGCGCTGAATTGGCACGACACGGCGCACGAGGAGCGGCTGGAACGCGCCCAACTGGAAGCACGTGCCGCGTTTCTGACAGAACGCGAACGGGAGGTGCTCGACCTCGTGGCTGCAGGCGAGCCGAACAAAATCATCGCGCGCCATCTCGGCATCAGCTTTCGGACGGTCGAATTGCATCGCGCGCACATTATCGAGAAACTCCAGGCTCGCAACCTGTCCGACCTGATCCGAATTGCGATCATCCTCAAGGCGCGCCCAAACACGTGACGGGTAATCGGGGCGCCGCGGAAGATACTGGCTGCGCGGGATGCGGTAGACGCCGGAAACCGGTCGTGGAGCGGAGGATCGAGGCCAACGGAAAGGATTGACAGCGCCGGCGTAAATGGGTCGACAACCTGATGGCTGTAATGCGTGTGATGAAGCAGTCCTACCCGAAGGGAGGGTGATCTCAAGCGGTCGGATCAAACGCGTCATGACCGAGCTATCGGGTGATTCGGGGTGCCTCCGAGCGCCAATCGCTCGCACGAGAGTGGCAGCGTCGATTTCGCGTTCGCCCAGGACGGGCTCTGGGTCGCACGAACCGACGGGACCATCAGCTATTCGGATGTACGGCCGAGCCAGACCACGGCTGTCCGGTTTAGCCACCGGTACAACTCATAGGCGATCATCGGAGCATAGCGCACAACCCGCAAAGACGCTTTGCCCGGATTGATCCCGACAATGCACGTCTGGCAAAGGCAACCGCTATATGGGAGGCATGACAGTCGCCGCCTGTTCCCTACCCGACGATCCTTGGCGTAAATCTTGTACAAATTGTCTGGTGACTCCTTCTTGTCGGGCGTATCTTGATCAAGATGGCTCTCTCGGCAATAACCAAAAGGGGAGAAACGCGATGAACGCAAAAGCCTTGCTCACCGTAATATGCGTGCTTGTCGGCATGCTCGGCGTCATGTCGCCCGCCCATTCACAGCCGGTCATGCTCAACGGCGTTGAAATGATCGACCTGGGCCAACCCCCCCTGACGTCGCCCGAAATGAACGAGGTCATGAACTGGATCGCCGTCCGGGTGGCGGCTCTCGAAATTCCTTACTGTTGGCGGCAGAGTTACGGCAACACCGCTGGTGAGCCTTACACCTGCAAGCCAGGCATGGAGCGGATCGGACTGCTCTGCTATCCGCCCTGCAAGCCTGGCTACCACCACTCCACCGCCAATCTATGCACCGTCGATGGTTGTCCGTCGGGATTCACGGACATCGGCGCCTTCTGCCAGAAGCCGGGCCCATACGGTAGGGGGGCCGGCTACGTCGCGTGGGACATGGGCAAATGCGAAAGCGAAAACGGTCAGGGTTGCGAGTGGTCGGGAGCGATAATCTATCCGAAGTGCAGAGCTGGCTTTCATCCGGTCGGCTGTTGCGTCTGCAGTCCTGATTGTCCTGAGGGATACGCGGATACAGGCACGGGATGCACAAAGCCGGTCTACGGGGTCGGCGCGGGCGAAGCGCTTGATACTGGTGTATGCCGGACAGGGTTTGAGAAGGACCCGAGCGGCGCGCTTTGCTATCCAACCTGCAAAGCGGAGTTTCACATGGTCGGCCCGGTTTGCTGGCAAAACTGTCCTGCCCAGCTCCCGGCGGAGTGCGCCGCGGGATGTGCGACGACCCAGGGGGAGTGCGCAAGCGCCACTGTGAATATGGTGATATCGCCGGTGATGGCCGCGGTCAGTTTGGCGACATTTGGTGAGGCCTCCGCCGCGACAACCGCCGCGAGAACAGCCGAGGAGACGGCTCAGGCCGCCGAGAGCGCCAGCAAACTCAAAACGCTCGCCAAAGCGGTCGAAACGACGATGACCGCCGTAAAAGGAAACGTCGCCGAGTTGGTGGGTGGCGCGGAGAACTTGGCCAAACTGCAAACTGCGGCCAAGGTTGGAGGCAAGGTCTACACCATCAGCACCGCTGTCGGGCGGCAGGTCGACCTGTTTTCCCGGCAGTTCGCGGATAATTTCGCGGTGCTGACGAGCCCGGAGATCAACGTTGAAATCGACCAGAAATTTGGCAAGGATGCAGCTTATCAGATCAAGCGGCAGTGGGGCATCCAGCATCTGGCGCTGATGCTTGATACCGACGGGTTTAAAACGGCCCAGAACGCGATCAGCATCGTTTCGGCTGTCGATCCAACCGGTCTGGTCGGTGTCGCCAGTGCCTTCATGCATCCGATCTGCAAGGACAATACGCCCTTCCCGACAGTGCATCCTCTCTATAACCACTAGGGGGATCAAAGCGGGGAAGCCGATCCGACCGAGCCAGGAAGGGCGTGGATGCCCACGGGTCGAGCCCGGCCACAGCGACCTGGAGGTGCATCGAGTTTTTAATTGCAGCCGAAATTTGCCGAACCGGACAGCCGTGGGCCAAGCCCCGCCATGAGAAAGCGTCAGGAGACCCACAAGGAGTAGAGGGTGAAAGTCCCTTACAGTGAAGGTCTAGCACACCGCACTGACCCCAGTCACTCAAATCGAACGCGTGCGCATCCTCTGTAAACGACGCAGTGGGTTACGTAACATTAGATGGGAGATGGACTTATCGACTTATCGTTACCGTAGGAGGGGCCACCCACCTGCCGGGCCCAAAGCAACTAACGGGTAATCCACCGATCGAAACATGCCCGGCAAACTAAATCGGGCGGATCATTCGGTTAACCGGTAGCTGAAGCAGCAGGCATGCCGGGCTCCCGATTCCTGCGTGTACAGCGTGGGAATACGTCTTGAGCGTCGCCTTGCCCTGCGTCCCGAAGATCAGCACCTGTTCGCCGATCTGCTCGCCCTGTTGGATGTCCCGGAGTCGACTCTCGTCGAGGCCGCCGAATAGCCGACCTGGCGCGTTTAGCCGGATCCCTACCAAGAAGGGAAAACCATGGAACCACAATCCCTTTTCGCAACGGGCCGCCCGCTAGCGGCGTGCAAGCGGCGGGACCCCCTTTCCATCGCTGGCTAATGCGTGATGGTGTTTGCCTCGCCGACCTCGACGGCAATCAGCGCGAGGCTGCGCTGGCTCTAATGCGCGAAGCGATGAGCGCGGCCGGCTACCAAACCGCCCGCGACGTCATGCGCCTCAACGAGCATGCTCTCGAAATCACCGGTAAGCCCGAGGAATATGGCGAATGGTTCTATTGGGTCAGCATCTTCGGCACGCCATCGCCAGATCGGCCGTGGGGTTGGCAGATCGACGGCCACCACCTCAACGTCAATTGGTTCGCGCTCGGCGACCACCTCGTATTGACGTCGATCTTTATGGGCTCCGAGCCGGTGCTCGCGCGTTTCGGCAAACGCCGGGGGACCCGTGTCTTTGCCGCGGAGGAGGAGCAAGGCTACGCGCTGATGCGGGCGCTTTCATACGAGGAGCGGCAGCGTGCAACGATCGTCAAGAACTCCCCTCGGAACTCTTCACCGCCGCATTCAACGACAACCGGCGGATCGAGCCCGCCGGGATCCGCTATGAGGAGCTGCCCGCCGAGGGCCGCGAGCGTCTCGAGTCGTTGCTTGCGACCTATGTCGGCCGCGTGCGCCCGGGTCATGCCGAACTCCGCTGAGCCGAGGTGAAGCGTCACCTGAGCCAGATGCATTTCGCGTGGCTCGGCCCGTTCGACGGTGCGAGCCCGTTCTACTACCGCATTTTGAGCCCGGTGATCTTGATCGAGTTCGATCACCAGTCCGGCATCATCTACGGCAACGACAAGCCGTCACGCGACCACATCCACACGGTGGTCCGCACCCCCAACGGCAATGATTACGGCAAGGACCTGCTGCGCCAGCACTACGCGCGGCACGACCACTCGCATCCGATGACGGCCCACCGCCAGGGAGCAGCCTGACACCGTGGAGCTCCCGTCATCCTTTACGCCCTGCGCGGCGCGCACGACACTGCCGCACGCTTGCCAAAGCGAAGTTCCGCACCATATCGCAAGCCATGTGAAATAATCAATGGTTAATTACTATGATAGCACCGGACCGGGCGATGCCAGATGGCCATCCGGCAGTTTTTGGGCTTCCCTTCCGTTTCCCTGCCGCGCCTTCGATTCGGCCGGACAGTCGCATGCAATGGTTTGATCGGAAACGACTTTTGGGTGGGAGGGCGAGCCAAAAAAATATTTTCCCCTGAGTTTCCCTGAGCGGCAGGGAAGCGGACGGGGCGGGAACGCCCGGCCGCGCTCAGTCGATCCCGAGCAGCCTTGCCGCGGTGCCACCGAGGATCGCTATGCGGTCGTCGTCGCTGAGGCCCGGGATCGACATGACGTGATCGATCGGCACGCGGTTCCACGGAAACGGGTAGTCGGTGCCGATGACGACCTGGCCAATTCCGGTTTCAGCGATCAGGTGACGCATCCCTTCGGGGGTGAACATGATCGAGTCGAAATAGAGCTGACCATCCTTCAGGTATTGGGTCGGCTTTTTCTTCGGCAAAGGGCCGACCCGGTTCGGGAAGGTCGTGATGACGGCATCCGAGCGCGCGGCATAGGATGGCAGAAAGCCGCCGCCATGCGCCGCACAGATCTTGAGCCGCGGAAAACGGTCGAGCGTGCCCTCGAAGATCAGGTGCGACAACGCGATCGTCGTTTCGAGCGGGTTGCCGATTGTGTTGGTCAAGAGGCCGCTGCCTTTAAGCCGGCCGCTCGGCTCCAACTCCCTGGTGCCGAGCGGGTGCATGAAGATCAGGATGCCAAGCTCCTCGGCCTTGGCCCAGACCGGGTGGAATTTGGGGTCGGCCAATTCCTGCCCGGCGACGCTGCCGCCGACCGACAGGCCGCGCAGACCCAATGTCTTGATCGCGTAGTCGAGCTGCTCGACTGCGAGCTGCGGGTGCTGCAGGGCCACCGTCGCAAAGGCGACAAAGCGGTCGGGTGTCGCTGCGCAGAACTCGGCGAGCTTTTCGTTCTGGATCTTGATCAATTCCGCCGCCGGGTCGCGTTCGGCACGATACCAATAGGGATTGATGCTCAGCGCCTCGACATCGATCCCCTCCGCGTCCATCTCGTCGATGCGGTCCGCCAGGTTGCCCCACAGCAGACCAGGCGCCTCGAGCGGATGTCTGATCACGGCCGCCGCCTCGGGAACGATGCAATGGGCGTGGATGTCGACGGTCTTGACCCGCTTGCCGTTGACCACGACCTCGCGCCGCCGCCCCGGGCTCGGCGCCGGGCCGGCATTCCCCAGGCTGCATCCGACAAAGGCGAGCCCGGCTAGGGCACCGGCGATCAGTTCCCCCGAAATCGGCATTTCCGTCCTCCTCGAGCGACCTCAATCCTCTGCGGCGCGAGCATGCTCCCGCGATCATCGCGGAATCCCGCCTCTTCGTTAACGGCGGATGCTATACTCCTCGCATGTGCGGACGCTTTTATCTCACCGCCTCACCGGCGGAAATCAGAAAGCAGTTCAAGCTCGAGAAAATGCCCGAGCTTGTCCCGCGCTACAACATCGGGCCGATGCAGACTTCGCCGATCGTGATCGCCAAAGATAACGTCAGAGGGCTCCATGTCGCTCGCTGGGGCTTGGTGCCCTCCTGGTCACGCGACCTCTCGCCCGGTGCCGGGATGATCAACGCGCCCGCCGAGACGCTTGAGGAGAAGCCGGCATATCGAAAAGCCTTTAGCTCACAGCGTTGTCTTATCCCCGCGAACGGTTTCTATGAGTGGCAAGCGAAGGGCACGAAAAAGCAGCCGTACAAGATCGCGCTCCGCCAGAGCGCGCTGATCGCTTTCGCCGGACTTTGGGAACGATGGACCCCCGAGGGCGGCGATCCGGTCGAGACGTTCGCGATCGTCACGACGCGAGCGAGCAAATTGGTGAGCGAGGTGCACGACCGCATGCCGGTGATTATCGCACCGGCCGACCACCAACGCTGGCTCACCGGCCCGGAAGCTGCTGCCAAAAAGCTGCTCCTTCCGTTTGCCGCCGGTTTGACGATTGCTGCGGTCGGTGACCGCGTGAACAACATCAAGAATGACGACGTTTCGCTGCTGCAGCCGGCGATGAGTCTATGAGGTTCGCATAGCTCCGCGTCAGGCGCCGGGCCGCCGCGGCGGTCACCCGGTCTTCTCGCGCGCCAGCAAATCAATCTCTACGAGCGCTCCCCGGGCGAGCGCGGTCACGCCGATGCGGGTCCGAGCCGGCAACCGCGCGGGCGCGAAACAGGACTCACAGACCGTGTTCATCTGGGCCGCTTATTGGCGCCCTTGCTAACCTTAAAGGCAACCCTCGCCCCATCGTAGGTTCCGATGCGGACGCCGACCGCCGATTTAACCCCGCCGCAAGGAGGCACGGAGATTGCCTGCGTTGAGCCGCAGGCCACGCGCGGAGGCGACGACGCGCGCCCGGTACCAGAACCGAGACGCGCCGCCCGGCCCATTCAGGGCGAGCCGCCGAGTGCTGCGCGCTTGCCGGCAGGCTGTGTCTTCTCGAACCGGTGCCCCCGATGTCGAGCCGGCCTGCGCCGCGGTCGAGCCCGTGCCGGAAGAAGTTTTCGACCATCAGGTCGGCTGCCGACGCTGGCGCGAGCTTTTGCCGGAAGCGCGCGTCGCGTGACGACCCGACGGCGGCATTTAATCATGTCCAGGATATTGCTGGTGCGGTGGTAGGCGACTAGCATCTGCCCTCAGAGCAACGCCGCTCGATGGGATCATTCGTGATGGCGAACAGCCTCGACGCGGTCATCCAGGATCTGGTGATCGCCAACCGCATTCTCGCGAAGGAGGACGTGGTCGACGCCTACGGCCATGTCAGCATGCGACACCCGGACAATTCGAGCCATTTTCTGATCGCTCGTTCGGTCGCCCCGGAATTGGTCACCGCCGATGACATCGTCGAGCTCGATCTCGACGGGCAGCCGGTGCACTACGAGAAACGCACGCTCTATCTCGAGCGCTTCATTCACGCGGCGATCTTCGAAGCACGGCCCGAGGTCATCGCGGTGGTGCACGCGCACGCCGAAGACACGCTGCCCTTCGGCATCGCCGATGCGACGAGGCTGCGGCCGGTGATCCACTCGGGAAGCTTTATCGGAGCCGAGGTGCCGGTCTGGGACATCGCCGACAATTTCGGCGACACCAACCTGCTCGTCACAAACATGGCGCAGGGCCGCGATCTCGCGAAATGCCTAGGCGGCAACAATGTGGCGCTGATGCGCGGCCACGGCTTCGCCTCCGCCGGCCGGTCGCTGATCGAGGTCGTTCGAATGTCGGTTTATCTGCCGCGCAACGCCCGCGCGCTGCTGCGGGCAAAGCAGCTCGGCGGTAGGATCAAGTACCTTTCGCAGGGCGAGATCGATGCCCGCAACCGCGGCTACAGCCCCTATTCGACCGAGACCTGGCGCGCCTGGGAATACTGGGCGATAAAAGCCGGCTGCGGCCATATGTTGACCCGCCCCGGCGACTGACGGGCATCGACTGGCGGAGTCAGAGAGCCTGGAGCGATGTGGGAAGGAGCGATCTCAATGAGCGAACCGATCTGGAACAAATTCCTAACCGAGCGCGACAAAGCGGTGTTCGCTGCCGGCGGGTTCGGCGCACGCGCCGGGTTTGGCAAGCGGCCGGCGCTGCTCGTCATCGACGTCAATTGGGCGTTCTGTGGCGAGCGGCCGGAACCCATCCTGGAGTCAATCATGCGCTGGCGCACTTCCTGCGGCGAGGAGGCCTGGGTAGCCCTCGACTACATAAAATCGCTGATCGACGCGGCGCGCGCCAAGGGACTGCCGGTCATCTACACGACCGGCGAGCGGCGTCCGGACAACTGGGATGCCGGCAGCTGGCGGTGGAAGAGCACGCGCGGCGACGAGGCCGGCGGCTCCCCAGGCGACAGTGTCGACGGCAACGAAATCGTCGCGATGATCGCGCCCGGCCTGAGTGACATAGTGATCCGGAAGCAGAAGCCCTCGGGCTTCTTCGGGACGAGCCTCGCCGCCTATCTGACCTTGCTCGGCTGCGACAGCGTCGTCGTCGTCGGCACGACCACTTCGGGCTGCGTGCGCGCCACTGTGGTCGACGCGTTCAGCCTCAACTATCGCGTGGCCCTGGCGGAAGAAGGCTGCTTCGACCGCAGCGAGGCGAGTCACGCCGTCAGCTTGTGCGACATGCACGCCAAATACGCTGACGTCGTCCCGACGGCAGAAGTGCTCTCCTATTTCGATCGGCTTCCCGCCGGCTTGTTCGACTTGCCGGTCGGTTCCCGCAATCCCGCGCCGCCGATCAAGGAAGCTGCCGAATAAACCTGGAGGCCGCGCCACTCGCTGAGATTGCCTGGCTGGCGCTCGCCATCATGGGCGCCGGCGTCGTCACCGGCCTTCTCGCCGGACTGTTCGGCGTCGGCGGAGGCGCCGTTATCGTTCCGGTGCTGTTTGAGGTCTTCCGGATTCTCGCCGTCCCGGATGCGGTGCGCATGCAGCTCTGCATCGGCACATCGCTGGCTATCATCGTCCCGACCACAGTGCGATCCTACCGGGCGCACCGCGCAAAGGGGCTGGTGATCGCAAAGGTACTGCGGTCCTGGACGGCGCCGGCGGTTGCGGGTGTGGCGGTAGGATCCGTCACCGCGGCGCTCGCCCCAGGCGGCATCCTCAAACTCGCCTTTGTGCTGATCGCCGGGACCATCGCCGCGAAACTGCTCGTGGGCCGCGAGGATTGGGTATTGGCCCGGCAACTGCCGGCCCGGTTTGCGATGACCGGGTTTGGCTTCCTTGTCGGGCTGGCGTCCTCGCTGATGGGCATCAGCGGCGGTTCACTCGCCACGATGGTGCTGACCCTTTACGGCAAGCCGATCCACAATGCGGTTGCGACTTCGGCCGGCCTCGGAGTTCCGATCACGATCGCTGGCACCCTCGGCTACATGCTGGCTGGCCTGCCACATCAAGCCGCGTTGCCGCCGCTGTCGATCGGTTTCGTTTCGATCATCGGCGTCGCCATGATCGCACCGATGTCGAGCTATGTCGCGCCGTTCGGCGCGCGCCTCGCGCATGCTCTGCCCCGGCGCCGGCTCGAGATCGGGTTTGGCTTGTTTCTGCTAATTGCCTCAATACGCTTCGCCGCGAGCTTGGTCACGCCGACAGTACATTGATCGCTCAGTCGCTAAGGCAGCGCAAATGCCACGAGCGAGTCGCCGAGCTTGGTGCCGATCTTGCCGTGACCGCCGGCGGCGATCACGACGAACTGCTTGCCGTCGCCGCGCAGGCGATATGTCATTGGCGTTGCCTGGCCGCCGGCTGGCAGCCGGCCTTTCCAAAGCTCGGCGCCGGTGTCGATGTCGAACGCCCGTAAATAATTGTCCATTGCCGCGGCGATGAAGACGAGACCTCCGGCAGTGATGATCGGCCCGCCCAGATTTGGCGTGCCACTAATGACGCTCGGCGAATTCGGGAACAGATCGGCAGTCGTCCCCAGGGGGTATATTCCAGCGAATGGTCCCCCGCGCCAAATCGACCGCGACTAGGGAACCCCAAGGCGGTGGATTGTAGGGCGCCCCGCTGGGCGACATGAGTAGCTGGCGGCTCATCCCGTACGGTGTTCCGTGCTGCGGCGAAACCTCGGCGCGGAACCGACCCTCTTTGGCAGCCTTTTCGGACTCCTGATACCGATCGCGGGGGATCAGATGAACTTCCATTGGGAATATATTGACATTGGCGACAAAGACCTGCTGTCCAGGGTCGAATGCGCCGCTGCTCCAATTCATGCCGCCGAGATTGCCCGGGAATGCAATGATCCCGCCCACGCTCGGCGGCGTGAAAATCCCCTCCGAGCGCAGCTTTCCCATAGCAGCGCGGCAGGCGTTGCGGTCCTCCGGGGTCGGTCCCCAGGCATCGTCCGCCGAGAGCCGCTGCGGGACGAGCGGCGGCGGCGTCAACGGGAAGGGCTGCGTCGGGGAGGCTTCCTCTCCTTCCGCATCGCTCTTCGGGACCGGGCGTTCTTCGACCCCGAAGACTGGCGCCCCGGTGTCCCGATTCAATACGTAGAGGTTTCCGGTCTTGTTGCCGGCAATCACGATCGGCAGCTCATCACTGTCGCGGCGCAATGCAGCCAGTACGGGCTGCGCGGCAGTGTCGTAGTCCCACAAATCGTGATGCACGAGCTGGAAACCCCAGACCATTTCGCCGGTCTTTGCCGACAACGCGACAACCGAATCCGCCCATTTATTGTCGCCCGGCCGCTTGAGGCGGTGATAATCTGGGCTAGGACTGGTGGTCGGCACAAAGACGAGACCGCGTCCGTTGTCGACGGAGATCGTCGACCAGGCATTGCCGGCGCCGGTCGGCGCGACGGTTTCGGGGATCGGGTTCCAGCTCCAGCGAAGGCTTCCGGTGCGAGCATCAAAGGGCCCGCACGACCCCGCTCGGGCTGGCGACCCGGTCGTTGTCGGCAATCGAGGAACCGACGATGACCAGATCACCCGCAATCGCCGGTGCGGAGGTATCCTCGTATTCGCCGCGGCGGGTGATGTTTGCGATGCTGCGGGTCAAGTCGATCTGACCGACGGCGCCGAAATCGGTGCAAAGCGTACCCGCGGTGGCATCAAGTGCGAACAGGCGTGCATCGATCGTCGCCAGAAAGACGCGGCGGCAGGCCTCGCCTTCGCCCTTACCGGGGTCGGTCCATAACCCGACACCCCGATTGACCAGACCTTCGGAATAGGGTGCATGAAGGTCGATCTTGGGATCGAAGCTCCACTTCTCCCGGCCCGTCTCGGGGTCGAGAGCGACGACGCGATTGAACGGGGTGCTCAAATACATCGTGCCGTCGGCGACGATGGGTGTGGTCTCGAATTCGCTCTTGCGGCGATTATCACTGCCGTCGGAGATATCGCCGGTGTGGTATTCCCAGGCGACTTTTAGTTCTGTGACGTTGCTCTTGTTAATTTGAGTCAGCGGCGAATAGCGAGCGCCGCCAGCATCCCCGCCGTAAAAGGGCCAATCGGCAATTTCGCCATTCGAAGCCGGCCGGGCTGCGGTGATGGCGGCGACCAAAAAGATCGCGAGCAGCATGCCCCTCACTGTACGGACCGATTAGATAGGTAACAGATTGGACCGGCTTGATGGGTAACAGGTTTCAAGCAGGCGTAGCGGGGTTCGTGCTTATGGCTGGGCAGGACAGGGCCTGTGGATTTGATGGAGATTGCCGGCGCGATCCCCACAACTCCACAGGCCCCAACCGCCAACCCCATTGAACATAAACGATAAAAAGTGTCACCCATCTATCCGGTCCGAAATGTCACCTATCTATCCGGTCCCCACAGGGGCCTGCCGATGCCATGGAAAGAGACCTGTCGGATGGATCAACGGACGCAGTTTATCGCTCGGGTTTTGGCGGGCGAGGATGAGATGACGGGGTTGTGCCGGGAGTATGGGATCAGCCGCAAGACCGGCTACAAATGGCTCGGGCGGTATCTCAGTGAGGGCGCGGCGGGGTTGCGGGAGCGCTCGCATGCCCCGTTGCGGCACGGCCAGGCACATAACGTCGGGGTGGTGCAAGCGGTGCTGGAGTTGCGCGCGCTGGCGGCATTGGGGTCCGAAGAAGCTGCGGGTGAAGCTGAGGGAGCTCCATCCGGATATGGCAGTTCCGGCGGCGAGCACGATCGGCGATTGGCTGCGGCGCGAGGGTTTGGTCGAGCGCTTGTCCGGGCGGCGCCGCTGCCCGGCCTATACCCGGCCGTTTGCCGCGGTAGCGGCAGCCAATGACGTGTGGTGCACCGATTTTAAGGGCTGGTTTCGCACCGGCGACGGCCGGCGCTGCGATCCGTTCACCTTGAGCGACGCGCACAGCCGTTATTTGCTGCGCCGTCAGGCGGTGGCCCGTCCCGATGAAGCCAATGTGCGGCCGATCTTCGAGGCGGCATTCCAAGAGCACGGGTTGCCGCTGGCGATCCGCTCGGACAACGGCCCGCCTTTTGCCTCGCCTGGGGTCGGCGGCTTGTCGCGGCTGGCGATATGGTGGCTCAAGCTCGGCATCCGGCCGGAGCGGATCGTTGCCGGCAAGCCGCAGCAGAATGGCCGTCACGAGCGGGTTCATCGCACCCTCAAGCAAGAGACTGCGGTGCCGCCGGCCGACAGCGTGCCGGCGCAGCAACAGCGTTTTGACGAGTTCCGCGTTCTCTGCAACCACGAGCGGCCGCACGAAGCGTTGGGACAGCAAACACCGGCGTCCCTGTACCAGCCCTCGCCGCCGCCCTACCCGGAGCGGCTCGAGGATCCGAGCTACGGTGGCGATGTCGCGGTCCGCCGAGTGCGCAGCAACGGCCAAATCAAATGGGCCGGCGAGCTGATCTTTGTCGGCGAGGCGTTGATCGGCGAGCCGGTTGGCGTGGTCGAGACCGAAGCGGGTGACTGGCTGGTGCGCTACGCCGATGTCGAGCTTGGATACATTCATCCGCAGCGCCGCCGGCTCAGCCCCCGTCCGCTGCCCGCAGCCAACAGACCTGTGGATTGGATGGGGATCGCTGCCGCGATCCCGACAACCCCACAGGCCCATCAACCGCAACATCCTTGATGCTAAATGGATCAAAGTGTCACCCATCCAGCCGGTTCAATCTGTCACCCCTCGATCCGCTTGCACACCTGCGAAGCGGGAGGGTGAGGGGCGACCGGCGATGAACTAGTCTGCCGCCGCCTGCAGCCATTCCTTCGGAATAGCCTGGGCGCGCTGGTCGGCGACGAGCTTGCGGCGACGGGCCTGCTCCTCCGGGCTGATCGAAGCCGGATCCTCGCGGAACTCCGGTCCCATCACCATCGCCTTCTTGACCGCCGGGCGATCGCCGATCTCGGCGAGCCAGCTCTTGACATTCGGGAACTCGTCGATGTCGATCTTGCGGCTCGACCAGCTCGACGCCCAGGGGTAGCAGATCATGTCGGCGATCGTGTACTGGTCGGCGGCGAGATAGCGCTTGTTAAAGAGGCCGAGGTTCATGACGCCGTAGATGCGGTGCGCCTCATTGTCGAAGCGGCGCAGCGCGTAGGTGAGATCGCCATGGCCTCCGGCCTCGGCGGCGCGGCGGAAATGGCCTTGCTCACCGAGCTTCGGTCCCTGATTGGCCAATTGCCACCCGACCCACTGGGCGACATCGTATTTGCCGCGCGGATCCTGCGGCCAGAACCGCCCAGTCTTCTCGGCCAGATACATCATGATCGGCCCGGATTCGAAGATCGAGATCGGCGCGCCACCGCCCATCGGCTCGTGATCGACGATCGCCGGCATCCGACCGTTCGGCGAAATCCGCAAAAACTCGGGTGTCAGCTGGTCGCCGCGGCCGATGTTGATCGGCTTGATCGTGTAAGGCAGCCCGAGCTCTTCGAGCAAAATGACGCTCTTCTTGCCGTTGCCGGTCG
>Ga0306923_10000974_pt1 | contig 24428 bp, 19 predicted proteins | sample sta12Can44000108_FD_203841 | JGI IMG/M metagenome (GOLD analysis project Ga0306923, IMG submission 203841) | Lab enrichment of tropical soil microbial communities from Luquillo Experimental Forest, Puerto Rico - statanox.12C.anox.44.000.108 (v2)... | ecosystem: Environmental > Terrestrial >... | reverse complement strand
GCTCGGGATCGGTGAGGGCAGCGCGGACGCCGGCCAGGGCGGCCGCGCCGCTCGGGCCCGAGGAGACGCCGAGCCGGCCGAGGTCATCGACGGCGCGCAGCGCTTCGTCGTCGCTGACGGCGACGGCCGCATCGCATCCTGCGCGCAGCACCGGCCAGGCCGAGCCGGAGACAGTGCCGCAGTTCAGGCCGGCCATCACCGTCGCCGCGGTGGGCACCGTCACGGGCCGGCCCGCGGCCAGGCTCGCCAGCACACAGGCGGCGGTGTCGGGCTCGACCGACAGCACACGTGGGTGCGCGGCGCCGGGGCGCCGGTAGTGCCGCACCACCGCCTCAGCCAGTGACCCCACCCCCACCGGGACCGCTACCAGGTCCGGTGGGCCGCCGAGCTGGGCGTCGACCTCCTTCAGCAAGGTCTGGTAACCCTCCACGATCCAGGCCGGCACTTCCTCGTAGCCGTCCCAGCCGGTGTCCTGCACCAGCGCCCGGCCGGGCTGGCCGCCGGCGAACTCTGCGGCCCGGCGCACCGCGGCGTCGTAGTCGCCGTCCACCCATACGACCTGCGCGCCCTCTTCGGTGATGCGGGCGGCGGCCTCCGGGAGCATCACCGCGGGCACGAACACGGTCGCCGCGACACTGAACTGAGCCGCCATGCGGGCAACCGCACGGCCGTGGTTTCCGTCCGTCGCGGTCACCAGCGTGGCGCCGGGGCGCCGTTCCAGCACCTGGCGGCAGGCCCACGAGGCGCCGAGAATCTTGAACGCCGGCAGGCCCAGCCGCGACGACTCGTCCTTCACCAGTATTCGGCCGGCCCCGAGCTCGGCGGCGATCGCGGGGACGGGAACCAGCGGCGTGGGCGCATACCCCGGCAGCGACCGGTGGAACGCGTAGGCGTCACCCCGCGCGGGCGGGCCGGTCCAGTCCCGGGCGGCCGGTGAGGAATACCACGACATCATGCCGCTCATCATCCCCACCATCACTCATCAGGTCCAGCGCGAAAACAAGCACGATAATGTGAAGCAAAACTGATGCTTTGAGGAGGCGTGATGCTCGACCTCCGGCGCCTGCGGCTGCTCCGCGAGCTCGCCCGCCGAGGCACCATCGCCGCCGTGGCCGAGGCGCTGTCCTACAGCCCGTCCGCGGTGTCCCAGCAGCTCACCGCGCTGGAGAAGGAGACCGGCGTGCGCCTGCTCGAGCCAGCCGGACGCCGGGTCCGGCTGACCGCTCAAGCCGACCTCCTCGTCGCGCACACCGAGGTGCTGCTGGAAGCGATGGAACGAGCCGAAGCCGCCCTCGCCCAGTCCCTGAACGAGACCGCCGGCACGCTGCGCGTCGCCGCCTTGCAGACCGCGGTCCTCACTCTCGTGCCACCCGCCCTCACTCAGCTCGAGCACCAACACCCCAGGCTCCGCATCGAGGTCATCGAGCTCGAGCCCGAGGCGGCCCTGCCCGCCCTCATAGCGGGCGAATTCGACATCGTCCTCGGCGAGGAGTACCCCGGGCATCCCCTGCCGCGCCCTCGCGAGACCGAGCGATACGACCTGCTCACCGACGAACTTCGCCTCGTCACCCCAGCCGGCTGGAGCGAGCGATCACTACCCGAGCTGGCGTCGCGTCCATTCGTGATGGAACCCGTCGGCACCACCGCCCGGGAATGGGCCACGGCGGTGTGCCGGCAAACCGGGTTCGAGCCCGACGACCGCTACACCTCCACCGACCTGCAGATCCACCTGCGTCTCGTCGAGCGTGGCCTCGCAGCCGCTCTTCTCCCTGACTTGGCAGGTGCCCGGGACCGGCACGACGTGATCGCCCACCGGCTCCCCGGTCGGCCGCGACGGCAGATCTTCACGACCGTACGGCGTGGCGCAACAAGCCAGCCCAAGGTCCAGGCATTCACGACCGTCCTCAAGACCCAGGAAACCCAGCCCAGGCCGGACCGCGCCTGAGCGGCCACATCAACCTCTCGTCGCTGATGACGGGGTGGCGTGGCTTGCTCAGACCTCCCTCGAAGCTGAAGTGCTGGTTTGCTCCGACGGCCGCCCGGCCGCACGCCATGCCGCGCGGCGCTCCTGTATGAAGTTGTACTGGTCGGCCGCGGTCCTGAGCGTCTGCACCTTGGCTTCCGGGTCTGCGATCGGGTCCGTCGGGACGGGGAGGGCCGCAGCAGCCAGGGCGTTTGCTTCAAGGAAGGAGCTCGGGGCCGCACCGACAGGCGGCGAGCCGGCTATGAGGACCGGGTCCGCTGCAGTCGGGGGCTCAATGCCGGCGAGGGGATCGTCGGTCCGGGGCGTTTGCAGGGTCAGGATGGAACCCAGGTCCGGAGCAGCGGCGTCGCGTCTTCCCAGCGCCCCGATGCCGAAACGAGCGCGGAGGGTCGCGATGATCGACGTGTGGTCGAAGGGTGGCTGACCGCCGGCGGGCGCGCGCAGGATCGTGCCTTCCGGGATAAGCGCAGAGACCAGGACCGCGGGCACCCGGACCCCGAAGCGTGTGAAGTCAAACCCCGAGGGCCCGATCACGTCGTCCGGTGCGATCGCGCCCGTCGGCGGGTGCACGTGGTCGTAGTTTCCGCCGTGCTCGTCGTAGGTGATGATGAGCAGGGTCTTTCCCCAGGCCGGGCCGTTGCTGCGCAGCGCCTGGTAGATGTCGTAGAGCAGTTTCTCGCCGACGGCCAGGTTCGAGACCGGGTGCTGGTCATTCTCAATCTGGAAATTGTGGTCATCGCCAGGATGATGCGTTGGCCGGCGATGCGTCGCCCACTCCGGCTCGATGTAGGAGAAGGCGGCGAGCGTCCCGTTGGCCGCGTCGGACTGGAACCTCGTGAAGCCCGAGACCACTTCCCCGTTCGGACCCGGCTTGACCGTGTCCGGGAAGTCGTGGGCCGTCAGCGGCTCTCCCGAGTACCCGTAGATCTTCCACGTCTGTCCCGCATCGGCGAGCTTCCCGAACACCGAGGGAGTGTCGAAGGCAGGTACGCTGCGCGCGGAATTGTCGACGTACCCCAGCGAGGTGCCCGCGACCGCGAAGGCCCGGTTCGGGAAAGTCTGGGTCGGCACCGAGGCGAACCATCCGTCGCACACGGCGAACCCCTTCGCCAGTCCTGCGAGGACGGGCAGGGTCTCGGCAGCGTACATGCCCATGATCGAGGCTGGTACCGCCCCGACGAGCTTGGGGTCGAGCGGGTGTGCGGGATGCTGGAGTTCCCTTGCGAAGCTCGTCACGAATCCGTCATTCGCGGCCTCGCCCGAGGCCGGCGGGGTGTCCGAGCTAAAGAGCTGCTCATTGGTTGCCGTGTACCCCTCGGTCGGGTTGGCGAGCGGGAAATAGTAGGCGTTCTGAATACCCGGAGTGATCTGGGACACCCGCACCTCGCTCCCGTCGGCTGCGAGGTTCGACTCCGTGCCGTCTAGGCCCTCGAAGTCGCCGGACTTCGGATACAGGAACCCAAGCATGTGGTCGAAGGAGCGGTTCTCCAGCATTACGAGCACCACGTGGTCAATCGAGTCAAGACCAGCCATTTGCACCCCCATTGATAGCCCGATGCCAATGCGACCGAGCGACCTGTAGGTATAGCAGCATACAGAATTGACGGACATCATCCGCAGACCGGGGACAACTGACTAGTCGCACTACGACGCGTCGATTCCGGCGATCTGATTTCATCCCAGAACAACAGAAAAGTCCGCATAATGATCCCGAACGTGTCCATTCACGGGCCTTTGAGCGACATGCCAGAACTGATCGCGGACGGGGCATAACAGTGGCATGACTGACTCCCCGGTGCCGGACCTGGCTGACGTCCTGCGGGCGCGTCAGCGTATCGCGCCTTACCTGCGGCCGACGCCGCTGTACCGCTATCCCGCGCTGGATGCCATGACCGGGGCGCAGGTGCGGGTCAAGCACGAGAACCATCAGCCGGTGGGCGCGTTCAAGGTCCGCGGCGGCGTGAACCTGGTCAGCCAGCTGAGCGCGGATGAGCGGCGCTGGGGTGTCATCGCCGCCTCGACCGGCAATCACGGCCAGTCGGTGGCTTACGCGGCGGACCTGTTCGGCGTGCGGGCGGTGATCTGCATGCCCGCGCAGGCCAACCCGGTGAAGGTGGAGTCGATGCGGGCGCTGGGCGCCGAGGTGGTCTTTCACGGCCGTGACTTCGATGAGGCCCGTGAGTACTGCGAGCAGCAGGCCGCCCGGCACGGATACCGGTACATCCACTCCGGGAACGAGCCGGCCCTCATCGCCGGGGTGGCCACCTATACCCTGGAGATCCTCCAGGACTGGCCAGATGCCGAGGTGATCGTGGTCCCGGTCGGCGGCGGTAGCGGGGCGGCGGGGGCCTGCGTGGTGGCCAAGGCCGTGCGCTCGTCGGTCGAGGTGATCGGCGTGCAGTCCGAGGCGGCACCGGCCGCATTCCGCTCCTGGCAGGCGGGCACCCTCGTCGAGGACACCACCAGCACGTTCGCGGAGGGCCTGGCCACCAGGACCGCGTTCGAGCTGCCGCAGCGGATCTTGCGTGCGCTGCTGGATGACTTCGTGCTGGTCCCGGAGGATGCGCTGAAGGCCGCGACGCGGCTGATGATCGAGAAGACGCGCAACCTCGTCGAGCCGGCCGGCGCGGCCGCCCTGGCGGCAGTACTGGGCACACCCGGGCGGTTCGCGGGCCGCACGGTGGCGATCATCTGCAGCGGCGGCAACATCAGCCCCGGCCAGCTGGCCGGACTGTGGCCGCACGACCCGGCCTGACGCCGGCCTCAGGCGCCGGCCGGGTGAGCGCCGGCGGGGTGGACGGCCTTCGCGGCGGTGTGCCGCAGCACCACTTTGCGGATCTCGATGACCACCACGATGGACAGGGCCACGGCGGTGCAGATCAGCCACTGCTGGACGTCGAGCCTGACGGTCTTCATCACGACCTGGAAGATGGTCAGGACGGTGGACAGGACCAGCAGGATGAAGGAGCCGCTGGTCGTGATGACGAACGTCTTGTCGGAGAACGTGTCGAGGGAGAACGCCGAGTCCTGTTCGTCTTTGGACTCGATCGAGAAGAACAGGATGAACAGCGCGAACGTGACCATGCCCATGGTCCGGGCGACGGTGAGCCCGTGCGCCTGCTGCGCCCAGCTGACCACGCCGAGGGTGCCGGTCGCCATGAGCAGGCCGACGAAGGCGAGCCAGGCGATGAGCGCGCGGGTCAGGATCGGCCGGCTGGGCGGCAGCGGCGGGCGGTCCATCAGCCCGGCGGCCGGCTTGCTGTACCCGAGCCCGACCGACTGGATGGACAGCATGGTGAAGCTCACCCACAACGTCTGCAGCGGGAGCAGCGGTATGCCCTCGGCGACGTTGAAGATGCTGGCACCGAGGAACGTGAAGATGTAGCCGAACAGGCCGCCGATCTGGAACCGGATGTACCGGGCGAGGTTGTCGTACAGCCCGCGGCCCAGTTCGATGGCCTTGACGATGGTGGAGAAGTTGTCGTCGGTCAGGATCATCACCGCGGCTTCCTTGGTCACCTCGGTGCCGGTGCCCATCGCGATCCCGATGTCGGCCCTCTTGACCGCGGGCGCGTCGTTGACGCCGTCCCCGGTCATCGCGACGATCTGGCCCTTCTTCCTCAGGACGTCGACCAGGCGGACCTTGTGCTCGGGGCTGACGCGGGCGATCACGCCGATGCCGTCCACCTTGGCCAGTGCCTCCTCGTCGCTCATGGCGGCGAACTCGGCGCCGGTGAGCGCGGTGCCGTCGATGCCCAGCTGGCCGGCGACCGCGGCCGCGGTAACCGCGTAGTCGCCGGTGATCATCCGGACCCGGATGCCGGCCTTCTTCGCCGTCGCGATCGATGCCCTGGCCGTGGGGCGGGGCGGGTCGACCATGCCGACCAGGGCGAGCAGCTCCAGCCCGGTGATCAGCGGGAGCAGGTCGGCGCCGGGATCGAAGGCCGCCGGGTCGAAGTCCTTGCGCGCGGTGGCCATCACCCGCAGGCCCTGCTCGCCCAGCCGCTGGTTCTCGGCCGTATACCGCTGCCGGAACGCGTCGTCAGCCGGCGCCGGGCCGTTGCCAGCGCCGACGAACGTGGCGGCCCGTGCCAGCAGCTGGTCCGGCGCCCCCTTGACGAAGCACCGGATCACCTCTTTACCGGACGCGCCGGTCATCTTGTGGAACGTGGCCATCAGCTTGTAGGCCGCATCGAACGGCAGCTCGGCGAGCCGCGGGTACCGTTCCCTGGTGGAGACCGCGTCGACGCCGCCCTTGGCCGCCAGGACGACCAGCGCGCCCTCGGTCGGGTCGCCGATCAGCTCGCCGTCCCTGACCACCGCGTCCGAGGCCAGCACCATCGGCACGAGAAACTCATCCAGCGGGATGTCCGCCTGCCCGCCAACTCGGGTAATCCGCCCGGCGGTCGAGTAGCCCTTCCCCTCGACCGTGTACCGCTGGCCGGCGACCGTCATCTGGACCGCTGTCATCTGGTTCATCGTCAGCGTGCCGGTCTTGTCCGAGTTGATGGCCTCGGTGGAGCCCAGCGTCTGGGTCGATGCCAGCCGCTTCATGATCGCGCCGGCCTTGGCGAGCTGCTCCGTTCCCCAGGCCAGGATGGTCGTGACCACCGTGGGTAGCCCGACCGGGATCGCGGCGATGGCGAAGGCGACGGCGGCGTTGAAGACGGCGATGAACGTCTCGCCGCGGGCCAGGTTCAGCGCCATCGACGTGATCAGCGCGATGCCCGCGATCACCAGGATCTGCGCCGTCAGCCGGTCCAGCTGGCGGGTGAGCGGGGTCTTGACCGCCTGCTCTCCCTCCAGCATCCCGGAGATGCGGCCGACCTCGGTGGCCATCCCGGTCGCGGTGATGACAAACTCGCCCGTGCCGCGGGTGACGTTGGTGTTCATGTACACCATGTCGGTCCGGTCGCCGAGCGGCGTGTCGGCGCCCGTCACGGGCTCGGTGCCCTTGTCGGCGGGCAGGCTCTCCCCGGTCAGCGCGGACTCGTCGATCTCCAGCGTGGCCGCCTTCAGCAGCCGCCCGTCCGCGGGCACGATATCGCCCGCCTCGATCGCGACGATGTCGCCGGGAACCAGCTGCCCGGCGGGGATCTCCGTCAGCTGGCCATCTCGCCGCACTCTGGCCTTGATGACCACCATCTTCTGCAGGGCGGTGACGGCCGCGGCGGCCTTTCCCTCTTGGTGCAGGCCCATGACCGCGTTGAAGAGCGTTAGCAAGATCAGCAGCAGGCCCGTGCCGAGCTGCTTGAGCGGGTACAGGCTGCCGATGCCGGCCGCGAGCAGCACGAGCTGCATCGGGTCGCGGTACTGGCGGAGGAACGCGCGCCAGCGGGACTCGGCCTGGCCAGCGGTGAACTCGTTCGGGCCGAACCGCTTGGCCCGCGCGGCCGCCTCGGCCGAGCTGAGACCGCGCTGCCCGTCCACCCCTTCGGACTCGAGGACCTGATCGGCGCCGAGCGTGTGCCACGCGAGCCCGCCAGCCGCTGGCGGCCCTCCCGATCTCGGTGTATCCGTCACTCCCGAAGTCACGTCGTGCCCTGCGCCTGAGCCTAGGCGCGCTGGGCCCTGCGCACCTCGAATGCGATCACGATCTCCGAGATGCCGCGGAACAAGGCGAAGAACCCGACCAAGACCAGTAGCAGTGTCCCTCGGACGTTGTAGAACTGCTGGGAGACCCAGAAGCCGAGCAAGATCTCCAGGATGCCGACCACCAGGCCGAGCCACCAGACGCTGTTGACCTCCCTGGCGTCGACGGCGCTGATGATGTCCAGAGTGCCCCGGAAGATGAGCAGCAGCCCGAGGATCGAGGCGAGCGTCCAGAACGCGTCGAAGGGCCTGGCGAATGCCCAGGCGGCGCCGAAGAGGAAAATGACGCCCATCACCACGTGCAGCCAGCGCCAGCTGTGGTGGACCGCGGCGATCAGGAATTCATTGATCATGCTGAACAAGAACAGCACGCCCAGCAGGACGCCCACGGTAGTGATCGAGGCGGGGTTGAACCGCAAGACAATCCACCCGATGATCAGCCAGGCGATGCCGGTCAGCAGGAATATCCACCAGGGGCCGGCCAGCCGCCACAGCCCTGCGCGCGTTCTGGACCCGATGGATGTGTCGTCCATGGTGCTCATGAGCAGCCTCCCTTTCGCGGAAGTGACTACCGGGGCGACATCCCGCGGCAGCGGCCTGTCTGCCCGATGATTACCCCGTTTGAGCAATGATGACGCCCCGCTTGCCAGGCGGTGATCGGCATGGCCGGACTGTTAGCTAGGCGATACCCAGGGCGCGATCCTGCTCAGCTGAGCAGGTCGGCGACCGCGGCGATGGCCGGGGCGATGGCTCGCTCACCGACGTTGCCGAAGCCTATGACCAGCGCGGGCGGCGCCGCCGCGTCGGCCGTGCCGCGGTAGGCGCCGATTCCGTACAGCCCGACACGGCGTTCTCGCGCCGCCGCGATCACGGCCGCCTCGTCCGCGCTGGCCGGCAGCGGCGCGACGGCGTGGAATCCGGCCGCGAGCCCGGTGAGCCGGACCCCCGGCGAGTGCCTGGCGAACGCCTCGACCAGTGCGGCCCGCCGGCCGGCGTAGACGGACCGCATCCGGCGCAGGTGGCGGTCGTACCGGCCCGATGTGAGCAGAGTCGCGAGCGCGAGCTGGTCGAGCGCGCACGAGCCGCGATCGCTCATCTCCTTCTCCTCGGCGACCGCCCGGGCCAGCGGCGAAGGCGCGTGCACCCAGCCGAGGCGCACCGCGGGCGCCAGCGCCTTGCTGGCCGTGCCCACCAGGAAGACCTGGTCCGGCGCGAGTCCCTGCAGCGCGCCGACCGGCTCCTTGTCGTATCGGAATTCCGAGTCGTAGTCGTCCTCGATCACGTACCCGTCCCAGCGCTGGGCCCAGTCCACCAGCGCGTGCCTGCGCGCCGCGGACAGGACCACCCCGGTGGGGGACTGATGCGCCGGCGTGACCACGACGGCCTGGGCCCCGCTCGCTGCCAGCGCGCTGACCACCAGGCCCTCCTCATCGACCGGCACGTACTTGGCGCGCAGGCCCATCGCCACGGCCGCACGCACCGTCTCGTCGGACTGCGCGCTTCCGTAGCCGGGATCTTCGAAGGCCACGCATGACACGCCGCGTTCCCGGCTCAGCGCTCGCAGCACCAGGTTGACCCCCTGCGCGAAGCCAGTGCTGATGATCATCCGCCCGGGGTCGGCATCGGCGGCCCGTACCCGCCGCAGGTATCCGGCGAGCACCTCGCGCAGCACCGCGCTGCCACGCGGATCGCCGTATCCCAGGTCCGCCGAGGCGACCTCGCCGCACGCCTGCCGGACGGCCCAGGCCCATTCGGTACGCGGGAAGCTGGACAGATCCGGTACGCCAGCGCGGAAGTCCGCGATCAGCGCACGATCCGGGGGCCGGCGAGCCGGCGAAGGCGGCACGGGAGAGGCCGCGGCCGGCCGCTCCTTGATGTCCGCTACCCGGGTAGCCGACCCGGTCCGGCTGGTCAGGTATCCCTCGGACAGCAGCTGGCCGTAACACTCCTGCACCATGCCGCGGGACACGCCAAGCTCACGCGCCAGCTCACGCGAGGACGGCAGCCGCTCTGCGCCGCGCAGCCGGCCGTCCCTGATCGCCTCGCGCAGGCTCGTCTCCAGCTGGGCCCGCAGCGGCTGGCTGGCCGAACGGTCGAGCCGCACGAGCAGCTCCGGACTCAAACCGGACCACTCAATCGCCATGAAATCGGACCTTACCAGTGTGCCGGCTGCTCCCTACTGTCGTTGCTATGAGCACCGTGACGCAGGCGCGGCCCGCCACCCAGGACGGCGCGCCAGCGCGGCTCCTCAGCCTGCCGCTCGCACTGACGTTCCTGACCGAGTTCAGCTCGCTGACCAGCTTCTTCCTGCTGCTGTCGGTCCTGCCGATGCTGGCCGCGGCGGCGGGCGCCAGCAGCTCCGGCGCGGGGCTGATGACCGGGTCCCTGCTGCTCGGCACGGTCGCCGCGGAGGCAGCCGCGGCGCCCGGGATCAGGCGGTTCGGCTACCGGACGATGCTGGCGGCCGGAGCGGTGCTGCTCGGCGCCCCGGCCCTGGTCTTGCTCCCGCGCGAGCCCCAGGCCGTCATGATGGGCGTCAGCTTCGTGCGCGGGCTCGGCTTCGGCCTGTGCGGCGTCACCACCGGCGCGCTCACCGCCACGCTGCTTCCTCCCGGACGGCGCGGCGAAGGGCTCGGCCTGCTCGGCGTCGTCTCCGGCGTCCCGGCCGTGATCGCGCTGCCGGCCGGGGTCTGGCTCGCCGGACACCACCTGGCCACGGCGGTAGCGGCGCTGGCGGCGGTCGCCGGCCTGCTGCCGCTGACGACGATCCGCTGGCTGCCCAGCCGCGGCGAGGCACACAGCGCCCCGTCAGCCGCGCGCGCCCGGCGGGCGCCCGGCGCCGGGCTGCGGCTATCGCTGATCTTCGCCGCCTGCACCATCGCGGCCGGCGTGCTCGACTCGTTCCTCCCGCTCGCGAAGGGGGTGCCCAGCAGCCTCTCCGCGGCCGCCCTGCTCGTCCAGGCGGCCACCGCGACGCTCAGCCGCTGGCAGGCCGGCCGGCACGGCGACAGGCACGGTCACGCGAGGCTGCTCATCCCGGCGCTGATCGTGGCGGCGCTCGGCATGACCGCGATGCTGTGGCTGGCAACGCCGGTGCTGATCTTCGCCAGCATGGTGCTGTTCGGCGCCGGGTTCGGGGTGATCGAGAACGCGACGTTCGCGCTGCTGATCGAGCGGCTCCCGGAGGCCAGGGCCAGCACGCTGTGGAACCTCGCCTATGACGGCGGATACGGCGCGGGGCCGGCCGTCTTCGGCCTGTTCGCGGCCCGCACCGGCTATCCGGCGGCGTTCGCCCTGACCGGCGTCTTGGTGCTGGCGGTGCTCCCGGCGGCCCTGCGCGAGCGGAAGGTCGCGGCCAGCACCGCACGGCCGGCGTGACCGCTGTCAGGATGGGGTGAGCTTGCGGCGCAGGAAGTCGGCGGCTGCCTCGGCGGCCTGGCTCACGTAGGGCTTTTCGTCGTAGAGGTCGATGTGCCGGCGGGCGTCCAGCCAGAGGATCTCCTTGTCGCCGGGCTTGGTCTCGTACACGGCCCGGGCCAGGTCGGGTGAGCAGTATGCGTCGGTTCTCCCGTGGACGATCAGCAGCGGTGTGGCGGCCAGGAGGCTTGCGGCGCCGAGTGCGTCGAAGGTCATCAGGGAGTGCAGTGATCCTCTGGTGACTTCGTTGCGCCAGTGCGGGGAGCGGGACCGGGGGGTGCCGTAGTAGGCGTACGGCTCGTCGCCGCTCATCGCGGCCTCCGCGCCGCCCGGCGCCACGGCGGGCAGGTACTCGTCGTAGCGTTCCAGGGCGGCGGCAAGCGCGGCCCGATAACCCTCGGTGCCTATCGCCTGGGCCATCCGGGCTGGGCTGTTGTACCCGCCGGCGATGCCGGCTACCGCCTTGACGCGGGGATCCGCGGCCGCGGCCCGGATGGCGTAGCCGCCGCCAAGGCAGATCCCGGCTAGCCCGATCCGGGCTGGATCGATCTCTGGCCGGGCGGCCAGCGCGCTCACCGCGGCCCTGAGGTCGGCCAGTTTCCCCTGGCTGTCCTCATGCTGGCGGCGGCCGCCGCTTTCCCCGAAGCCGCGGTGGTCGAAGGCGAGCGTGGTGAGCCCGGCCATGGCGAGAAGCTCCGCGTACGTTCCGGTGACCTGTTCCTTGACGCCGGTGAAGGGGCCGGTGAGGGCGATCGCGGGCCGCTGCTCGCCGGCGCCGGCAAGCCGGAGATCGCCGACGAGGTCCAGGCCCTCGCTGCGGAACGTGATCCGCTCCGCCTTGATGGTGGTCATGCGCTCGCCGCTTGCGTCAGGTCCTCGCCGGCCAGCTCTGCGGCGACGGCGTCAGCGCCCAGGCTGACCAGCCAGTCCAGGGAAGCGCCGGGCTGGTAGCAGCGCATGAGCTGGGTCAGTTCGGTCTTTTGCGCGCCTGTCAGGCTCGGCGTTCCGGCCGCGAGGCGCCGCACCGCCTCGCGGTACATGAGCAGGTACTGCCGCTGCCGGTCCAGGAGCCCGCCGTTCCCAGGCGACCCGTGGCCCGGATACAGCCGGACCGCGGCCAAGTCGCCCGCCACCTGGCCGAGGGCCCGCAGCCACGCGCCTGAATGGCCGTCGGCCGTGTAAGAGTGCACGCCGTCGAAGGCCAGGTCGCCGATGAAGGCCACCCGTTTCCCGCCGGCCTCGGCCACTAGGCAGGAGTCGGCGTGGCTTTCCGCCGCGCCCACGTCATGCACCTGAATACGCAGCCCGGCGGCCTCCACGACGGCGCCGCCGTCCAGCTGACGGTCCGGGACGCGGAACCGGTCCGGCCACTCCGGGCCGTAGGTGGGCTGCCACTGTTCCCGTTTGGCGACCGCGGTCTCCCCGATGGTCTGGGCAACCCGGGCGGCCGCGTAAACCGGCACGTCGTCGGCGACCACGTACGGCAGCCCGTTGAAGTGATCCGGGTGGGGATGCGTCACGAACGCCGCGGCCAGCGGCTTGTGCAATGCCGCGATCCGCGCGGCTAGTGCCCGCGCGTCCGACACCAGCAGCCCGGCGTCCACGAGCACCACACCGTCCGCGGTCTCCAGCAGGTAGCTGTTGACGAACAGCCCGGGCTCTGCAGCCGTGTAAGTATGAATCGTGAGCTCTGTCATAACCGGCAGATTAAGAATCGCGATCCCATGACTGCCAGAAGGCACTTTGAGGTGCCCTTTCCTGACAGGAGAACCCCGTGACGCTGGTGATACCCGATGTCCTGGAGGAAAGCTGCGCTACCCGGCAGGCCCTGGAACGGCTGGCCGCTAAATGGCGGGTCCTGCTGATCTACGCGCTGCTGGCGGGACCGCAGCGGCACGCCGAACTGCGCCGCAGGCTGCCCGGCATCACGCAGAAGATGCTGACCGAGACCCTGCGTGGCATGGAAAGCGACGGGCTGGTCGAACGGCAGGTACTCAAGGGCACCGCCCCTCAGCACGTGGAATACAGGCTGACCCCGCTCGGCAAGACCCTGCAAGAACCGCTGACAGCCATCTGCACCTGGGCAGCCCAGCAGGCAAGCAGCTCTGTTAACGTCGGCTAACTAACGCGACCCGGCGGAGAGCAGCGCGGCGTGCGCCATCGCGTACAGCAGCTCCGCCATTGGCTCGGCGGCGAGCTCGGAATCGCCGTGCTTCCCGATCGTGTACGGCGTCGAGTTCAGCAGGCCGAACGCCGCGTGCGTCGCCGTCCGCAGCCGTGCCTGCGGGACGCCGGGGAGCACCTCGGACAGCACGGTCACCCACTCCTCCACGTACAGCCGCTGCAGCCGCCGGACCTGCCGCCGGGCCGGCTCGGGCACGTTGCCAAGCTCCCGGCCGTGCACGATGATCAGCGCCGGCCTGCTCAGCGCGAAGTCCACGTGCCAGCGGAGCAGGCTGTCCAGGGCGTCCGGCGCGGACAACGCGGCCACCACCCGGCGGCTGCCCTCGTCGAGCAGCTCGTGGCTGATGCGCAGCAGCATCTGCGCCAGGACGTCCTCCTTGCCGGCGAAATGCCGGTAGATCCCCGGGCCCGACATGCCGACGGCCGCCCCGATGTCGTCGATGGACACCCCGTGGTACCCGCGCTCGGCGAACAGCCTGGCGGCGGCGTCGAGGATCTCCTCGCGCCGTGTTCCGGTGCGGGCCCGTGTCTGGCTCATGGACCCATCGTAGAGCACATGTTAATATTCGTTAACATGAACATGGTGGTGGAGGAGGAAGCGCTCGGGCAGCCGCTGCGTGGCCACGCTGACCCCGGGAGCGACGCGTTCGCCCGCAATCACGCGGAGAACGCGGCGCTCGCCGCGCAGCTGCGGGACAAGCTCGAGCAGGTCCGGCTCGGCGGGCCCGAGCAGTCCCGCAAGCGGCATACCGCCCGCGGCAAGCTGCTCCCCCGCGACCGGGTGGACACCCTCCTCGACCCCGGCTCGCCATTCCTGGAGCTCAGCCCCCTCGCCGCGGACGGCCTGTACGGCGGCGACGCGCCCGCCGCCGGCATCATCACCGGAGTCGGCCGCGTCAGCGGCCGGGAGTGCGTCATCGTCGCCAACGACGCCACCGTGAAGGGCGGCACCTACTACCCGGTGACGGTCAAGAAGCACCTGCGCGCCCAGGAAGTCGCGCTGCACAACAACCTGCCCTGCGTCTACCTGGTCGACTCCGGCGGCGCCTTCCTGCCCCGCCAGGACGAGGTGTTCCCCGACCGCGAGCACTTCGGGCGGATCTTCTACAACCAGGCGACCATGTCCAAGCGCGGCATCCCGCAGATCGCCGCCGTGCTCGGCTCCTGCACCGCCGGCGGCGCCTACGTGCCCGCGATGAGCGACGAGGCCATCATCGTCCGCGACCAGGGCACGATCTTCCTCGGCGGGCCGCCGCTGGTGAAGGCCGCCACCGGCGAGGTCGTGTCGGCGGAGGACCTCGGCGGCGGTGACCTGCACTCCCGGGTGTCCGGCGTCACCGACCACCTCGCCGAGGACGATGCGGACGCGCTGCGGATCGTCCGCGACATCGTGAAGACGCTGGCGCCCCGCGGACCCCGCCCCTGGGCAGTAACCACGCCCGAAGAGCCGGCCTGCGACCCCGCAGAGCTCTACGGCGTCGTGCCCGCCGACCCGCGGACCCCGTACGACGTGCGCGAGGTCATCGCCCGGATCACCGACGGCAGCCGGTTCGCCGAGTTCAAGACGAACTACGGCCCGACCCTCGTCACCGGGTTCGCCCGGATCCACGGGCACCCGGTCGGGATCATCGCCAACAACGGCATCCTGTTCAGCGAGTCGGCGCTGAAAGGCGCCCACTTCATCGAGCTGTGCGACCAGCGCCAGGTGCCGCTGCTTTTCCTGCAGAACATCACCGGCTTCATGGTCGGACGGCAGTACGAGGCCGGCGGCATCGCCAAGCACGGCGCCAAGATGGTCACGGCGGTCGCCTGCGCGCGCGTGCCGAAGCTGACGGTGATCATCGGCGGGTCGTTCGGCGCGGGGAACTACGCGATGTGCGGCCGGGCCTACTCCCCCCGTTTCCTGTGGATGTGGCCGAACGCCCGGATCTCCGTCATGGGCGGCGACCAGGCCGCCAGCGTGCTGGCCACCGTAGGGAGCGAGCAGGCCGAACACGTCCGCGAGCAGTACGAGCGGCAGGGCAGCCCGTACTACGCCACCGCCAGGCTGTGGGACGACGGGATCATCGACCCGCTCGACACCCGGCGGGTCCTCGGCCTGGCGCTGTCCGCCGCCGCCAATGCCCCCCTCGACACCGCCGGCTACGGCGTCTTCCGGATGTGACGCCAGGTGTTCACCAAGGTCCTGATAGCCAACCGCGGCGAGATCGCGGTCCGCGTCATACGCACCCTGACAGACATGGGCATCGCCAGCGTCGCCGTCTACAGCGACGCCGACGCCGGCGCGCGGCACGTCCGCGAGGCCGGCGAGGCGGTCCGCATCGGCCCGCCGCCCGCCGCCGACAGCTACCTGAACATCGACGCGATCATCGAGGCCGCGCGGGCTGCCGGCGCGCAGGCGATCCATCCCGGCTACGGGTTCCTCGCGGAGAACGCGCGGTTCGCCCGCGCCTGCGCCGCCGCGGGCCTGACTTTCATCGGCCCGCCCCCCGGCGCTATCGAGGCGATGGGCGACAAGATCGCCGCCAAGGCGACGGTCGCGGCGGCCGGGGTGCCTGTCGTGCCGGGCACCGGCGCGCCCGGCATGTCGGATGAAGAACTGATCGCCGCCCTTAACGAACGGTGGTTTCCTGTCCTGGTCAAGCCTTCGGCCGGCGGCGGTGGCAAGGGCATGCGGGTGGCCAGCTCTCCCGGCGAGCTGCCCGCCGCCCTGGCGGCGGCCCGGCGGGAGGCACGCGCGGCGTTCGGCGACGACACGCTGCTGATCGAGCGGTACGTGACGCGGCCCAGGCACATCGAGATCCAGGTGCTCGCCGACACCCACGGCACCGTGGTCCACCTCGGCGAGCGGGAGTGCAGCATCCAGCGGCGGCACCAGAAGATCATCGAGGAGGCCCCCTCGCCGCTGCTCGACGAGGGCCGCCGCGAGGCGATGGGCAAGGCGGCCGTCCAGGCCGCCCGCAGCGTCGGTTACACCGGCGCGGGCACCGTGGAGTTCATCGTCGACGGCGGCAACCCGGATGACTTCTTCTTCATGGAGATGAACACCCGGCTTCAGGTCGAGCACCCCGTCACCGAGCTCGTGTACGGGCTGGACCTGGTCGAGTGGCAGCTCCGGGTCGCCGCCGGCGAGGAGCTGACCGCGCTGCCGGCCATGAACGGGACAGCCATGAACGGCCACGCCGTCGAGGCCCGCGTCTACGCCGAGGACCCCGCCCGCGGCTTCCTGCCGACCGGCGGGACAGTGCTCGCGCTGCGCGAGCCGGGCGGCGAACACGTCCGGGTCGACTCCGGCCTGGCCGAAGGCATGGCCGTCGGCAGCCGCTACGACCCGATGCTCGCCAAGGTCATCGCCTGGGGCCCGGACCGGGCCACGGCGCTGCGCCGCCTGGACGGCGCGCTGGCCGGCACCACGGTGCTCGGCGTGACCACGAACATCGCGTTCCTGCGCGAACTGCTCCGCGCCCCCGACGTCCAGGCGGGCCGCCTCGACACCGGCCTGGCCGAACGCGTCGCGCAGCTCGCTCCCCCCGGCGCCCGGACGCCGGACGAAGTGCTCGCCGCCGCCGCGCTCGCGCGCCTTCTGCGCGAGATCACCGGCCCGTTCGGTAGCGATCCGTGGGACATTCCCGACGGGTGGCGAGTCAGCGGGCGCGCCTGGACCACGGTCCGCCTGGCGCACGGGCACGGGACGGTGACCGAGGTGCGCGTGCGGGGGCTGGCCTCGGCGTCCGCCGAGGTGGCCGTCGGCGGCGGCGACCCGGTGCCCGCGCGCGCGACCCGCGACGGCGCCGGCCTGCTGGTCAGCTACGGCGGCCGGACGGTGCGCTACGCCTTCGCCCGGGACGGCGCGACGATGTGGCTCGGCCGCGAGGGGCAGGCCTGGGCGCTGACCGAGGAGGAGGCCGTGGTGGCGGGCCGCGGCGGCCGGGCGGGCGCGGCGGACAGCACCGTCCGCTCCCCCATGCCGGGCACGGTCATCGCCGTGCACGTCACCGCGGGCCAGCCGGTCCGGGCCGGGCAGCCGCTGGTCGTCGTGGAGGCGATGAAGATGGAGCACACGGTCACCGCGCCGCTCGACGGGGTGGTCACCGAACTGACGGCCAAGGCGGGGCAGCAGGTCGGCATGGACGAAACCCTTGCCCATATCCAAACCGAGGAGTTGACACCCGATGCTCAGTTACGAACTCGACGAGGAGCACGCGGCACTGCGCGCGACCGTGGCGGAGTTCGCCCGGGACGTGGTGGCCCCGGTCATCGGCGACCTGTACGACCGCGGCGAGTTCCCCTACGAGATCGTCGCGCAGATGGGGAAGATGGGCCTGTTCGGCCTGCCGGTCCCGGAGGAATACGGCGGCATGGGCGGCGACTACTTCGCGCTGTGCCTGGCCCTGGAGGAACTGGCCCGCGTCGACTCCTCCGTGGCCATCACGGTGGAGGCGGGGGTCTCGCTCGGCGTCATGCCGATGTACCGGTACGGGACCGAGGAGCAGAAGCGGGAGTGGCTGCCCCGCATGTGCGCCGGGCAGGTGCTCGGGGCGTTCGGCCTGACGGAGCCGGGCGGCGGCTCGGACGTGGCCGGCGCGATGCGGACGCGGGCCCGGCTGGACGGCGGTGACTGGGTGATCGACGGGAGCAAGGTTTTCATCACCAACTCCGGCACGTCGATCACCGGGATCGTCGCCGTCGCGGCGGTCACCGGCACCCGGGACGACGGCAAGCCGGAGATCTCCACGATCCTGGTGCCGTCCGGCACGCCGGGGTTCACCGTCTCGGCGAAGTACTCGAAGGTGGGCTGGTGCGCCTCGGACACCCGCGAGCTTTCCTTTTCCGGGTGCCGGGTGCCGGCGGCGAACCTGCTGGGCGAGCGCGGCCGGGGGTACGCCCAGTTCCTGCGCACGCTGGACGAGGGCCGGGTGGCGATCGCGGCGCTGTCGGTGGGACTGGCGCAGGGCTGCGTGGACGAGTCGCTGCGGTATATGAGCGACCGGGAGGCGTTCGGGGGGCTGATCGGGAGGTTCCAGGCGCTGCAGTTCAAGGTCGCCGACATGGAGGCCCGCGCGCACGTGGCGCGGCTGGCCTACTACCACGCGGCCGCCTTGATGCTCGCCGGGAAGCCGTTCAAGAAGGAGGCGGCGATCGCGAAGCTGACCGCCTCGAACGCGGCGATGGACAACGCGCGGGACGCCACGCAGATCTTCGGCGGCTACGGGTTCATGAACGAGTACCCGGTGGGGCGCTTCTACCGCGACGCGAAGATCCTCGAGATCGGCGAGGGCACCTCCGAGGTCCAGCGCGTGCTCATCGCCCGCGAACTAGGCCTGGACGCCTAAAGGGGCTCGGGCTCGCGGCGGCCACTCCCCGGCGGCGGCCACTCCCCGGTGGCGGCGGCCGGCATCTCTCGTCACGGGAGTTGACTGATTTTCACTTTACGTACCGTACGACCACTTCGGTGACCGGAATGCCCGATATGTCCATGCGGAAGGTACGTAAAGTCGGACCGCGAGCCACCTCCGAGGCGGCCTGGACATCCTCCGGGGGCGTCTCCTAGTCTGCTTCCAGACCAAACCGCATATTTGGGAGCATTGCCTCCCGGGTGGGATGTAGGGCTTACCTCCTTTGGAGGGGCTCTGTGCTGTCTTCCTACCGGCAGGTTCTTCGTATCCCCGGTCTTTTGCCGCCGCTGCTTGCCAGCTTCGCTGGTTCGCTGCCGATCGGCATGCTCGGCTTGAGCGTGCTGCTGCTCGTGCGCCTCCACGGCCAGTCGTTCGGCGCCGCCGGGATGATCGCCGGCGCGCTGAGCCTCGGCAGCGGCGCGGGCCTGGTCGCTCAGGGTGCGTGGATGGACCGGCGCGGCCCGTCATTGGTGCTCGCGGCGGCGGGACTGGCATGTGCCGCGTCGCTGGCCGCGCTTGTCGCCGTCGTCGCCGGCGGCGGCCCCGCCTGGCTGACCGCCGCGCTGGCGTTCGCCGGCGGAGCGAGCGTCCCGGGCACGCCGACGGCGGCGCGCGCACTGTCTGCTGAGCTGGTCGCCGACCAGCGGTTGCGCGTTACCGCGTACGCGATGCTCGCCATGGCGTCCACCTGCGCGGCGATCCTCGGCCCGCTCCTGGTCTCGGTCCTGCTGGCCAGGGGTGCCGCGGCGGCGGTGCTGGTGACAGCGGTGCTTGCCGCGGCCACCGGCGCCGCCTACGCGCTCGCGCCCGCGTCGCGCCGCCAGGTGCCGCGGGTCCGGGCGCCTCGGTGGCGCCTGCGGAGCCTGGCGACTCCCGGGATGCGCACGCTCACGGTGGCGAGCGCTGCGAACGGCGCGGTCCTCGGGATGCTGGGCGTCGCCGTGCCAGCGCTCGCCCTCGCCCGCCACACCCCGGCGCTAGCGGGCGAGCTGTCCGCCATCGCCGCGGCGGGTGATCTCGCCGCTGGCGTCATCTACTGCGGCCGCTCATGGTCCCTGCCGCTGCGCGCCCGCCTCGTCGCCGCGCTGCTGGCCCTCGCCGCGAGCTGCGCCGTCCTCGGTGCCGTACTTTCCGAAATCACCGCCGCGGCCGTTGGCATGGCCGTCTTCGGGGCCGCCGAGGCCGTCACCGGGATCACCGTGACCGCCCTCATCCAGCACGTCGCGCCGCACGACGCGCGCACCGAGTCGTACGCGATCATCATCAGCGCGGCGCTCGCCGGAACCGCGGCCGGGAACCTGGCCGGCGGCGCGCTCGCCGGCGGCGGGATCGCCGGCGTCCGCCTGGTGTTCCTGGCCGCGGCGAGCGGCACCGTCGCCGCGGCCACCTGGGCCGCGTCCCGTCAGGGCACGTTGAGCCCGCCGGACGGGACTTTCGCTGGGACTTCCGCCACTGGAACGACGACGGGCCGGGGCGCAGGGATGAAATCATGAACGAAACTGCGTCTGCAGGCCGGCCGTATCAGCCGCCGGACGAGATCCCGGCGTCCCACCGCGACCTGGCCCGGTGCCCGCCAGTAGCCGCGCTCACCACGGTCACATCGGGCGGATACCCGCAGACGTCGGTCGTGTGGTGTGACTTCGACGGCCAGTGCGTGCGGGTCAACACGATGCGCGGCTTCGCCAAGGAGCGGAACATGCGCCGCAACCCCCGCGTCACGCTCTTGTGCTATGACCCGCACCAGCCCCTTCGGTACCTGGAGGTCCGCGGCATGGTCGCCGACATGACCGAAGTCGGCGCGGCCAACCACCTTGACTCCCTCGCCTCGCAGTACGCCGGACGGCCGGTCCGCTTCTTCGGCGACGCCATCCCAGCCTCCTTCGCCCGGACGGAGACCCCCGTTCTATGCCGGATCCGGCTGGTCCACGTCGTGGCGCTCGACGCGACGGGACCGACTTGGCGCGACGCGAAGGAGGCGAGGCACATGACCGATCCCCCCGGGTCCCAGACCCTGCCGGTGCCTGCCTCGCACCTGGACCTGCTGGCCCGCCCGGTCTGCGGTGTGTTCACGACGATGAGTCATGACGGCCAGCCGCAGTCGACCCTGGTATGGGTTGACCTAGACCGCGGATGCGCGCTGGTGAATACCACCCTTGAGCGGCAAAAAGGCCGCAACCTGCGCAATAACCAGAAGGTCAGCCTGCTCATCGTCGACCCCGGTAACACCTCCCGGTTCATCCAGATCCGCGGCGATGCCGAACTCGTCACCAAGGACGCGCACGAACACCTCGACGCGCTGACCCGCAAGTACACCAGCCAACCCGCCTACTACGGCTACATCTGTCCCGAAGCGCAGCGACTGCGCGAAACGCGGGTGATCTGCCGGATCCATCCACGAAGGGTCACCCTCGACGCGATCCACATAGCCGACCACTGACCGGCGGCTGACGCCCGTTGCTCCCGGTTAAGATGCGCGTATATGTGTGCTGCGTGTGGCGTGCCGACGCATGTCCCGATCGATGAGGTGACACAGCCGGCCAAGTTCGCGGCACTGCGCAACCCGTCCTGCCGGGTCTACCTCCTCGGCGGGATGCTGGCGATGATGGCGGACAACGTCGAGCACGTCATCACCTACTGGGTGCTGTGGGAGAAGTTCCACTCCCCCGCGTTGACTGGCTTCGAGGTGATCAGCCACTGGCTGCCGTTCCTGCTGCTGTCGCCGTACTTCGGCGCGCTGGCCGACCGGCACGACTGCCGCAGGCTCATCCAGGGCGCGCAGGGGCTGTTCATGGCCGTGTCGGCCTGCTGGGGCCTGCTGTTCCTGACCGGCACGCTGCGGGTCTGGAACGCCTGCGTGCTGCTGGTGCTGCACGGGATGGCGGGGGCGCTGTGGGGACCGGCCGAGCAGCTCATGCTCGAGGACTTCGTCGGCCCGGCGGACCTGCCCAGCGCCATCAGGCTCAACTCGACGGCGCGGAGCCTGGGCATCCTGTTCGGCCCGGTGGTGGGGTCGGCGCTGCTGCTCGGGCTCGGGCCGGTCCGCGGGATCTTCGCCAACGTGGCGATCTACCTGCCGCTGACCCTGCTCATGGCGCGGACGAAGTACACCGGCCACCTGCGCCACGGGCTCGTCCCGAAACCGCGGGTCGGGATGTTCGGCGCCGTGAAGGTGTTTCGCGAGGTCAGCAGGGACCGCGTGCTCGTCGCCATGATCGTGCTGGCCGGCCTTGGGTCGTTCTTCGTCGGCTCGGCGGTGCAGACGGCCATGCCCGCGATCGCCGGCAGTATGGGCACGTCGAGCACGGGCACGGCGTACGGGGTCCTGCTGTTCGCCAACGGCCTCGGCGGCGTCCTCGGCGGGCTGCTGCTCGAGGGCACCGGGTGGCTCAAGCTCTCCGTCCGCGCCGCCATCTGGAGCACCGCGGCCTACGGGGCGTCGACGATGCTGTTCGCCGCCAGCCACAACTACGTCGTGGCCGCGCTGCTGCTCGTCATCGGCGGGATCGCCAACCTCGCCGCGATGTCGATCACGCAGACCGTGGTGCAGTTGCTCGCGCCGCGCGAGAAGCGCGGCCAGGTGATCGGCCTCTACGGCGTCAGCGCCAACGGGATGCGGATCGGCAGCGGGTTCACCGTCGGCCTGCTCGGCACCGTGATCGGCCTGCGCTGGTCGCTCGGGCTGAGCGCGGCGGCGATGTGCGTCTGCACCGCGGTCGTCGCCGGCTACATCGCCGTGGGGACGCGGCGGGCGGTCAGAGCACGTGACGCGCAAGACGCAGCGACTTAAAAAAGATCTTTAATTCGTGATGTCCATTGAGTCAGTACGTCCAGGGCCAGCCCGGTTCTAGCGAGGCATCCCTCGATGAGGCCGGGCTGGGACTGGATCTTCTTCAGGCCGTGCCGGATGACCTGTACCAGGTGGCCGAAGCTAGCGACGGCGAGGTTGGCCAGCACGCCGCGCTTGAACACCGACCAGATCCCTCAGCGGGTTGAGATCAGGGGTGTAGGCGGGCGGCTGGTACACCCGCAGCCAGGCTGGGCGCTCGCGGCGGGTCGCGACTGGGCGGGAGCCGGTGGCGGGGCGCTGCGATCGGCGGTTCGCTATTGAGCCGGCTGTTCCCCCGGATTAGCGTGTTGGTTCAGCGTCAAAGCGCTGGATACGCACGGCTGGCTCTGCGCGCCGGGCCGGGACTTGCCGGGGGACGCATGAGACCAGGCCGGGTCATAGTGGCCCTCGCGGGCGCCGCGGCGCACCAGGCGGGTTGCCGCGGCAAGGACTGAGGTTTTCGGCGCGCCGACCAGTGACGGCCAGGCTGGCTGCTCCATACGCTCGGATGGCCGGCTGGTTCTGGCGGAAGGGAAGTGTCATGAAGCGTCTAACCTGGCGCCCGCGTAGGCGCCTCACCGCGCTCCTCTTGGCCGGGGTGCTCGCATGCGCTGCCGCGCTGGTCGGCCTGGTCGCCGGGCCGGCTGTGGCGGCGGGTGGCCACCACACGGTCACGGTCACCAACCCAGGCAATCAGGTCGGCACCCTCGGCGTCGCGGCCAGCCTGCAGATCCAGGCCACCGACTCCGTGGCCGGGCAGGCCCTGACCTACACCGCCACCGGGCTACCGGCCGGGCTGTCGATCAGTTCCTCCACCGGGCTGATCACCGGCACCCCGACCACGATCGGCATGTCCAATGTCACGGTCACCGCGAGAGCCGGGGTGACCGGATCGGCCGCGTTCACCTGGACGATCTCGACGGCCAACACGGTCACGGTCACCAGCCCGGGCAACCAGGCCGGCACCGTCGGCACCGCGGCCAGCCTGCAGATCCAGGCCACCGATTCCGCGGCCGGGCAGGCCCTGACCTATGGCGCCACCGGGCTACCGGCGAGCCTGTCGATCAGCTCCTCCACCGGGCTGATCACCGGCATCCCGACCACGCCCGGCGCCTCCACCGTCACCGTCACCGCCATCGACAGCACCGGCGCCTCGGGATCAGCCACCTTCAGCTGGACCGTCAGCGGTCCCGCGCCGCAACTTCAGGTGTCCGGCACCAAGCTGGTGAACTCGGCCACCGGCCAGCAGGTCGTCCTGCACGGCGTGAACCGGTCCGGCGGCGAGTACGCATGTGTGAATGGCACCGGGGTCTGGGACGGCCCGATGGACCAGACGGCGGTCAGCGCGATCAAGTCGTGGAACGTGAACGCCGTCCGTGTGCCGCTGAACGAGGCCTGCTGGAACGGCGAGTCATACGTCAACCCCGCCTACGCGGGGGCCAACTACATCAGCGCAGTCAAGGCCTACGTCAGCCTGCTGAACTCCAACGGCATCGTCGCGATCTTGGACCTGCACTGGACCGATGGGCAATACACCGGACCGTCGGCAGGCTGCACGTCGGCGCAGGCAGTATGCCAGAAGCCGATGCCCGATTCCGCGCAGGCGATCGCGTTCTGGACGTCGGTGGCCACGACCTTCAAGGGCAACGACGCGGTGATCTTCGACTTGTTCAACGAGCCGTACGCGTCCCGTGCGACTGGCAGCGCCGTCTCCGGCTGGCAGTGCTGGCTGAGCGGCGGCACGTGCCCCGGGATCTCCTACCAAGTGGCCGGAATGCAGGCGATGGTCAACGCGGTGCGTTCCACCGGGGCGAACAACGTGATCATGGTCGGAGGCGAGGAGTACGCGAACGACCTGGGCATGCCGGGCAGCACCAGCGACCCGTCGATCCTGACCTACCTGCCCACCGACCCCGACCACGACATCGCCGTGTCCTGGCACAGCTACAACTTCAACGCCTGCAGCACCCAATCGTGCTGGACCAGCCAGGTGCAGCCGGTCATCGCCCAGGTCCCGGTCATCGCGGGC
>Ga0306923_10000970_pt1 | contig 24443 bp, 18 predicted proteins | sample sta12Can44000108_FD_203841 | JGI IMG/M metagenome (GOLD analysis project Ga0306923, IMG submission 203841) | Lab enrichment of tropical soil microbial communities from Luquillo Experimental Forest, Puerto Rico - statanox.12C.anox.44.000.108 (v2)... | ecosystem: Environmental > Terrestrial >... | reverse complement strand
GATACCGTGCTGCTACTGGTTGATCAGACGGGCGTGGCGTGCCACACCGGGCGTCGCAATTGCTTCTTCCGAGCCTGGCGGCGCGACGAATGGGCGGTTATCGCCGAGCCGCAGATTTCACCGGAAATAGTTTATCCGCGAAACGAATAGCAAAGGCGAACGCGTCATTGCAGTGGCGGGCAGTTTGGACGGGTCTGGATTTGCGCCACCAGGTCAGAATTGAACGGCCGCCCGGCACAACGCCGGTTGTGCTCGTCGACAGTCGCGTTGTAGTGGGCGACGGCGGCCGCCGCCTGCGATTGCGCCGGGCTGATTTGCCCATAGGCCGCGTCCCGCCGCTCCAGCAGCGCCTTGTATCGAGCGACCGCGTCGGGATTGTTGACGTCGATCTGCGACCGCGCGGATGCCAGCTGGGCATTCAGATCGGTGAGCTGCTGGCTCGCCGCGGCCAGAGCCTGGGACTTGGCGTCCTTGTCTGCCGCAAGCGCCGCGGACGCTCGCTGCAGACAGACACAGGCGTTGATCTCGGCGGGTTCGTTCGGGATCTGCGCCTTTGCCCCGCCCGCGGCGCAGAAAGCAAGGATGCCGAAGCCAAGAACCGCCGCGTACCGAGAACCGCTCCAGGGCATGTTCTTTTCTATCCTTCTATGGGGGTAATCCCGGCCGCGACATTATCCTCAAGTGTCGGCAGGACAAAGCGCCAGCACCCGCCCTTGTCTAGCGCGGCGTCGGTGGCGATGACCGCGGTCGTCGTGTTGGCACCCGAGATGGCGGTGGCGCATTGCGAGAAATCTTTCCGATCGAGCCCGGCATCGGGGATCGGCGGCTGCCGGTCGATCTCGCCGGCGAGCGCCAAATCGGCCGCCCAAAGACGCCCGCAATCCGGCCGCACAACCGCACCCCAACTGTTCACCGCGACAATCGGGTCGACAGTTGCGCCGCCCCTGAGAACGAGCGACGCGCTGCTGATCCCGTCTTTCGGACTTTCTCCTTTCCCTCCCAGGCAGGCGCGATGCCAACCCCGGTGGCGCTCACTGAGACTGTCGTGCAGTGGCTGTGCATCTTGCTTCCAGTATCGGCACAGCAGGCCGGAAAGATGCGACTGGTCGGCGTGCTGCTGGATCAACACAGCGGCCGATCCGGAACCGGCCCGGCCGCTCTTGAGTGATTCGTTGCGACGCAACCACCGCCGCCATCGACGCCCCCCGCTGCAAGCCGACGTGCTCGTTGTGGAAAACGAACAGGAAGTGCCATGATCGTTCTTGGGGAGCCCAGCTCGTTTGGCGACGCTCTGGTCGGCGGGCCGGGCGCTAGGCGTGTGTACCCGCACTTTGAGCTTCAACCAAAGGCCAACCGCCTTGCGAGCTTCGAACTGGTGTCGTGAAACGCGAGTGACGCGGCGCGGGTTTATGCTGCTCGCCGGCGCCACGGCAACGGCCTGGAATCCGGCTGCGGCCGAGGTCGAGACCCAGCGCATCGGGCTTATCCAGGCGGGGTCGCGTGAGGAGAATCAACGCCTTCTTGATGCGTTCCGCGACAATCTCTCCACGCTCGGCTGGACGGACGGAAGCAACATCGCGGTTCTCGACCGCTGGGCCGAGGATCGCACCGATCAGCTGCCCGCCATCGTCAAAGAGCTGATCGACTCGGGCGTCACTGTTCTGGTCACCGCCGGAACACCAGCGACGCTTGCGGCCAAGCGCGCGACCATGACGATCCCGATCGTCATGGTCGGCGTCGATGATCCCGTCTCCCTTGGCGTCGTCGAGAGCCTGGGGCAGCCCGGCGGCAACGCCACGGGACTATCTCTAACCTCGTCTGAAGTGATTACCGAACGGCTGGGGCTGCTGCGAGAGCTCGTCCCGGGCCTCCATCGCCTCGCAGTCATCGTCAGGGACGATCCCGGTCTCGATCAAAAATTGCAAGACATCCGCAGCGATGCTCAGCGCAAGGGGATTGAGGCATTGATGCTCGAGGCGACGACCGCGAAGGCCCTGGACCTCGCCTTTGCGCGGCTGCGTGCGGATCGCTGCCAGGCCATCTACGTGGCCTCGGGTCCGCTGGGCCCCGTCAAGCGCGCCCGGATCATCGCGCTCACCGCGGCATCTCGCCTGCCCGCCATCTATTCCTTCCGCATCTTTCCCATCGAAGGGGGATTGATGTCGTTTGCCGCCGATTACGGCGACCTGTTCCGCCGCGCCGCGGGTTTCGTCGATAGAATCCTCAAGGGTGCCAATCCTGCCGCCATGCCGATGGAATCGCCCCGCAAATTCAATCTGACGTTGAACCTCAAGACCGCGGAGGCCCTCGGCCTGACGATACCTCAAACAATCCTCGCCGCCGCCGATGAGGTCATCGAATGAGAGGCGAGCTCTTGCGGCATCCTGGATCGCGATAATAGCGACCTCAGAATTGCCCAATTCACATTGTATATTCCTGATCGATCGCGTAGCACGAATGGGCCTGGTCGAACAAACAATACAGCCTTAAGGTGAGGATTTGCTGCAGATTTGCTGCAGGTGCAACAAGCCTTAATCATTAACACAAGGCTGAGTTGCAGGAGCGCACGACACACTGCCATCAAAACCTCGGGAATTGCCTTTGGATCCATCCGCGGCGATGATAAAGTTTTGCGTGTAGAGATGTCGGGTTTGCACCTGAATTCGCGTTGGTGCCTCCCTTTGCGCCCGGCCAGGTAAACGGATGACCACGGCTGTCGACGCGCGGATCCCAGCCGACGATGCTGCAGCATCGGGTAGGCGCGTGCCGAAGGTAGGGCCGCGGCGGCGGCTTTTTGCCAAATACGCCGCCGCACTTGTCGGGCTTGTCAGCCTGGTTCTGCTGGTCAATGGGTTACTCAATGTCTGGTTCTCTTATAACGAGGCCAGGGACGCCGCGATCCGGCTGCAGCACGAAAAAGCCGATGCCGCAGCCCAACATATCGAGGAGTTCATCTCCGAGATCGAAAAGCAGATCGGCTGGACGACAGCGACGCAATGGGCCTCATCACCGATCGATCAGCGCCGCTTCGATTATGGCAGACTGCAGCGGCAAGTACCGGCGATCACGGAGCTGATCCAACTCGACGGTCAAGGCCACGAGCAGCTCAAGGTCTCCCGTCTGGCGATGGATGTGGTTGGCACTGGTGCCGATTACTCGGCCGATCCTCGCTTTACCGAGGCGCTGGCCAAGAAGCTGTGGTTCGGACCCGTCTATTTCCGTAAGGAATCTGAGCCTTACATGACAATGGCAGTGGCGCAGGGCGGCCGCAATGCGGGCGTAACGATCGCCGAAGTCAATCTCAAGCTGATCTGGGACGTCATCACCGCCATCAAGATCGGTAAGAGCGGCTACGCCTATGTCGTCGACGGCGAAGGCCGGTTGATCGCGCATCCTGATATCAGCCGCGTCTTGCGCAATACCGACCTCTCGGCTTTGCCGCAGGTAGCCACGGCGCGCAACCCTGCGGCGGCCGACGCCGAGCCGGCGGCGATCGTCCGCAATCTCGATGGCTACCGGGTATTGAGCGCCTCGGCGGCGATCCCGAAGCTCGGCTGGCTCGTCTTTGTTGAGCAGCCGATCAGCGAGGCGCTGGCGCCGCTCTACACCACGGTGCTGAACACCGGTCTGTTGCTCGTCCTCGGGCTTGTCGTCGCGATCCTCGCGGGCCTCTTGCTCGCCCGACGCATGACCGGACCGATCCGCCAGCTCGACGCTGGCGCCGCGCGGATCGGCGCCGGGGCGCTCGACCACCGCATCACGGTCCATACCGGCGATGAGCTCGAAGAGCTGGCGCAGCGCTTCAACAGGATGGCCGCAGACCTGCAGAGCTCCTACGCCGACCTCGAAAAGAAGGTCGAAGACCGCACCGCCGAATTGACGGAAGCGCTCGACCAGCAGACCGCGACGGCGGAGGTATTGGGGGTCATCAACAGCTCGCCCGGCGATCTCGCCCCAGTGTTCGACGCGATGCTCGAAAAGGCGATGCGGCTGTGCGAGGCCCAGTTCGGTTTCCTGACGCGCTTCGATGGCGAGGCGTTCCACGCCGCCGCCATGCGCGGCGTCCCTGCGGCGTTTGCCGAGTCCTGGCAGCGCGAGCCGAGGCGTCCAGGTCCCGGAATTTCGCTCTATAGGCTGATGCAGGGTGAGAACCTCGTTCATATTCCGGACATCACAGCTGAGGAAAGTTACCGCGCGGGCGATCCCATCCGGAGGGCGCTTGCTGATATGGGCGGGGCGCGCACTGGGCTGTGGGTCGCGTTGCGAAAGGACGGCACGCTGCTCGGCGCTTTCGTGATTTACCGAAAGGAGGTAAGGCCGTTCACGGACAAGCAGATCGCGCTGTTGCAGAACTTTGCGGCGCAGGCGGTCATCGCGATGGAAAATGCGCGGCTGCTGACCGAGACGCGCGAGGCGCTGGAGCAGCAGACCGCAACTGCCGAGGTATTAGGCGTTATCAATTCCTCGCCCGGCGATCTCGCCCCGGTGTTCCAGTCGATCGTGCAAAAGGCGCACACGCTGTGCGGTGCCGCCTGTGGCAGCCTGCAGCTCTGGGACGGCGAGAAGTTCCGCGGCGTCGCGATGCGCGGCTTCTCGGAAGCAATGGTGGAGCAGCTGCGCGCCGGTTACGACCCATCCGACATGCCCTGCCAGCGCATCGTCGAGGGAGAGCGCGTCGTTCACTGCGTCGATCTCGCCGAGGTCGACAGTCCAGTGGCGCGCGAAGGCGGCGTCAAACTCGGCGGCATCGGCACGATCCTTTATGTGGCGCTGCGCAAGGATGATGTGTTGCTCGGGCAGATCGTCGCCGCCCGCCAGGAAGTGCGGCCGTTTTCCGAAAAGGAGATCGCGCTCGTCGAAAGCTTCGCCGCGCAGGCTGTCATTGCGATGGAGAATGCGCGGCTGATCACCGAGACCCGCGAGGCCCTGGAGCAGCAAACCGCGACAGCGGAGGTATTGCAGGTCATCAACAGCTCGCCCGGCGACCTCGCGCCGGTATTCGACGCGATTTTGGAGAAAGCGCACAGCCTTTGCGACGCGCCGAGCGGCAGCTTGCAGATTTTCGATGGCGAGCAATTTCGTGCGGTGGCGGTCCGTGGCTTGCCGGACCCCTTCGCGGCGATGCTTCGCCAAGGTTATCGCCCCGATTTGAGCGAGCTGCGTCGACAGATGCTAAGCCCTGATCATGGCGTCACCCAATTCGCCGACTTTGCGGAGGTGGCACGCTCGGCGCCCGATGATCCCGTGGTCCGCGGCGTTGTCGAGATCGCCGGCCTTCGCACGGTGCTGTTTATTCCGCTACGCAAGGACAATGCTTTGCTGGGCCGCATTGTCGCCGCGCGCCAGCATGTCCGGCTGTTCTCCGACAAGCAGATTGCGCTGTTGCAGAATTTCGCGGCGCAGGCGGTCATCGCGATGGAGAATGCGCGGCTAATCACCGAGACCCGCGAGGGGTTGGAGCAGCAGACCGCGACCGCCGAGGTGCTGGGCGTCATCAACTCATCGCCCGGCGACCTTGCACCGGTATTCGATACGATGCTCGACAGGGCGTTGGAACTGTGCGACGCACCCTTCGGGTGCCTTTGGACCTACGATGGCGAGCGAGTACACGCCTCCGCACTCCGCGGTGCGCCGCCGGCCTTCGCGGAGTTCTTGACACGAGCTCCACATCCGGTCGGCCCGGATAACGCCCATGGTCGTCTATTGCGGGGCGACCTGGTTGTGCATATCGCAGATGTTGCGGACGACGAAGCGTACCGGGTTGGCGATCCGGTCCGCCGCAATCTCGTCGAGCTCGGCGGCGGTCGCACCCTGCTGGCAGTACCGTTGCGCAAGGACGAGCGGTTTCTGGGCGATATCGTCATCTATCGCCAGGAAGTGCGGCCATTTTCCGACAAGCAGATCGCGCTATTGCAGAATTTTGCCGCGCAAGCGGTGATCGCGATTGAGAATGTACGGCTGATCACCGAGCTGCGCGAGTCGCTCGAATATCAGACTGCGACGAGCGATGTGCTCAGGGTGGTCAGCCGCTCAAGCTTCGAGCTCCAAACCGTGTTGCAAACCGTAGTGACCACCGCGATACGGCTATGCCGCGCCGATTCTGCCGTCATCTACCGGAACGAAAACGGCGAATACCGGTGGGCTGCCGGCCACATGCTATCGCCCGAGTACGAAGAGATCGAGCGCAATGTCAGGATCCCGCCGGGAACGGGTACTGTGGTGGGGCGTGCCGCGCTGGAAGGCGCTACTGTGCAGATCCTGGACGCCTGGACCGACCCGCTCTACAAAGCCAAAGACGACGCGCGGGTCGGCAACGTGCACACTATGATCGGTGTGCCCCTGTTGCGCGAGGGTGCACCGATTGGCGTCATCGGCTTGGCCCGTAACAAGGTCGAAGCCTTCTCCGAACGTGAGATCCAGCTGGTCACTACCTTTGCCGACCAGGCCGTCATTGCGATCGAGAACGCGCGCCTTCTTAGCGACTTGCAAGGGCGAACGCGGGATCTGCAGGAGTCGCTCGAATACCAGACCGCGACCAGCGACGTGCTGAAGGTCATCAGCCGCTCCACTTTCGACCTGCAGCCGGTACTGGACGCGCTGGTTGCTACCGCCGCTCGGCTCACCAATGCCGACCAGGCGCTGATTGCGAGCCGCGAAGGTGACATCTATCGGGCAATTTCGATTCTTGCGGTCTCGCCAGAACAGGAGGCATTCCTGCGCGGCTACAACTTCGTCCCGGGCCGCGGTAGTGTCGTTGGCCGGGTGGTACTCAGCGGTCAGATCGTGCAGATTCCCGATCTCGCTGCCGACCCCGAATACGTGATGCTGGACAATGTAAGGTTAGGGGGCACGCGAACCGTGCTCGGCGTGCCTTTGCTTCGCGAAGGCGAGCCGATCGGGGTGCTGAATGTCGCGCGGCAGCGGGTCGAGCCCTTCACCGAAAAGCAGATTCAGTTGGTCACTACCTTCGCCGACCAAGCGGTGATCGCGATCGAGAACGCGCGGCTCCTCAACGATCTGCGGGGTCGGACGCGCGATCTCCAGGAGTCGCTGGAGCATCAGACTGCGACCAGCGATGTGCTCAAGGTCATCAGTCGGTCGGGCGGGGAGTTGGAAGCTGTGCTTGACACACTGGTCAAGACGGCGGCGCGGCTGTGCGATGCGGAGATGGCGTTCATCCATCGTCGGGAGGGTCAAGTATACCGGCCTGCGGCAGTGCTCGGCTTTCCTGCAGAGTTTACCGCCTATCTGGAAGCCCATCCCGTTGTCCTGGGCCGGGGGTCGATCACCGGCCGAGTGGCTCTGGAGGGACGCGCGATCCACATCGCCGATGTCGCGGCAGACCCGGAATACGAGCTCAGTCAAGCGATCGTGATCGCGAAGCAGCGGACAACGCTCGGCGTACCTTTGCTGCGCGAAGACGGAGCGATCGGGGTCATTCTCCTGGCGCGCCAAAGGGTACAACCCTTCACCGAAAAGCAGATCGCGTTGGTGAGGACATTTGCCGACCAGGCGGTGATCGCGATCGAGAACGCCCGGTTGTTCGACGAACTGCGCGCCCGCACCGCCGAGCTTGGGCGCTCGGTCGAAGAGCTGAAGATGTTGAGCGAGGTCGGGCAGGCGGTCAGCTCTACCCTCGATCTCCGCGCGGTATTGTCGACTATCCTCACCTCATCGCTCGGGCTGACCTGGGCGAATGCCGGTGCTGTCTATCGCTACAGCAGGGCAGAGCGTGCATTCAGGCTGGTCGAGGCTGTCGGGTGGGATGAGGCGCTCACGCGCTCGGTGAGTGATCTGCGTATTGCCGAGACCGAAACTGCGATGGGTGAAGCGGTGGTGCGGCGTGAGCCGGTTCAGCTCGCCAATATCGCGCAAAGGGCGAGCTATCCGCTGCGCGACGTCACCCTCGCTGCCGGTTTTCACTCGGCGCTGATCGTGCCGCTCCTGGGTGCCGAGCGCATCCTCGGGGCCATCATTCTGATGCGGAAAGAGGCGGGCGAGTTCCCGCCGGAGGCTGTACGGTTGATGCAAACCTTGGCCAGCCAGTCGGTATTGGCTATCCAGAATGCGCGCCTGTTCCGTGAGATCGCCGACAAGAGCGAGCAATTGGCGCTCGCCAGCCAGCACAAATCGCAGTTCCTGGCCAATATGAGCCACGAGCTCAGGACCCCGCTGAACGCGATCCTCGGCTATGCCGAATTGCTGGTCGACGGCATCTACGGGGTATTGGCGGACCGGCCGAAGGGGGTGCTCGAGCGCATCCAGAACAACGGCAAGCATCTACTGGCACTGATCAACGACGTGCTCGATTTGGCCAAGATCGAGGCCGGCCAGCTGACCCTGACGCTCGAGGATTATGCGCTGGCCGAGGTAGTACGCTCGGTCGTCACCGCGACCGAGCCGCTAGCCACCTCGAAGGGGCTCAAATTCACTGCGGTGCTGCAGGACAACATGCCGATGGGCCATGGCGACGCGCGCCGCATCTCGCAGGTGTTGTTAAACCTGGTCGGCAACGCAATCAAATTCACCGAAGCGGGAGAGATCGAAATCCGCGCCTCCTCTACCAACGGCCAATTCCAACTGACCGTGCGCGATACCGGGCCGGGCATTGCCGATGCGGATCAGGAGCGGATCTTCGGCGAGTTCCAGCAGATCGACAATACGAACACTCGCAATAAAGGCGGCACCGGGCTGGGTCTCGCGATCTCGAAGCGCATGGTCGAGATTCAAGGCGGGACGATCTGGGTCGAGTCAGTCGTCGGCGAGGGCTCGACCTTCCGAGTCGTATTGCCGGTCCATGTCGATGAAATGATGGAGGCGGCCGAATGAGCAAGCGCATCCTGGTCGTCGAGGACACCGAAGACAATCGGCAGATCATCCGCGATCTGTTGTCGAGTGTCGGCTACGAGCTGATCGAAGCGGTAGACGGCGCGGCGGGCGTGGCGATGGCACAAAGCGAGCACCCGGACCTGATCCTGATGGACATCCAGCTGCCGGAAATAGATGGCTATGAGGCGACCCGCCGGATCCGCGCCATTCCCGAGCTGGCAAAAGTGCCGATCATCGCGGTCACCTCCTATGCGCTCTCCGGCGACGAGGCCAAGACGCGGGAAGCGGGGTGCGACGGCTATGTTGCAAAGCCTTTCAGCCCGCGTGAGCTCCTCGCCAAAGTCCGCGAATTCCTGCCGGATGCGGAGTGAGCCGAGATGCGCGAGCCCGCCCGCATCCTCGTCGTCGACGATGTCCCCGACAATGTCGACATCGTGCAGATGCGCCTCGAGAGCCAGGGCTACGAGGTGGTGACTGCGGCGGACGGGCTCGAGGCGCTGGACAAGATCCGCGCTCTGTTACCCGACCTCGTCCTGCTCGATGTGATGATGCCAAAGCTCGACGGCATCGAAACCGTCAAACGACTCAAAGCCGATCCCGCCCTGCCATTCATCCCGGTCATCCTGGTCACCGCCAAGGCCGACGCGAGCGACGTCATCGGCGGCCTCGAGAGTGGCGGCGACGATTATCTGACCAAGCCCGTCGATCATGCCGCACTGTCGGCGCGGGTGCGCGCGATGCTGCGGATCAAGACGTTGCACGACACGGTGCAGGACCAGGCCAAACGTCTCGAAGACCAGGCGGCCCAGCTCGCTGCTTGGAACCGGAGGCTGGAGGAGCGGGTAGCCCAACAGCTTGGCGAGATCGAAAAGGTCGGGCGGCTCAAGCGCTTTCTACCCCCACAGCTCGCCGAAATGATCGTCTCGTCCGGCGACGAGGGCGTCCTCGAGAGCCACCGCCGCGACATCGTCGTCATGTTCTGTGACCTGCGCGGCTACACTGCTTTCGCCGAGACCGGCGAGCCCGAGGAGGTCTGGGCGGTGTTACGTGAGTTTCACGCCGCGCTCGGGCCGCTCGTCACGCGCTTCGAAGGCACCCTGCACCAGTTTACCGGTGACGGATTGATGGTGTTTTTCAACGACCCGCTGCCCTGCCCCGACCCGGCCGAGCGCGCAGTGCGGATGGCGGTCGAAATGCGGAGGGCGGTCGGCGAGTTGCGCTCGGGATGGCGCCGGCGCGGCCACGAGCTTGGGTTTGGCGTCGGTATAGCGCAAGGCTATGCGACCCTCGGGCGGATCGGCTTCGCGGAGCGGGTCGACTACACCGCGATCGGGACCGTCACCAACCTCGCGTCGCGGCTCTGCGGCGAGGCGCGGGACGGCCAGATCCTGCTCAGCAAGCGCGTCGCCACGGCGGTCGAAGGCAATGTCACCCTGGAGGAGATCGGCAACCTCGCCTTGAAGGGTCTGAGCCAGGCGGTCGCCATCTATAACGTCGCGGGCGAGGCCCCGGGCTGAGCCGGCGACGGCGCGGCCATCTCTCCGGCGACCCGCACCCGGACCCGCAACGCGTTGCCTGGCAGGTAGGCGAGCGGCATGTCTTCGACATCGACGGTCGCGAGGCTCGCGCGATCGGCACCGGCGGCGACCGCACGCTCCTTGGCCTGCGCTTCGGCAAGCGCGATCGCTTCGGCGCGAGGAAGGTCGCGGTAGACCTGGTCGGTCTCGCCGCTGATCTGCGCGATCGCCGCACCGACCGCATTGGCGCAGTCACCGTGCGGCACATGGATTACCTCAGAAATCCCGATGACCCGGCGTGGCACCAGAAAGGCGCCGCCGCCGACTGCGATCAATGGCAGATCGCCGGCTTCGGTCTTCATCCGGTCGACAGAGTCCTCGATCTTCGCCCGCGCCTCTTCAAGGACTGCGGCGACGAGATCGCGGGATAGACCTGCGACCGCCCCGGTGTCGCCGATTGCGGCAAGACCGGCGGCGACCGCGGCGTCAGTCGCGGTCAAGGTATCGCCGCCAAAGACCAGAGCCTCGCGGGTGAGCCGATAGCCAACGCTCTGCGGTCCGACGGCGAGCGGGTCGCGCTCGACGACGCTGCCGCCGCCGAGACCGATCGACAACAGATCCGGCATGCGGAAAAGGGTGCGCACGCCGCCGATTTCGACGACCGAGTTGGCCTCGCGCGGAAACCCGCGGCGCAGCTGGCCGACATCGGTCGAGGTGCCGCCGACATCGATGACCATCGCATCCGAAAGCCCCGACAGGAACGCCGCACCGCGCATCGAGTCGGTCGCACCCGAGGCGAAGCTCATGACCGGCAGCGCGGCGGCGATATCGGCCGCCATCACCGTCCCGTCGTTCTGGGTCAGATAGAGCGGCGCGGCGATGCCGCTCGCCGCAATCGCCCGGCTGAAGCCCGCGACGGTGGTCCGCGCCAGTTCGACGAGTGCAGCGTTGAGGAGGGCGGCGTTCTCGCGTTCGAGGAGACCGATGCGGCCCAGATCGTGCGACAGAGTGACCGCCGCCTCCGGGCATTCCTCGGCGAGGATCGCCCTTGCCCGTTCCTCGCAGGAGGGGTCGAGCGGCGAGAAGATCGCGGCAACCGCGACCGAGCGGATCCCGCTTTGACGGATCCGTCGCGCCGCCTGCCGCATCCCTGCCTCGTCGAACGGCACGATCGGGCGGCCGTCGTAATCGTGCCCGCCTTCGAGCATGAACACCTCGCCGCGGACCGAGTGGGCCAGATCCTCCGGCCAGTCGCAGAACGGCGGCAACGAAGCGCTCGCTGGCAGCCCAATGCGCACCGCAGCAACTCGTGCCAGATCGCGTCGCTGGACGACGGCGTTGACGAAATGCGTCGTGCCGATCACGACGCCGTCGATGGCACCCCGGGCGACCGCTGGATGACGCACCAGCTCTCCGAGTGCAGTGACGATGCCAGCCGTGACTTCCGGTGTCGTCGGTGTTTTGACCGCGTGCATGACATGCCCGTCTTCGAGCAGCACCGCATCGGTGTTGGTGCCGCCGACATCGATGCCGATACGCCGCATCGGCTAGTCGCTCTCGTCGAACACGGAGCGGAAATCTAGGTCGTAGCCGAAGGCGCGCGGCCCGACATGCTCGAGCCCCTTGGCTGTCAGAAAGACCGGCGGGGCCGGGAGTGCGACGACCGACACGCGCCGGCCATAGCCGATCGTCTCGGTGCCGAAGGCCTCACCCGCGACCGTGTCGAGCACACAGATCAAGTCGGGGGACATCGCGATCGGCACTTCGTCGTGCCATGCCACCACCCATTCGTTCTGAAAGGCGATCTCGAGGCGCGAGCCGCGATCCTCGTCAAGGCCTTCGATCGCTGCCCGGCCGCGCAGATAGCCTTCGGTCGTGCGGCGGGCGACATCGACGACCTTGCCGCGGAACAGCAGCTTGCCCCTGCCCACGTCGAGAATCGCCGCGACCGGGTCTTCGTGCCGGCGCTGCGCCTCGCGTACTCGCTGGCCAATGCCGATCGCCTTGGTCGTCGTGAAATGGATCCCCCACTCCTTGACCTCGGCACCCGTGCGCGGCGCTTTGCAGGTCGAGGCGATCGAGCCCATTTCGACGCAGATCCTGCGGCTGACCCGTTCCATCCACTTCCAGCTCGGCACTTTGGTGACCACCGCCTCGACGCCGCGCGGGTCGTAGAGCACGCAGGGATACGGGCGCAGATCGCCGACCGCGACACTCGTCATCTGCGCCTCGGGGTAGGCGCGGCCCATCGTGTCGGCGTCGACCACCGGCAGGCCGAGATGAGCCGCCGCCATCAAGGGCTGGATACCGTTGCCGCCGCCGATTTCGAGCGACATGACCGCACGGAATTTCTCGCCGAGCAGATCTTGCTGAATCTCGACGGCGCGGGCGATGTTGCGGCTGTCGGCAAGGCGCTCCTGGCCGATCAGCGGCGCTCCCATGTTCGAGACCACCGCGACCCAATCCTGGTCGGCAAGGTCGAGCGGCGACATCAGCGCGACACGCTGCCCCTCGCCATAGAGCCGGCGCATGTTCAGCAGCCCAAGATAGGGACTCCCGCCGCCGCCGGTGCCGAGGATCCAGGCGCCGACCGCCAGGGCTTCGATGTCGTCGAGCGTCAGTTCGCGCATCGGGCTGCGATATCATAAGATCCGGCCTTTCCCAAAGGAGGCCGAGTTTTGCCGCTCTCGGGACTGCGCGTGGTCGATCTGACCCGCATCCTCGCCGGACCGTTTTGCTCGATGCTGCTCGCCGATATGGGTGCCGAGGTGATCAAGATCGAAACCCCGGGAGAGGGCGACCCGGTGCGCCGGCAGGGTGTCGTGCGCGACGGTTTGAGCTGGTATTTCGCCGGCTTCAACCGCAACAAGCGCTCGCTGACGCTCAATCTGCGGCATCCCGAAGGCCGCGCAGTGCTGGAAAAGCTGATCGCCAACAGCGATGTGCTGGTCGAGAATTTCCGCCCCGGGGTGCTTGCCGCGATGGGATTCGATGCGGCGCGGCTCGCGGCACTCAACCCGGCCCTCGTCTACTGCAACATCACCGGTTTCGGCAGCAGCGGCCCCTATCGCGACCGCCCGTCCTTCGATTTTGTCGCCCAGGCGATAAGCGGCTTCATGAGTGTAACCGGCGAGCCCGATGGCGCCGCGATGCGCGCCGGCCCGCCAATCGCCGATTTGGTCGCCGGGCTCTATGGCGCGCTCGGGATATGCGCCGCCCTGGTGCGGCGCGGTCGCACCGGGCACGGTGAGACGGTCGGTGCCAGCCTCAACAACCGTATGATCAGCATGTTGGGGTTTCTTGCCGCCAATTATCTGGCGACCGGTGAGCCGCCGGCGCGCACCGGTAACGACCATGCGATCGTCGCACCCTATGGCCTGTTTCGCACAAAAGACGGCGCGGTAGCGGTGGCGCCCTCGCAGGAGCAATCCTATCAGCGGCTGGTCGATGCCCTCGGGATGCCCGAGCTGCGCGACGACCCGCGCTTTCACACCAACGACCTGCGCGTCGAGAACCGCCGGGCGATCAACGCGGCGATCGAGGAGCGCCTGCAGAGCGGCACCAGCGGTCACTGGATCGAGAAGCTGAATGCCGCGGGTGTGCCCTGCGACCGCGTCATGATCCTGCGGGAGGTCTTTGCCGACCCGCAAGTGATCGACCAGGAGATGGTCGTCAGCGCCGACCATCCCGGCCACGGAGAGGTCCGGATGCTCGGCTTCCCGATCAAATTCACCGAGGCGCCCTGCCGCCTCCATCGCCCTGCCCCCGACCTAGGCGCCGACAGCGATGCGGTACTGCGCGAGTTCGGCTATTCGCCCGACGAGATCGCCCGTTTGCGCAGGGCCGGCGTCGTCTGAGGGTTCCTTTCGCCAAAAACAACGAATTTTGTGGCTGCACACCCTTGCACAGCGGCTTCAGAGCCAAGAAAGGTCGCTATTTCAGACACTTAGGGTGTAAATTCATGATCCGAAAAACAACGGAATTTGGGCTTCGGGAACAACGGATATGCACACGGCTGAGGGAGGCGAAAACAATGGAATCGGCCCCACGTGCGTACCTGATGCTTAATGCGCGTTAGGCGACGGTTGATGTAGGATCACCTGGCACCGGGGAGGCGCCATGGAGCCCGCAGGGCCAGCTCGCGTCGAACGCCGTCTCGCCGCGATCCTCGCCGCCGATGTGGCGGGCTACTCGCGGCTGATGGGCACGGACGAGGAGGGCACGCTCGAACGGCTCAGGGCGCTGCGTCGCGAGCTCCTCGATCCGAAAATCGCCGAGCGCCGAGGCCGCCTCGTCAAGACAACCGGCGACGGTCTGCTCGTCGAATTCGCCAGCGTCGTGGACGCGCTCAGATGCGCGGCGGAGATCCAGGCGGCAATGGCGGAAAGCAACGCCGGTTCGCCGGCGGACAAACGCATCGAGCTCCGCATCGGCGTCAATGTCGGAGATGTCGTCGTCGAGGACGGCGACATCTTCGGCGACGGTGTCAACATCGCGGCGCGGCTCGAAGGCTTGGCCGAGCCGGGCGGGATCTGCGTCTCGGCGCGGGTCCAGGAGGACGCCGTGGGGAAGCTCGACCTCGCCTTTGAAGACATCGGCGAGCAGCAGCTCAAGAACATCGCGCGGCCCGTACGAGCCTACCGAGTGACCACGGCCGACCGGTCACCCATGTCGCAGGCCAGCGTCGGCCCTCCGCTTCCCGACAAGCCGTCGATTGCGGTGCTTTCCTTCGCCAACCTCTCCGGCGACCCCGAGCAGGAATATTTTGTCGATGGCATGGTCGAGGAGATCATTACGGCTCTCTCGCGCATCCGCTGGCTGTTCGTGATCGCCCGCAATTCGAGCTTCTCCTACAAAGGCCAGTCGCCCGACGTGAAGCAGGTCGGGCGCGAGCTCGGCGTGCGCTATGTACTCGAAGGCTCGGTACGCAAGGGCGGCAATCGGGTCCGCATTACAGCGCAGTTGATCAACGCCGAAACCGGCGCGCATCTGTGGGCCGATCGGTTCGATGGTTCCCTCGAAGATGTCTTCGATCTCCAGGACCAAGTTGCCGCAAGTGTCGCGGGCGTGATCGAGCCGGCGTTACAGGCCGCCGAGGCAGCTCGGTCAGCCGCCCGCCCAACCGCCGATCTAACCGCCTACGACCTCTATCTGCGCGCCTATGCGATGGCGTTATCGTCGGCAGCACAAATCCAAGAAGAACTCCATCTGCTTGAACAGGCGATCGCGCGTGATCCGCGTTACGGGCCCCCGCTCGCCTATGCCGCAATCTGCTATCTTCGGCTGCTTATTTACGATCGAAGCGAACATCCTGAGGCCGATGCGCTGAAAGGCGCGGATTTCGCAAGGCGAGCTCTGGAAGTGGGAGGCGGCGACCCGGGCATCCTGGCGAATAGCGCCCTCGCGCTAGCCTATTTCGGCGAGGACATCGGGGCGGCGATGGAGCTGGTCGACCGCGCATTAAAGTTCAACCCGAATTTCGGGCGGGGTTGGTTCATCAGCGGCGTGCTCAGAATTTGGGCCGGCGAGCCCGATATCGCGATCGAGCATATCGAGACCGCTCTACGACTCAGTCCGCGAGCGCGCGTCGGAATGTCATTCTTTTCAATAGGCCAAGCGCATTTTTTGAGCCGGCGTTTTGCTGAGGCGGTGCCGAAGCTGCTCCTCGCGATTCAAGAGGACCAAAGCTTCCCTCTGGCGTATCGCTTTCTCGCCGCTTGCTATGCACAGATAGGCCAGCTCAGCGACGCGCGAGAGATTGTCACGCGGTTGCGAGCCATCAGTCCCGTTGTGATTCACGACGCCAGCTTCCTGCGGAATCACGAGCACCGCGAGCTGTACCTGTCGGGCCTGCGGCTGGCGGCCGGCGAAGTGGGATGAGCCAGACCCGCCGTCTCGCCGCGATCCTCGCGGCCGATGTCGCGGGCTATTCGCGGCTAATAGAGGCTGACGAGGAAGGGACGCTTGCTCGGCTCAGGGTGCTTCGCGCCGAAATCCTCGATCCGAAAATCGCCGAGCACCGCGGCCGCCTCGTCAAGACCGCCGGCGACGGGTTGCTCGTCGAGTTCGCCAGTGTCGTTGATGCGCTCAGATGCGCGGCGGAGATGCAGGCGGCAACGGCGGAAAGCAACGCCGGTGCGCCGGCGGATCGCCGCATTGAGTTCCGCATCGGCATCAATATGGGCGACATCGTCGTCGAGGACGGCGACATCTTTGGCGACGGGGTCAATGTCGCTGCCCGGCTCGAAGGCTTGGCCCAGCCGGGCGGCATCTGCGTGTCGGCTCGCGTTCAAGAAGACGCCGCGGGCCGCCTCGACCTCGTCTTCGAAGACATCGGCAATCAGGCGCTCAAGAACATACTGCGGCCCGTTCGAGTTTACCGGGTGGTCACGGCCGCCCGCCCGGCGATGCCGCAGGCCGAGCCGCGGCCGCTGCCGCTGCCCTACAAGCCGTCGATCGCGGTGCTGCCTTTCGCCAATATGAGCGGCGATTCGGAGCAGGAATATTTCGCCGACGGCATGGTCGAGGAGATCATCACGGCCCTGTCGCGCATTCGCTGGCTCTTCGTCATCGCTCGCAATTCGAGCTTTACGTACAAGGGCCAGGCGGTCGACGTGAAGCAGGTCGGCCGCGAATTGGGCGTGCGCTATGTGCTCGAAGGCTCCGTGCGCAAAGGGAGCGGCCACGTCCGCATTACCGCGCAGCTGATCGATGCCACTACCGCCACGCACCTTTGGGCCGACAGGTTTGATGGTTCGCTCGAAGATATCTTCGAGCTTCAGGATCAGGTTGCGATTAGCGTTGGCGGTGTCATTGAGCCGGCATTGCAGGCCGCCGAGATGCGCCGATCCGCCGCGCGGCCAACGACTGACCTCAGCGCCTACGATCTCTACCTGCGCGCGCTTTCGACCTTTTATCCTATCACGAAAGAGCGGGTTTCCGCGGCCCTGAGATTGCTCGAGCAGGCGATCGCGATTGATCCCAATTACGGGCCGGCGCTTTCCTGGGCGGCGATCTGCCACATGCGGCTGGTCAATGACGGCTGGACCGAAGCGCCGGAGACCAACCGTGGCAAGGCCACCGCTCTTGCGCGACAGGCGCTCCAGATGGCGCAGAACGACCCGGGCACCCTCGCCAATGCCGCGGAGGCGTTGGCGTATTTCGGCGAGGATATCGGGACCATGATCGAGCTGGTCGATCGTGCGTTGGCGCTCAACCCGAGCTTCGCTCGCGGCTGGTATCGGAGCGGCGTTCTCAGGGTCTGGGCCGGTCAATCCGACCTCGCGATCGAGCATGTCGAGACCTCGCTGCGGCTGAGCCCGCGCGAGCGCATGGGTCAGCCCCTAACCGTGCTGGGTATCGCCTATTTCCTCAAACGCCGGTTTGACGAAGCGGCGTCGAAGCTGCTCCTGTCCATTCAAAACCATCCGGGCTTTCCCAACTCATACCGAACTCTCGCCGCGTGCTATGCCCATATGGGGCGACTCGATGAAGCGCGTGCGATCGTCGCCCGGCTGCGCACCATCACCCCTCAGGTCGTGCCGAGCGACCTGCCGTGGCGCAACCCCGAGCACCGCGAGCTGTTTCTGTCAGGTCTGCGCTTGGCCGCGGGCGAGGAAACATGAGCCAGACCCGCCGCCTCGCCGCGATCCTCGCTGCCGATGTGGCAGGCTATTCGCGGCTGATAGAGGCTGACGAGGAAGGAACCCTCGGTCGGCTCAGGGCGCTCCGCGCGGAGGTGATCGATCCGAAAATCGCCGCCCATAGAGGCCGCATTGTCAAGACTACGGGTGACGGTCTCCTGGTCGAGTTCGCCAGCGTCGTGGACGCGCTCAGATGCGCGGCGGAGATCCAGGCGGCAATGGCGGAAAGCAACGCCGGTTCGCCAACAGACCGCCGCATCGAGTTGCGCATTGGAATCAACGTCGGCGACATTGTCGTCGAGGACGGAGACATCTTTGGCGACGGCGTCAATGTCGCGGCGCGGCTCGAAGGCTTGGGCGAGCCCGGCGGGATTTGCGTCTCGACGCGGGTGCAGGAAGACGCCGCGGGCAAGCTCGACCTCGTTTTCGAAGACATTGGCGAGCAGCAGCTGAAGAACATCGCGCGGCCGGTCCGGGTCTACCGGGTTCGGGGCCCCAGTGCTGCCAAGGACCCATCGGCGTCAGTGCCACCGGCGCTCTCGCTGCCGGACAAGCCGTCGATCTCGGTTTTGCCGTTCGCCAATATGAGCGGCGACCCCGAGCAGGAATACTTCGCCGACGGCATGGTCGAGGAGATCATCACAGCACTGTCTCGCATCCGCTGGCTCTTCGTGATCGCCCGGAATTCGAGCTTCACGTACAAGGGCCAAGCCGTCGACGTGAAGCAGGTCGGCCGCGATCTCGGTGTGCGTTACGTGCTCGAAGGCTCGGTGCGGAAAGCTAGCGGACGGGTGCGGATCACCGCGCAACTGATCGATGCGCAGAGCGGCACGCATTTATGGGCCGACCGTTTCGATGGCTCCCTGGAAGACATCTTTGATCTTCAGGACAAGGTCGCAGTCAGCGTCGCCGGTGTGATCGAACCGGCGTTGCAGGCTGCCGAGACTGCGCGTTCGGCCGCCCGCCCGACCGCCGACCTGACCGCCTACGACCTCTATCTGCGCGCCTACGCGATGGTCCATTCGTCGGCACGGCAAATCCCTGAGGCGCTCCGTCTAACGGAGCAGGCGATCGCACGTGATCCGCGTTACGGGCCAGCCCTCGCCTGGGCTGCACTCTGCTGTTATCGGCTACTTGTTGACGATCGCAGCGAGGATGATCCGGCGGCGGCGGCTCTGAAGAGCGCCGATTTTGCTAGGCGAGCTCTGGAAGTGGCCGGCGACGATCCTGGTGTTCTGGCGAATGCCGCCTTACCGCTGGCGTATTTCGGCGAGGACATCGGTGCTATGATGGCGTTGGTCGACCGTGCCCTGGCGCTCAACCCGAACTACGCCCGCGGCTGGCACCTCAGCGGTGTCCTCCGGCAATGGGCGGGCCAGCCCGACATTGCGATCGAGCATATCAAGACCTCGCTGCGCCTCAGTCCCCGTGCCCGCAGTGGCCCGGCGCTCCTTGTAATAGGCGCCGCGCATTTCTGCAGCCGGCGCTTCGATGAGGCGGTGCCTAAGCTCCTCCTCGCGATCCAGGAGGACCCGAGCAACCCGGGCCCGTATCGCGTTCTCGCCGCTTGCTACGCCCATTTGGGCCGCCTCGACGACGCGCGAGAGATGGTCGAGCGGTTGCGCGCCATTACCCTTTCCGTGATGCCGGACACCAGCTACCTACGGAACCCCGAGCACCGCGAGCTTCTTCTGTCGGGCCTGCGCTTGGCGGCGGGCGAAAAAACATGAGCCAGACCCGCCGTCTCGCCGCGATCCTCGCCGCCGATGTGGCGGGGTATTCGCGGCTGATGGGGGCGGACGAGGAAGGCACGCTCGCGGCGCTGCGGGCGGTGCGCGGTGAACTCGGCGATCCCAAGATCGCCGAGCATCGGGGCCGCATCGTCAAGACCACCGGCGACGGCCTCCTTGTCGAGTTCGCCAGCGTCGTCGACGCGGTCCGCTGTGCGGTCGAGATGCAGCGGGAGATGATCGCCCGCAACACCGCAATACCGGCAGAGCGCCGCATCGAATTTCGCATGGGCATCAATGTCGGCGACATCATCATCGAGGATGGCGACATCTTCGGAGATGGCGTCAACATCGCCGCCAGGCTCGAAGCGCTGGCCGAGCCGGGCGGGATCTGCCTCAGTGCCGCGGCGCACGAGCAGGTGCGCGACCGCCTCGACCTCGCCTTTGACGATCTCGGCGAGCAGCAGGTCAAGAACATCGCTCGACCTGTGCGCACCTATGCTGTCGCTTTCGGTGCATCGTCCCGCCCGACGCCACCGGTCGCAGCTCCGCTGCCGCTTCCCGACAAGCCGTCGCTTGCGGTCTTGCCGTTTCAGAACCTGAGCGGCGACGCCGAGCAGGAATATTTCGCCGACGGCGTGGTCGAGGAGATCACGACGGCGATCGCGCGGCTGCCGTGGCTGTTCGTGATCGCCCGCAACTCGGCCTTCACCTACAAGGGCAAGGCGGTCGATGTGAAGCAGGTGGCGCAGGAATTGGGCGTGCGCTACCTGCTCGAAGGCAGCGTGCGCAAAGCCGGCAACCGGGTGCGCATCACCGGGCAATTGATCGACACGACGACCGGCGCCCACATCTGGGCCGACCGTTTCGACGGCGCGCTCGACGACATTTTTGAATTGCAGGATCGGGTCGCGTCCAATGTCGCCGGCGCGATCGAACCAAAATTGCGCCAATCCGAGATCGAGCGCGCCAGCCGGAAGCCGACCGCGAACCTCACCGCTTACGACCTCTATCTGCGCGCATTGGCGCAGTCATCTCGCTTTACCGAAGAGGGCCATGCCGAGGCGGTCGTCCTCGCCCGCCAAGCGCTGGCGATCGATCCGTCCTACGCCCCGGCCGCGGCTTTGATCGGCTGGTGTCGGGCGCAGCAGCGGGTCCAAGGGTGGGGGGCGTTATCCGCTGACGACATCGGCGAAGCTTGCCGCCTGGCGCGCCAGGCGCTCGAAGCCGGGCGCGATGACGCCGAGACAATTCGGGGTGCCGCGTTGACTCTGTTTCTCCTAACCGGCGAGGCGGCGATGGCGGCGACGGCTCTCGACCGCGCCTTGGCGCTCAACCCGAACGCGGCTCACGCCTGGCTAGTCAGAGGGAATATCCACGCATGGCTCAACCAGCCCGAGGCGGCGATCGAAGCCGTTGAACGGGCACGCCGTTTGAGCCCGTTCGATCCGTATAGCTTTTTCTACGCCGCTACTATCGCTCTCGCTCATCTCGCCGCGCGACGCTTCGAGCAAGCGATCGAATGGGCCGGCCGCGCGTTGCACGACCAGCCGCGATTGGCCCCGCCGATGCTCGTCAAAGTTGCCGCCAATGCCCATCTCGGCCATCTCGACGAGGCACGCACTGAACTCGGCCGGATGCTGGCGATCGAACCCAAGCTGACCATCACCGGCTTTCGCGAGTACCTTCACTTTGCGGCACCGGAAGTTCGCGAACTTTACGTCACCGGCCTGCGCCTGGCCGGCCTGCCGGAGGGTTAGGGCGACACTCTATTCCGTAAGACCCCTCACGAACGCGAATGCCACACTGAGACGCGCCATGTCCGTGGCCCCGAGCTGCCCGGTCCGTGGCTCCATCCCCTCCTGACGGATCGTTACCGGCTTGTCCACCATCGCCGCAGGCCTTTCCCAAAAAATAACGCAACGGTACGGGGGCGTTTTGTTTTCTCGATGCCTATAACGGGTCGTCGCGAGTGGTACGACGATGCTGTTAGGGAGTTGGTTATGGTCAAGTACAGAGCTGCGATTATCGGTGCCTGCGCCGCGGTTGCGCTTGCCGCCGCCCCGGTCACACCCGCCTCGGCGCATCCCCACCATCACGGCTGGCCCGTATTCGGGTTGGCAGCGCTGGGGGCTGCGGCCGTCGTCGGCGCCGCGTCCATCGCGACCGCGCCGGTGCGCGTGCTGGCCGCACCGTTCTATGCGCCGGCCTATTACCCGCCGGCCCCAGCCTATTACGCTCCGCCAGCCGGTTATTACCCGCCGCCTCCGGGATATTACGGATACTGAGCGGCGGAGGCAAAGCGGCGCCGCCGCCCCGCCGCGGCGGCCGTCCATCGCGCGCGGCGGCGGCACTGCTCGGTGAGCGTATCCTCGACGTCGCCACCGAGCTGTTCCTCGCCGAAGGTTATGGAGCCACCAGCATCGAGGCGGTGGCGCAGCGCGCGCGGATCTCCAAGCGCACCTTTTATCACCGCTTCCCGGACAAGGCGGCGTTGTTCGGCGCGGTCGTCCGCCGGATTGTCGAGGGGCTGCGGCCGCCGGCTGGCACGCCGCTCTACGAGGGCGGCAGTCTCGAGGAGGTCCTGCGCCGCTTGGCGCGGTTGATGTTAGGCAGCGCCGTGATGCCGATGGCGCTGGCGCTCAACCGGCTGATGGTTGCCGAGGCGCAGCGCTTTCCCGAGCTTGCTGCGATCGTCGCGCGAGAAGCCGGCCGAGCCGAATTGGTCGAACGCATCATCGGTATGCTGCAGCGTGAGGCGCGGGCTGGCGGCCTGAAGATCGACCGTCCGGCATTCGCCGCCGAGCAATTCATCCAGCTGGTCGTCTCGTTGCCGCAGCGCCGCGCTTTCGGCCTCGCCACGGCAATGACCGAGGGTGAGCGCGACACCTGGGCGGATGATTGCGTCAACCTGTTCCTGAACGGCTGCCGCTTCTGGCAGCCGGGCGCGTCAAAATGAGAAGCCGGGCCAAATCCCGTCCGCCAAACTTAATTCTCTGTTCGGCCGATTTAATTCCCTGTTCGGGCGATTTAATTCCTTGTTCGCCCATCTAGGGAATTCGCCTTCAGACTTGGCGTAAAACAATGGCTTACCAGCGCCGATCGGCTCCCGATACGGCGTCAAATCGGGTTTTTCGCTGTATCTTCCCAGCGAACACGGAACTGCCCGGTTCAGTAGCCGAGATCCTGGAAGCTGCGCGGCGCCGGGCTGATCACGACATCCCCCTGCGGTGCCACCTCGAGTATTGCGAGGCCGCGCTGCACGAGCCCGCTGGGGGCAAAGCGAAAGAGCCCGTCGACCCCGGTAAACCCGCTCGGGTTGAGGATTGCCTGTTGCGAGAAGGGCTCGCCGCCCGTGCCATGCGCCAGCACCCCGGCGAGTGCTGCGGCGTCATAACCGAGCGATGCCAGGCGTGGCGGGTCATGGCCGTAAACCGCCCGGAAGTGCTGCTCGAAGACCCGCCGTGCCTCGGGGGGTGCGGCCGCGAACCAGCCACCGACAAGGGCCGGCTCGCTGCCGATATCGGGCACATCCCAGAGCCCGCTGCCGAGCAGCTGCACCGGTTTCGCCTCGCCCTCCGCTTCCTTGACCTGGCGGGCGATCTGTTTGAGCGTGGTTCCGCCGTCGGGCAGCAGCAAGGCGTCGAAGGAAGGTGGCGCCGCTGCTACCGTATTCGCGGCGGCGGCGGTGGCACCCCCCGGCATCAGGCGGCGGACCGCCGGCGCGATGTCATCGGCGCGCGGGTCGTAGAACTCGACCCGGGTGACCGCAGCGCCGCTTGTCGAGGCGACGTCGCGCAACGCATCGGCCATCAGATGACCGTAAGGCGAATTGGGCGCCAGCGCCGCGAACCGGGCGAGGCCGCGTTCCCGCGCCTGGCCGACCTCGCGGACGACTTCCTGGCGCGGCAGAAAACCCATGAGAAACGTGTTGCCGCCGGCGAGGTCGGTCAGAGTCGAAAAGGCGATGACGTTGAGGTGGGCGTCGCGCGCCAGCGGCTTGACCGCTTGGACCTCGGCAGCGAGCAGCGGCCCGAGGATCAGCCGCGCACCGTCGTCGATCACCGCGCGCGCCGCTTTTGCCGCCCCACCGGCGCTCCCGCTGGTGTCGCGCGGGACCAATGTCAGCCGATCGTCCGATGCTTCGAACAGGGCCAGCTGTGCCGCGTCGAGCAGCGCCTGGCCGAGCTCGGCATTTGCACCCGACAGCGGAACGAGCAGTGCCACCTTGGCGGGCCCTGCTTCAGGCGCGGGTGTCGCCAGCGCCCGTGCCGCAGGCGCCGGCGGGACGCGCCCATAAGGCGGTTGCCGGGCGGCGAGCGGCGCCGGTACCATCGCCGGCGCGCAACCGGCAAGCGCGATCAGCGCGAGGACAAGAGATAGTGAGGCGAACCGGGCGGGACACCGGCGCGGCAAAGGCAATCTCCGGCAGGATCGGCAGCGAGCGCTGCGAGCCTAGCCGCCGCCGGGCCGCGAGTAAACCCGACCCCGTCGCAAGCCCCGAAGCCACGCTCGCTTCGGGTCTCTATCTGGTGGCGACACCGATCGGCAATCTCGGCGATGTCACGTTGCGCGCGCTCGCTGTGCTGCGCGGTGTGGACCGGATCTTCTGTGAGGACAGCCGGGTGACTGCGCGGCTCCTCGCCCGCTACGACATCGCGGCACCGCTCGAGCTCTACCACGACCACAATGCCGAGCGGGCGCGGCCCGCCATTCTCGCGGCA
>Ga0306923_10000969_pt1 | contig 24449 bp, 27 predicted proteins | sample sta12Can44000108_FD_203841 | JGI IMG/M metagenome (GOLD analysis project Ga0306923, IMG submission 203841) | Lab enrichment of tropical soil microbial communities from Luquillo Experimental Forest, Puerto Rico - statanox.12C.anox.44.000.108 (v2)... | ecosystem: Environmental > Terrestrial >... | reverse complement strand
CTGATTTCCCGCGACGACATCGCCGACATCATGGTCAACGGCCATGACAAGGTCTACATCGAGGTCAACGGCCACATCGAGCTGACCGACATCCGCTTCCGCGACAACGCGCAGCTGATGAACATTTGCCAGCGCATCGTCTCGGCGGTGGGCCGCCGCGTGGACGAATCCAGCCCCATCTGCGATGCCCGCCTGGCCGATGGATCGCGCGTCAACGTCATCGCCCCGCCGCTTGCGCTGGACGGGCCGTCGCTGACCATCCGCAAGTTCAAGAAGGACAAGCTGACGCTGGACAAGCTGATCGGCTTCGGTTCCATCTCGCCTGCGGGCGCCAAGGTGCTGGAGGTGGCGGCGGCATGCCGGCTGAACGTCCTGGTGTCGGGTGGTACCGGCTCGGGCAAGACCACGCTGCTGAACTGCCTGACCCGCTACATCGACGAGGGCGAGCGTATCGTCACCTGCGAGGACGCGGCCGAGCTGCAACTGCAGCAGCCGCATGTGGTCCGCCTGGAAACCCGGCCACCCAACCTGGAGGGCGCCGGCCAGGTGACCATGCGCGATCTGGTGCGCAACTGCCTGCGCATGCGCCCCGAACGCATCATCGTCGGCGAGGTGCGTGGTCCGGAAGCCTTCGACCTGTTGCAGGCCATGAACACCGGCCATGACGGCTCCATGGGCACCATCCACGCCAACACCCCGCGCGACGCCCTGTCCCGTGTCGAGAACATGGTCGCTATGGGCGGCTATAACCTGCCCGCCAAGGCGGTGCGCGAACAAATTGCCGCGGCGGTCAACGTCATCGTCCAGGCCTCGCGCCTGCGCGACGGCTCGCGCAAGATCACCCACATCAGCGAAGTGATCGGCATGGAAGGCGATGTCATCACCCTGCAGGACCTGTTCGTCTTCGAATATGAGGGCGAGGACAGCCAGGGGCGTATTGTCGGCCGCCACCGCCCCACCGGTATCCGTCCGTCGTTCTGGGACAAGGCACGCTATTTCGGCCGCGACCGCGAGCTGGCCGAGGCGTTGAGCGAGGGCGCATGAGCAGCGCTGCCGCCCTAATGCTGCTTGTGGCGGTGCTGTTGGTGGCGCTTGGCCTGCTGGGCTGGGCCCTGTTCGTACTGCTGCATGGTCGGCGCGCGCGCTTGAAGCGCCGTATCGCGCAAGTGGTGGGCGGCGACAAGGCCAGCCGTGCCGCCCAACGTGCCAGCCAAATGCGCCGCCGCCCGGTTCAGACTCGGTTGAGGACCGAGGAAGAAAAGGCCAAGTGGGCCTATAAGCTGCGCGAGCAGATGATGCAGGCGGGCCTGCGCATCCAGGTGAAGCACTACCTGATGGCCTGCGTCGCCCTGGGCGCCGTGGCCTGGGGTGTGGCGGCACTGCTGGGTCATTCGCTGCTGGCGGGGGGGCTGGCTGCTGCCATTGTCGGCTTCGGCATCCCCAAGCTGGTGCTGGGCTACTTGGCCAAGCGGCGGATCAACCACTTTACCGCCTTGTTCGCCGACGCGTTGGACATCATCGTGCGTGGCATGCGCTCGGGTCTGCCGCTGGGCGAGTGCATCAACATCATCGGCCGCGAGATCGGCGAGCCGCTGGGACCGGAATTCCGCCTCGTCACGGAGGGGCAGAAGCTGGGCCTCTCTTTGCACGAATCGCTTGAGCGTTCGCTGGAACGCAACCCCTCGGCAGACTTCCGCTATTTCACCATCGTGCTCGCCATCCAGCAGCAGACCGGCGGCAATCTGGCCGAGACACTGGCGAAGCTGTCGGAGCTGTTGCGCTCGCGCTCGCGCATGCGCGCCAAGATCAAGGCGTATTCCTCCGAAGCCACCGCCTCGGCCTTGATTATCGGCTCGCTGCCCATCGTAGTGGCGATATTGCTGTTCGTGGTGTCCCGGCCGTACATCATGATGCTGTGGGAGACCGAACCGGGTAACGTGCTGCTGTTCATCGGCGCGGTCATGATGGGGGGCGGCTCCTTCATCATGCGCAAGATGATCAACTTCGATATCTGACGGGGCGCCCACGATGCTGGAATGGCTGCTGATCGGCGTCGCCTCCATTGCCGCCTTCGCGTCGGTGATGGCGGTGGGCCTGCAACTGGCCTCCCGCGATCATCTGGCCAGCCGCCTCAAGGCGGTGGCGGCGCGCCGCCAGGAATTGTCGGCCCGCCAGCGTGATTCCTACAAGACGGGCCGTTTCCAGCCCAAGCGGCACGTCAGCTGGATGAAGGCGGTGGTCGAGCGCATGAGCGTGCGCGAGATGCTTGAGGCGCGCGACCTCAAGCTCCGCTTGGCCCAGGCCGGCTGGCGACACTCCTCTGCCCAAATCACCTACGTGTTCTCGCGCATCGCCGTGCCGGTGGTGGCCTTCGCGGTTGCGCTGGCTTACGTTACGACCTTCTTCGGCCAATGGACCTTCTTCCAGCAGTCCATGGCGGTGCTGGGCTGCGCCACCCTGGGCAATTATCTGCCCGGCATCCTGCTCGCCAATGCGGTCCAGAAGCGCCAGCAGGCGATAACGCGGGCCTTCCCGGAAGCCCTCGACCTCCTGGTGATCTGCGTCGAGGCTGGCCTGTCGATCGAAGCCGCGCTGCTCAAGGTGACCGAGGAATTGGGCAGTTCCGGCCCTGAACTGGCCGAGGAACTGGGTTTGACCGCCGCCGAGCTGGCCTTCCTGGGAGACCGCCGTCAGGCCTGGGACAATCTGGCCGAGCGCACCGGCCTGCCGCAGGTGAAATCGCTGTCCACCGCGTTGGTGCAGTCCGAGAAGTACGGCACCCCCATCGGTACCGCGCTGCGTGTTCTTGCCGACGAAAACCGCGCCGCCCGCATGTCGGCGGCGGAAAAGAAGGCGGCGTCGCTGCCGGCCAAGCTGACCGTGCCGCTGATCCTCTTCTTCCTACCCGTGCTGTTCCTGGTGGTGGCGGGGCCCGCCGCCATCCGCATCATGGCAATCATGAAATAGGCGGCTATTTCGCCCGTTCCGCCAGGGTGCGGAAAATCTGGTTGTTGGTGCGCACCATCTCGGGCGGAAGGTCCTTGGCTGCTGCCCGTTCGGCCCCCTGGGAATCGCCCTTCAACGCCAGCAGCAGCGCCAGGTTCTGGCGCAGCTGGACACCGGCCGAAGGCTGTTCCATGGCTCGGCGCAGGGTGGCGATGGCATCGTTCAATTGGCCGGCCTGGGCCAGGGAAAGGGCCAGGTTGTTCAATGCCACCGGATTGTCGGGCGACAGCTCCAGGGCGCGGGCGTAGGCGGCCTGGGCCTCGGCGTGGCGGCCCTGGGTGTCCAGGGTAACGCCCAGGGCCGAGTGGTTCTCCCAGTCCGTGGGGGCCTTGGTAATCGCTTCCTCCAGGGCGCGGGTCGCCAAGCCAAGGCGCTCGGCCGCCAGATAGTCCTTGCCCATTTCCGCCAGCACCTTGGGGTCGCGCTCACCCTTGGCCAGTGAGGCCTGCATTAGGTCGGCCGCCTGTTCGGGCGTGCCCTTGCAGCGTAGCGCGCGGGCCAGCGCCACGGCCACGGTACGGTCGTCGGGGCGGCGCTGGTACAGGGTGCTCCAATGCTGGATGGCGGCCGTCCAGTCGCCGTTGGCTTCGGCCATCTGGGCGGCGGTGCGCAGGGACGGCTCCACCGCGCGTGCGACCGCGTCCTCGTCGCCGCCGCTGCCCATGTACGGCAATCCTTCGGCACAGCCGGCCATCAGCAGCGGCAGGAGCAGGGGGATCAGACGGCGCATGAACGGGAAACTCCAGGAGATGATTAAATTTATCGGCAATTCCTGAGAATTACTTAAACTCTGTCAATGTTGCCACAAGACTTATTGCTGGGCTATCATTGCTCGTGATTGCGAATCCTGTCAAAGAGGGCTTTACGGTGGTCGCAGGGATGCATGCGCGACGGACGGGTCTGGCGGTGACCGCCATGGTCTGCGGGATGTTTGCCTCCGGGCTTTCCGCCCAGGCCGGCGGCGCGCCGGTGGAGGTGGGTAACGGCCACGCGGTGGTGCTGATGCTGCCGCAGGCGGCGCACCAGGTCATCATCGGCGATCCCGGCGTGGCCGATGTCACCGTGGAATCGCCCCGCCAGGTCGTGGTCTTCGGCAAGCGTACCGGCGCGACCTCGCTGACCGTGCTGGGCAGCGGCAACACCCCCATCCTTGACGTCCCCGTGGTGGTCCATGCCGCGGGCGCGGGCGGCGTCACCGTTACCTATGGTGCCTCCAAGGACGGAAAGCTCGGCGGTCAATCGGTGGTGTTCGCCTGCGGCACCACCGGGTGCACCCGTGCGACGGAAGGTTCGTCCGGGGCAGCAAAGTAACCGATAAACTTCATAAAAATGCGATCATAAACAAATTGAAATGATGTTAAGTCATTTTCTTGTAGATGCTGTTTTGGATCTGTCTGATCTGTTATGATGATGCCATCCTTTTGGGGTTGGCATAAATGAACCGGGTCAAGGCAGTGCTGGCGCGTTTGCCCCGCCTCTTCCGCGAGGTGAGGGGATCGGTCATCGTGCCGATGGCGGTGGCGTTGCCGCTGGTGGTGGGCATGCTGTCGCTGGGTGTCGAGACCGGGCTGTGGTTCGCGTCCAAGCGTGACCTGCAATCGGCCGCCGATGCCGGTGCCATTTCCGGCGCCTGGGAGGTGGGCTACCAATCGGGTTCGGGCACCATCGCCGCCACTGCGGCGGCTGATGCGCGCAAGAACGCCAACTCGTCGGGCCAGCCCTTCACGGTGGTGGTGAACAACCCGCCCATCACGGGTGCCTATGCCGGTGATGCCTCGGCGGTGGAGGTCTCGGTCAGCCGCAGCGAGCAATTGCTGCTCGCCAAGCTGTTTATCGATTCCATGCAAGTGTCGGCGCGCGCGGTGGCGCAGTCGGGGGCGCTGGGCGATTACTGCGTCGTCGCGCTCGACAAGGCCGCCGCCGATACCGCCGAGTTCCAGGGCAACGCCACCATCAACCTGGCCAATTGCGGCGTCGCAGCCAACTCCAATAACGATACCGCGTTGCTGGTGTCCGGCTCGGCCAGCCTGACCGCTTCGTTCATCGAGACTGTGGGCGGCTATGCCGTCACCGGTTCGGGCCAGTTGAACGTCGGCACCCGGGTCACCGGCTCGTCCCCGGTGTCCGATCCCTTCGCCAATCTTCCCATCCCCGCATTGGGGGCGTGCTCGGGCACCACCTCCTACAAGACCACGGTGACCATCTCGCCGCAGACCTGGTGCGGCGGCGTCACCTTCAACGCCCAGGCCAACGTTACCTTCTCGCCGGGTGTCTACATCGTCGATGGTGGCTCGTTCAAGGTGAATGCCGGCGCCACCCTGAGCGGCACCGGTGTGACCATCATCCTCACCGGTTCGGGCACCGATTACGCCACCGTGCAGATCAACGGCAATGCCAATATCACGCTGACCGCGCCTACGTCGGGCACCTATTCCGGCGTGCTGTTCTACCAGGACCGCGCCGCGCCGGCGGGTGTGGTCAATACCTTCAACGGTGGCGCCGCCATGAACCTGACAGGGGTCGTCTACTTCCCCAACCAGGAAATCCGTTTCTCCGGCGGCAATAGCCAGAACGGCGGCGGCTGCACCCGCCTGTTCGGCCGCGCGGTCACCTTCATCGGCAATGCCTCCATAGGCGACAATTGCAGCGGCATGAACATTCCCAAGATCACGCGCCCGCCGCGGCTGGTGGAGTGATTGCCATGCGCGCCCTGCTCCGACGCCTCACGACCTGCCGCAAGGGCGCTATCGCTGTGGAAACGGCGGTGGTGGCCCCGATCCTGGCGCTGTGCGTGCTGGCGCTGGCCGATTTCGGCATGGCGGTGAACGAACGCATCAAACTGGCCAGCGCCGCCCGTGCCGGAGCCCAGGCGGCCATGTCCGATGCCACCAACACCGCCCGTATCACCCTGATGGTGCAACAAGCCGCCTCGCTCAACGTCAATCAGCTCTCGGTCGGGGTCAGCACCGCCTGCGGCTGCTCGGACGGCACCGCCATCACTTGCGGTTCCACCTGTGCCAATGGCGCCAATAGCCAAAACTACGTGACTGTGAACGTGTCGGAGACCTATCCGCTGCTTCTCACCTATCCCGGCCTGGGATCGACCATCGCGCTCGGCACCAGCGCGACCATGCGGTATTGACGGGGGAGGGGAGCATGGCCAGGCGCTTGCGGCAGGACCGGTCGGGGATAGCGGCGGTGGAGTTCGCCCTGGTGGCGCCGATGTTGATCCTGCTGCTCTTGGGCGTGCTGGAGTTCGGTCGCCTGATGTGGGTGAACTCCAACCTGCAATTCGCCGCCGAGCAGGCGACCCGCTACGCCATCGCCCATACTTCGGCCAGCCCCGACGATATTACCGCTCAGGCGCAATCTGCCCTGCAAGGGATGGGTGTCACGGGGGTGCAGTTCGATGTGGTCAACAGCGCGACGTCGGTCAGCGTGACGCTAACCTACAACTTCACCTTCGTGTCCTCGGGTGTTCTGCCTTACGGCCCGATCACGCTGACCGGGGCGTCGACGTTTCCGAAGAATTAGGTGAGCGGACGGGTGCGGCCGTAATGGATGAAATCGGTCCAGGTGCGCTCGACCCGCTGCATGGTGGCGAGCGTGGTCTCCAGCATGCGGGCGGTTTCGTCGCTGCCGCCCAGGACCGAGGCCAACTCGTCCTGCAGCCGGCGCACCGAGTTGCACAGCTCCAGGCCCTTATCGGTCAGCTTGAGTCGGACCGAGCGGCGGTCGTGCGGCGAACGCTCCTGCGTAAGGTAGCCGCACTCGGTCAACGCCTTGATGTTGTACGAGACGTTGGAGCCCTGGTAATAGCCGCGATCCTTCAAGTCGCGGATCACCACTTCGTTTTCGCCAATATTGTAGAGCAGCAGCGCCTGCACGGCGTTGATGTCTTCAATACCAAGACGACGCATCTCTGTGCGTAACACATCCAGGAAGTGCCGGTGGAGGCGCTCGATGAGACGGACGATGTCGAAGTATGGCTGGCTCATGAGCGCGGATTATATGTTTAAGCCTTTGCGGCAACAACAGGCATTTTTAGAATTTTAAACCAAATGTAGAGGATCCGAGTGGCGCCCAAGCAATCGCTCCTCGACACTGCAAGTGCTACGCGAGCGATTGTATTGCGGTGACCGCGAGACGAAGGACATCAGGAGGCTGAAGGCAGTTCTTACAGCAGCCCGGCGCTCTTGAAGCTGGTGTGCCCCTTGCGGCCGACGATCAGATGGTCGTGCACGGCGATGCCGACGGCGCGCAACGCATCGCGCACGATCCGCGTCATCTCGATGTCGTCCTTCGACGGCGTGGGGTCTCCCGAAGGGTGGTTGTGCACCATGATGAGGGCGCTGGCATTCAATTCCAGCGCCCGCTTCACCACCTCGCGCGGGTAAAGTGGGGTGTGGTCCACTGTGCCCCGCTGCTGCAATTCATCGGCGATCAGCGCGTTCTTGCGGTCCAGGAACAGCAGGCGGAATTGCTCGACCGGCAGACGCGCCATGGCGGCGTTGCAATAGTCGAGCAGCGAGTCCCAGGACGAGATCACCGGCTTGTCCATGACCTTGAGCCGCGCCATGCGCAGCGCCGCATGCTCGGCCACCTTCAGATAGGCGGCGGCGGTGGCGCTGATGCGGGCGCCGGCCACCGCGGGAAAGGCCACAAGCACATGGGGCGGGGCGGCCAGCACCTCGGCGAAGCCACCGAATTCGGCGATCAGCGCCTTGGCCAGCGGCTTGGTGTCCTTGCGCGGCACCACGCAGGCCAGCAAGAGCTCGAGAATTTCGTAATCAGGCAGTGCCTCGGGCTCGGCCAGAAAGCGCTCGCGCAGACGTTCGCGGTGCCCGACATAATGGGGTTTTTCGGAATCGGCCTTGCCCTCAAGGCCGGGCAGGGCGGGCTCGGCGGTCACAGGCGGTCGTGGAACTCTTCCAGCCAGGACAGCCGGTTCTCCAGCGTCTGGATGTCGTGGTCCAGCCAGTCGGTCAGATGGCAGGGATCGGAATCGTTGGTGGCGAAGGTGCCGCGCAGGTCGATCAGGCGGGTCAATTCGCCCTCCACCATCTCGATCAGCAGATCGGCCTGGGCCTTCTGCTCGTTGCGCTCCAACAGGTCGAGGAAGCGCATTTTAAGCGCGATGATCAGCTTGGACAAATCGGTGCCAGGACGCAGGCGCGCGGTCAGCAGGGTCTTCAGCTCGCGCCGACCACCTTCGGTGATGCCCACCAGGGCGTCGTCCTCCATGCCGTTGCCGTCCAGGGCCTCGACCAGGCCTTCATAGCGCAGCAGCTCGATGGAGGTGCCCATCAGGTCCAGCTGCGGGCCGGCCACGCGGGAGAGGAAATGGCGCACGGAGCCGGCCAGTTCGGAATAGCGCATGGGCGCACGGGCAACGGTGCCAAGCGCGCAAAGCCGCACGGCTTCCTTCGGCGTCAGCGTGTTGTCTGCGAACATGGTCGGTGCCCTTTATGCGAATAATTCGCAACAAGATAATGCAGCGCGAAGCCCGCGTCCAGCGGCACCATTATGGCAGAACGGGTCGGAAGCTGCTAGCGGCGTTCGGCTAACCGGAAGTTGTCATTCTTCCAGGTGCCTACGCATAGGCTTCTTGGAAGCGGACCGGCTTGCCGATGGGGTCGCCGATCAACTGCCCGTCCATCATCACCACGTTGCCGCGCACGATGGTGGCGGTGGGCCAGCCGGTGACGCGCTTGCCGTCGAACGGGGTCCAGCCGCAGCGGCTGACGATCCACTGGTTGGTGATGACCCGTTCGGCCTTCATATCCACCAGGGTGAAGTCGGCGTCGTAGCCCAGCGCGATGCGGCCCTTGCCGGCGATGTCGTAGATGCGCGCCGGGCCGGCCGAGGTGAGGTCGACGAAGCGCTCCAGCGAGAGGCGGCCGGCGTTGATGTGGTCGAGCATCAGCGGCACCAGGGTCTGCACGCCGGTCATGCCCGACGGCGACTGCGGATAGGGCTTGTCCTTTTCCTCGCGGGTGTGGGGGGCGTGGTCCGAACCCAGCACGTCCACCACACCGTCGGCGATGGCGCGCCACAGGGCATCGCGGTGGGCGGCCTCGCGGATGGGCGGGTTCATTTGGGCGTAGGTGCCAAGCGTCTCATAACACTCGGGTGCCGCCAGGGTCAGGTGCTGCGGCGTGGTCTCGACCGTGGCCAAGTCCTTGTGGCCGGCCAGGACGGCCATCTCGTCGGCGGTGGTGACGTGCAGCACGTGGACGCGCCGCTTCGCCGCCTCGGCCAGGCGGATCAGCCGCTGGGTGGCGCGCAGGGCGGTCTCGGCGTCGCGCCAGACATGGTGGGCACGAGGGTGGCCGGCTTCCTCGGCGATCTTTTTGCGCTCGATCAGTCGGGCCTCGTCCTCGCAATGGACGGCGACGCGACGGATGCCTTGGGCCAGCACCTTAGCCAGGGTCTCGTCGTCGGAGACCAGCAGGTTGCCGGTCGAGCTGCCCATGAACACCTTGATGCCGGCGCAGCCGGGGATACGCTCCCACTCGGCCAAGTGGGCGATGTTGTCGGCCGCCGCGCCCAGGAAGAAGGCGTGGTCGGTCCAGGTGCGGCCCTCGGCCCGCTTCAGCTTGTCCTTCAGTTCCGCGTCGGTGGTGGTGCCCGGCTTGGTGTTGGGCATCTCGAACACGGCGACCACGCCGCCCATGGCGGCGGCGGCGGTGCCGGTGGCCAAGTCTTCCTTGTGCTCCAGGCCCGGCTCGCGGAAATGCACCTGGGTGTCGATGACGCCGGGCAGAACGTGCAGGCCGGTGGCGTCGATCTCGGATTCGGTGGCGCCGGCCACCTGGCCGACGGCGACGATGCGGCCGTCCTTCACCGCGATGTCGGCCTGGCCGATGCCGTTGGGGGTGACGGCAATGCCGCCCCGAAGGATCAGGTCATAGATCGCGGACATCGGCATTCTCCTTAACGCAGGCACTCGAATACATCGCCCTCGGGACGCACGCCGTCAACATGGCGGCGGTGCCAGAGGGCGTAGAACAGCAGGGACCAGCAAGCGAAGCCGGTCTTCTTGTCGCAATGGCGGAACAGGTTGGCCACCTCGGCCGGCTTGGCCACCGCCTCGATGCAGGGCTGGCGTGACACCAGTTCGGCCAGTTCGGGCCGGGCCGCGATCCATTCCCCCACCGGCACGGTGAAACCGCGCTTCTTGTCGAAGGGCCGCGCGGCGGGCAGGGCCTTGTCCAGCCACAGGCGCAGCAGCCACTTGCCGGTGTTCTTGCGCACCTTCCACTTGTCGGGCAGGCGGAAGGCGAAGCGGGCGACCTCGGGGTCGAGGAAGGGGACACGGCCTTCGACGGCATTGCTCATCAGGCAGCGGTCGGCCTTGATCAGCAGGTCGTTGGGCAGCCAGTCGGCGCAATCGGTGGCCTGGGCCGCCTGAAGCCGGGTGCGGCCGCCCTGGCGGGCCTCGCGCTCGGCTTCGGCGAAGCGGGTGCGCCAGTTCTTGGTATCGCGCAGCACGCCCAGATCGTCGAAGGTGCCCGAGCGCCGCATGGCCTTGGTGAACGGCCATGCCCGCATGGCGCCGCGATAGCGGCCGTAGCCGCCGAACAGCTCGTCGCCGCCTTCGCCGGCCAGGATGACCTTGACGTCCTGGCGGGCTCGGCTCGCCAGCTTGAAGGTGGGCAGGGTGGCGTAGTCGGCCGCCGGGTCGTCCATGGCGGCGGCGACCTGGGGCAGCAGGGACCAGAAATCGGCCTCGCCGAATTCCACTTCCACATGCTCGGCGCCCACCGCCTTGGCCAGGGCACGGGCGTGCTCGCGCTCGTCATGCACGCCGGTGCCGGGGAAGCCGGCGGTATAGGCCAGCACCGGACGGGGGTTGAGGCGGGCCATCATGGCAAGCAGCGCCGAACTGTCGATGCCGCCCGACAGGAACATGCCATAGGGCACGTCGGCGCGCTGGTGGACGTCCACCGACTCCATCAGCACTTGGTCCAGGCGGTCCAGTAGGGCGGCGCAATCGCCGTCCTCGCGCCCTTCGGCGAGCAAAGTGGGGAGCGGGCGGCTGTCGGTGACGCGGCCGTCCTCCACCATCAGCGTCTCTCCCGGACGCACCCGGCGGATGCCCTCGAAAATGGTGTCGGTGCCGCAGGTGAACTGCAACTGCAGCAATTCAGTGACGGCGCGCGAATCGACCTTGGCGGCCACCAGTCCGGCGGCCACCAGCGCCTGCGCCTCGGAGGCGAAGGCGAGGCCCCACGGCCCTTCGGCCACATAAAGCGGCTTGATGCCGAAGGGGTCGCGGGCCAGCACCACGCACTTTTTCGCCGGGTCGTGGATGGCGATGGCGTACATACCGCGCAGGCGGCGGGTGAAGGCCAGACCCTCACGGGCGTAGAGATGCAGAGGCGGCTCGCAATCCGAGCCGGTGGCGAAGCGCACTTCGGGCAGGGCCGCCTTCAGTTCGATGTAATTGTAGATCTCGCCATTGGCGACGATGGCGCGGCCGGCGTCGTCCAGAATGGGCTGGCGGCCACCCTCCAGGTCGATGATGGCAAGGCGGGTCTGCACCAGCCCCACATTGTCCTTCAGGTACTTGCCCCGGCCGTCGGGGCCGCGATGGCCCAGCGCATCCGCCAGCCGGTCGAGCAGTGCCGGATCGGGCCGCTGGCCGTTGGGGGCGACGATGCCGGCGATGCCGCACATCAGCGGGCGACCTTGGCGAAGAAGTCGAGATAGCAGGCGACCACGGCGTCCTCGGTGAAGGTGCGCTCATAGGCCTGGCGCCCGGCGGCACCCAGACGGGCAGCAACGTCGGGCTCGGCCAGCAGGCGGGCGATGGCCTGGCCCATGGGCTCAGGGGCATCGACGGGAACCAGCAGGCCGTCCTCGCCGTCGGTGATCAACTGGCGGGGACCTTCGGAGGCGGCGGCGATCACTGAAATGCCCTGGGCCCAGGCCTCGATCACCACGTTGCCCAAGGGTTCGTGGCGGGACGGGCAGACGAACAAATCGGCGGCGGCGAACAGCCCGGCCACGTCCTCGCGCCAGCCCAGGAAGCGCACCCGGTCCAGCACACCCAGGCTGGCAGCCTGAGTCTCCAACTCGGCCCTGAGCGGCCCTTCGCCGGCCAGCCACAGATGGGCGGCGGGCACGTGGGCCAGGGCGGCGATCAGAGTGTCGAACGCCTTGTTGGGATGCAGCCGGCCCAGGCCCAGGATCACCGGCACGCCGTCGGGCGTCCCCAGCTCCTTGCGGCTGACGGCGGGAGCCTTGGAGGCGGCGACGAAATTGGGAACGTAGTGGACGCGAGATGGGTTCCAGCCCTGGCCGACGATCCAGTCGACGATGTCCTGGGTGTTGCCGATCAGGTGATCGAAGCCCCGGTAATATTTGAGGTCGTAGTAGCCGCCCAAGCGGCCCACACGCACAAAGTTACCCTTGGGGCAGAAACGGCTGGCCCGGTTCATCCAGGTCAGCACGACGGTGGGACGGAAGTCGCGCACGGCCTTGGCGAAGCCCAGCCGGGTACGGACATCCAGCAGGCCGCCGAACGGCAATTCGGTTACGTCCACGCCGGCCTCACGCAGCGCGGCGGCGCGGCGGGGATTGGTGCGGATCAGCACCTGTTGCTCCACGCCGGCCCGTTGCAGGGCGGGGGCCAGGCGCTCGAAGAAGCCTTCGGCGCCGCCGCGGTCGGCCCCGGCCATGGCTTGCAGCAGGCGGATCATGTGAGTGCCGATTCCAATGCCTCGGCCGCCGCATCCCATGAGCGGGAGCGGTAATGAGCCTTGGCCTCGGCGCCCATGGAGCGTGCCACATGCGCGTCGCCCAGCAGCATGGTGGCCAGGTTGGCGAAGGCGTCGTCGTCGGGCACCACATAGGCCGAACGGCCGTTGACCACCCGCTCGGGCGCGGCGCCCAGGGGGCGCAGTACCGCCGGCAGGCCGGAAGCCTGGCTTTCCATCAGGGTGAAGGCGGTGGCGTCGTCGGCATGGCCGGGATAAAGGTGAACAGTGGCTTCGCGATAGGCCTGGGCCATCATTGCGTCCGAGCCGGGGCGCTGGATCACCACGCCGTGCTCGCGCGCGGCCAGCACCTTCTCGGCCAGTGGGCGCAAGGCTTCCTCCACCTCGCCGCCGTCCTCGGCCTTGGCCAGGCCCATGGAATAGAGGTGCAGTTCGGCCTCGGGTACCACTGGGCGGATGCGGGTCAGCCACAGATCCAGCAGCCAGTCCATGCCGTGGCTCGGGTGGGTGGTGACGACGGCGCGTGGCGGCACCGCAGGGGCGGTGGCCACGTCGGCCAGGAAGTCCGACTTGACCGCGGGCGGCATCACCGCCGCCTGCGAGCCCTTGGGCGTCCAGCCGGCGCCTTGCGCCTGGGAGGACAACAGCACCAGCGGCTTCAAATCCTTCAGTGTCTCGCCGGTACGCTCCAACTGGCGGACGGGGGCGGTGGTCCACAGGATGCGGCGCTTGGCCTGGCGGATGAATTCCAGCAGCGAGGGCTTGCGGAAGGCGATCAGCACGTCGGTGGAGAGCGGCTTCTTGCCCTCCAGCGTTTCCCACTGGGCACCCTCGATGAACAGGCTCCAGCGGCAGCGGTTGAACACCGCGACGGTGTGGCCGCGCCGGGCCAGGGCGCCGGGTAGGGCGGCGAATCCCTTCTCGGCGCCGCCGAGCGCGCGGGCCGAGGCGGTGAAGCCGTCGAAGGGGATGGAAACGTCGACCAAGGTAATATGCATCGCACCCTTATAGAGTGCCGGCCGGTTTGTGCCAAGGTGACACGGGTCAAGCGGGCTCGGGCCAAGCAGGCTCGGGGTTGCCAAGCCCGGGCCTTTGCCCCACCTTGGGAAGGTCCGCCGCGCGCCTTTGGAGTTCCCCACGCCATGGAATCCCGTTTCACCCGCCTGAACCGCACAGCGCTGTCGGTTGCCGGCGAAGACCGGGCCACCTTTCTTCAGGGCCTGATTTCCAACGATATCAAGAAGGCCGGCCCGGCCCGCGCCCTCTGGGCGGCGTTCCTGACCCCCCAGGGCAAGTTCCTGTGGGACCTGTTCATCGTCGAGAAGGACGATGCCTTCCTCATCGACGTGGAGGCCGAGCGCGCCGAGGAATTCCGCAAGAAACTGTCCATGTACAAGCTGCGGGCCAAGGTCACCGTCGCCATGACGGATTTGCAGGTGTTCGCGGTGATGGACGCTCCCGCTCTGGCCTTGTCCGACGAGCCGGGCGCCGCGCGGGCCTTCGCCGACGGCGTCGCCTATGTGGACCCGCGTCTGGAGAGCCTTGGCGCCCGCGTGCTGCTGACCAATCCCGAGCCGCTGCTGGCCGCCGGCCTGGCCGAGGCCGATTTCGCCACCTGGGACCTGGCCCGTCTGGGGGCTGGCATCCCCGACGGCAGCCGCGACATGGTGCCGGACAAGGCGCTGTTGCTGGAGAACGGCTTCGAAGAGTTGGGCGGCGTGGATTTCGAGAAGGGCTGCTACATGGGGCAGGAGCTGACCGCCCGCACTAAGTATCGCGGCCTGGTGAAGAAGCGGCTGCTGCCCGTCACCATCTCTGGGCCGGTCGAACCCGGCACGCCGCTGATGGCCGGCGAGGTGGAAGCGGGCGAGATGCGCTCCTCGTGCGGCGATGTGGGCGTGGCGATGGTGCGGCTGGAGCATCTGGGCAAGCCGCTGACTGCCGGGGGAGCAAGCCTGACGGTGAGCGTGCCGGACTGGGTGCGGTTGCCGGAGGGCTGAGGTCCTCTAGGGAAAACCTAGTCGTTGAACTCTTCCACCGGGTGGTCCTGGCCGGCAAAGAAGCAGAAGCCGTTGCGACCGGCGTGCTTGACCCGGTACATGGCCACGTCGGCGGCCTTGGACACCTCTTCCATGGAATTGCCGTCATCGGGGAAGACGGCGACGCCGATGGAGGCGCCGATCTGGCAGACGTGGCCCTGGTAATCAAAGGGCCGCGCCAGGGCGTCGACGATCTTGCGGGCGACCAGGGCCGCCTCGGCGCTGCGCTGGATTTCCTCGACCACCACCACGAACTCATCGCCGCCGACGCGGGCCACCGTGTCGGACGAACGCACGCAGGCGGCAAGGCGGGCCGAAACCTCGCGCAGCACATGGTCGCCCGCCTCGTGCCCCAGGCTGTCGTTGATGGGCTTGAATTTGTCCAGGTCCACGTACAGCACCGCCATGCGCCCGCCGTTGCGCTTCACGCGAGCCAAGGCGTGGTTCATGCGGTCGTTCAGCAGGTTGCGGTTGGGCAGGCGGCGGATGCGCTCCTCGTTTTCCTTGCGCTCGGAGATGTCGCGCAGGATGGAGGTAAACAGGCGTTGGCGGCCGTGGCGCAGTTCGGACACCGAGATTTCCATGGGGAAGGTGCTGCCGTCACGGCGCAGGCCGACGCCCTCCACCAGCCGCCCCATCAGGGTCGGGAACAGGCCCGACATATAGGCGTCGAAGAAGCGCTGGTGGCGCTCGCGCAGGTCCTCGGGCATCAGGTCGCCCAGATCGATGCCCGCCATCTGACCACGGCCGAAGCCGAACATGCGCTCGGCCGCCGGATTGGCCGATTCGATCTTGCCGGAATCATTGATGGTGACGATGCCTTCGGCCACCGAGGCCAGGATGCCCTGCAGCCGCTCCTCGCGTTCGCGCAGGGCCTCGGCGGACTTGACGAATTTCGAGATGTCGCGGCCTTCGATGAAGAACACGCCGTCGCTGGGGGCGCGGCGCACGCGCAGTTCAGCCTCGAACACCGAACCGTCCGAGCGCGACAGCTTCAAGGGCAGGAATTCCTCTTCCGCCAGCAGGTCCCAGCCGGCTTCCATCAGGAAGCGGTAGTCGTTCACCACCCAGTCCTCGAACGGGCGGCCGATGGCGTCCTCGGCCGAGGACAGGCCCAACATACGCACACCCGCATTGTTGAGGAAGCTGATCTGGTTGTCCTGAAGCAGGCACACCAACGAGGACGCGAGTTCCAGCAACTCGCGGTCAAGAACGACGGTCGCGGTGCGTGCCGCTACGGAAGCCGTCACCTCTTCACCCCCACTACCCATCCGGCGAATGGTCGTGCCAAAAGGGGGGGGAAGTCAACCATCCACTAGATGCGGTTATTTGCTCAGTTGATGATGTAGCTCTGCTAGTCGCGCGAAGGGCGATTGGCCGGGGGCGAGGTTTAGCGGGCCGGCGCGGCGCATGCCTTCGCGGCCCCACCGCTCGCGCACCGCTTCCTCCAGCCAGGCCTGGGCCTGGACGGCTCGTGATTGGGGCAGGCGGTCATTACCGGCCAGGAAGCCAGCGTGGCCATCGATGGCCTCGACCAGAGTGTCGATGCCGTCCTTGCGCATGGAGGAGACCAGCAGCACCGGTACGGTCCAGCCGTCGTTTTCGTCCCCGCCTCCGCCCAGCGAAAGGGCACCCAGCACGTCGGCGCGGGCGCGCTTGGCTTCCTTGTCCATGTCGGCCTTGGTCACCACCACCACGTGGGGAATCTCGGCGATGCCGGCCTTCATGAATTGCAAGCTGTCGCCCGAGCCGGGCTGGACGCAGAACAGCACGGTGTCGGCCACGCCAACCACGTCGGTCTCGCTCTGGCCGACGCCCACGGTCTCGATCAGCACCACGTCGTAGAGCGCCCGCATGAGCACCATGGCCGAAATGGTGAGCGCGGCCAGGCCGCCCAGCCGGTCGCGCGCCGCCATCGAGCGCACAAAGATGCCCTGGTCCTCGGGATCGGTGGACAGGCGGGTGCGGTCGCCCAGCAGGGCGCCGCCCGAGCGCCGCGACGACGGGTCCACGGCGATGCAGGCCACGGTACGGCCGCGGCCGCGCCAATTGCCGATCAGCGCGTTCATCAGGGTGGACTTGCCCACGCCGGGCGGGCCGGTCATGCCCACCACCTGGGCCACCGGAGCGGCGTAGGCGGCGTCGAGCAGGGCCACTGTCTCGGGAGCGTCGGGGGCGCGTTCCAACTGGGCCAGCGCTCTAGCCAGGGCGGCCTTGCCGCCGGCTCGGATGTCGTCGAGTGTCATGGCCGGGATCATCCACCGCGTCGGGGGAGGTGGTCAAGACACGGCGGTTTTGCTATGGTCCGGCACCATGAAAAGCCTTCCCTCGCGGCTGCCGCCGTTCTTCGTGCTGATCGCCAGCGCCTTCGCGCTCGCCTTCGCCCTGGTCTCGCAATACGGCTTCGGGCTGAAGCCGTGCGTGCTGTGCCTCACCCAGCGCATTCCCTTCGTGGTGGCCGGGGCGCTGGGTGCGCTGGCGCTTTTCGGGACGATGGCCCGCTGGCGGCGCGCGCTGATCGCTTTGGCGGCGCTGGCCTTCCTGGTCAATTCGGGTATTGCCGTCTACCACGTGGGCGTCGAGCAGAAGTGGTGGCATTCTTCGTGTGCGCCTACCGAGGAAGGTCCCATCGACGTCAACGACCTGGCCGCCATGATGTCCAAGCCGGTCGAGGCCCGCTGCGACGAGCCGGCGTGGGAATGGCACGGCATCACCATGGCTGCCATGAACATCCCCTTTTCCGCCTGCCTGGCGCTGGTGACCCTGGTGCTGCTGCGGCGCATGGAGGACCGCTGATGAAGGACGACGACCATATCGCCCGCATCCTGCGCGTGGACCAGGCCGGCGAGCTGGGTGCCGTGCGTATCTATCAGGGCCAGCGCGCCATCCTCGGCAAGGGGCGCCACGGTCCGCTGTTGGCCCGGATGGCCGAGCAGGAACAGCACCATCTGGAGACCTTCAACCGTCTGATCTCGGAACGGCGGGTGCGTCCCACCGCGCTTAGCCCGATCTGGCACGTGGCCGGCTTCGCCCTTGGCGCCGCCACCGCCCTGATGGGCGAGCGTGCCGCCATGGCCTGCACCGTGGCGGTGGAGGAGGCCATCGACGAGCACTACGCCGATCAGGCCGCCCAACTGGGTGAGGACGAGGCCGACCTGAAGGCCACCATCGAGAAGTTCCGTGAGGACGAGCGGGAACACCGCGACATTGGCCTCGCCAACGAGGCGGAGAAGGCTCCGGCCTATCCGCTGCTGTCGACCGCCATCAAGACCGGCTGCAAGGTCGCCATCTGGCTGAGCGAGCGGGTGTGATGAAAAAGCCGGCCCTCGATCCCGCCGCAGTGGAAGGCCGCACCGGTAGCCTCTATCCGCCCGAGTTCCAGGCGACGGTGGCCGGCCGGGTCAAACGGCGGCTGGGCGATGCGCTGGGCTTGAGCGATTTCGGAGTCAATCTGGTCGAGTTGCCGCCGGGGACCTCGTCGGCCCTGCGCCATTGGCACAGCGCCGAGGATGAATTCGTTTACGTGCTCTCGGGAACGCTTACGCTGATCACCGATGCGGGCGAGCAGGACCTGCCGGCCGGCACCTGCGCCGGCTTTCCCAAGAATTCCGGCGACGGACATTGCCTGATCAACAAGTCTGGCCAGCCCGCCACCTATCTTGAGGTGGGCAGCCGCAATCCGGCCGACCGCGTGGTCTATCCCGACGTGGACATGGTGGTGGAACGGCGCTTGGTGTTTGCCCGCAAAGACGGTACGGCGTACTAGCGCCTCTGTTGGGAAGCTCGCCTGGATCAGTTGGATGTCTTCGGTCGAAACATCTGGCTGCAAAGGAAAGTGCCCATGGACATGAATGAGCAGCTCGATCTCGTCCTTGAACGCACGGTAAAGGCCAGTCCGGCCCAACTCTGGCGCGCCTGGACCGAGCCTGACCTTCTGAAGCAGTGGTTCGCGCCAAAGCCTTATGGCGTCGTCAAGGCGTCGATCGAGCTTGTACCGGGCGGCGAGTTCAATATCGTCATGTGTGCGCCGGATGGGCAGGCTTTTCCTGAAAAGCCGGGGTGCATTCTTGTCGTGAACCCGGAACGATGCTTGGTCTGGACGGACGGCCTTGGCCCGCGGTTCCGGCCGAACGCGGAAGCCTTCATGACGGCCCAAATCACCATGGAGCCGGTGGCCGAGGGCACGCGTTATCGCGCGCTCGTGCGTCACAAAAGCGCGCAAGATCGGGCAAAGCATGAGGAAATGGGATTTTTCCAGGGTTGGGGCACCTGCCTGACCCAATTGGAAGAGCTTGCCGGGCAACTCCCGGCGACCTAACCGCAAATCCCCTTCAGCGCCGTCCACTGCTCGGGGGCAAGAACCGGGTGGCCATCGGGCCGGGCCAACCTGTCCACCGCATCGGCACGCGCGGCGGAGTCCGGGTGGGTGCTGAGCCAGGCCGGAACCCGGCTGGGGTGGGCGGCGAGACGGCGGAGGAAGGCGGAAAGGCCGTGGGCATCCAGGCCAGCCGCGTTCATCAGGGCGACGCCGCCCGCATCGGCGGCGGCCTCGTCCTCGCGGGAATAGGCGCCGGCCAAGGCCATGGCGGCTCCCGAGGCCAGCACGCCCGAGGTTTCACCGGTCACCAGGGTGACGGCCAGGCCCACGCCGGTGGCGCGGATCATGGCGGCGGTGGGATGGCGCAGGCGCAGATGGGTGAATTCGTGGGCCAGAACGCCGGCCACCTCGTCGGGGCTTTGCGCGTCGGCCAGCAGGCCGGCAAACACCATCACCGTGCTGCCGGGCAGGGCGATGGCGTTGACGTCGGCCATCTTGACCACGACCAGCCGGCGCGGACGCGCCTCGGGCGGCAGGTTGGCGGCCAGGCGGTCGGCCAACAGGTGCAGTGCCGCTTCGCCGGCCGGCTGGCGGCAGACGCCGAACTGGCTTTCGAGGCTGCCGGCTAGGGTGTCCCCCCAGCGCTGCTCCAGCCCCGGCGGCACCAGCGCCACCAGCCAGCGGGCGCCGGCCGGAATGCCCTGCCACAGGGCCGCCAGCAGGACCAGCACTCCGGCGACCGAGGCGGCCAGCTTGCCCCAGGGGAAGCGGGGCGGCTTGGGCAGCAGGGGGCGGATGAACTCGGCCTGTTCAAGGCTGAGGCGGGCATCGGGATCGGCGGCGCAGCGCAGGCGGACGCCCTTGCCGCCGGGCAACTCGCCGTCGGCGCGCAGATCTCCGGTCCGCCAGAAGGCGACAAGAAGGCCGTCCGGGCCGCGGATCTCAAGCCCCGCCGGCCTGGCCGTCACTTGGACGGAGCGAGTGGCGGCGGTACGTCCATCGTTGAAGCGGCCCGGCAGGGCGGCCATCAGAATTCACCGGCGCCGTCGAACACGGCAGCCAGTCCCTCGCCGACACCGGGCGCCTTGTCCGTGCTTTGGCCCACGCGCTCCCAATCGGGCTCGCCCACCACCCGCAGGTGCTGGCACACATAGCGGAAGGTGCGCAGCGCCGTCCACGGGCGCAGGACGCCCAGGGACAGGAAGGCGACCACGGCATTGCCGAAGGCCAGCCGGATCAAGCTGCCGGCGGTGGCCTCCAACGTGAAGGCGGCACCGCAGTAGCGGGTGTGGTCGGCGAGCTGGCGATAGAAGCCGGCGCGGTACCAGGCATAGGGCACCGCGACAGTAAGCAGGCCCCACAGGATCAGGGCCACATAGGCCAGCGCGATGACCCCCACGCTGTCCTCGGGCTTGTTCAGCCGTTGGCTGATCGCCACGCCGGCGGCGACGATGCCGGCGAAGAAAACGATGCCGGACAGCCACAGCAGCGCGAAGCGCCTGTACAGCGGCTTGGCCTTGGCCTCGCAGGAAAAGCGGCTGTCGCCGAACGTGGTGTTGTCCATGCGGTAGCGGGCCAGCTTCATTTCCCCCCACGGCCAGGCCCAGCCCAGGGTGAAAAGGCTGGCGACGCCCACCCACAGCATCAGGGCGCCGTAGCGCAACGCGCTTCCCTGCTGACCGCCCCGGATGCCGCGCCACAAGGTGCGCGACAGCTGGTAGCGGCGTGCGCGATAGAGACCGGCGCCGGCCAGCACCACGAACAGGACCTGGACGATGAATATGCCCGGGCCGGCCCACATTTGTCCGGACTGCACCTGGGCCTGCAACGCGGCCATGGCGATCACCAGCGGCAAAAACACCAGGAACAGGGCGAGGAGGAAGCCGATGAAGAGCTCGCCGCCCTTGCCGGTGTACTCGGCCGGATCGCCCCAGGCGACGGTGCCGCTCCACAGCAGGCGGCGCACCCGGGTCTTGCCCCAGAAGCGCCACAGGCTGAGAGTGACGATGTTCAGCAGCAGGTTGACCAGGGACAGCCGGATGACGGCGCCGGTGCCGCCTACGTGGGAGAAGGGTGCCGTCGCGGCGCGGGTGTCGTCGTACACGGGCGGAATCTCCTGGGGCACAGTGCAACCAAAGGATAAGGCCGCGGGCAACTTCTGGCAACGTCGGCCAGGACCCGTAGCCCCCTCGCTTTGGGTCGGCTGCGGACGTAGACTTCGGTCGGACCGATCTAGAGAAAGGACCATGCCATGAGCGATTTCCGGGCGCTGGTGCTGGACGAGGCCGAAGGCAAGGTGTCGTCCGCCCTCAAAATCTTGGGCGAGGAGAGCTTGCCCGCGGGCGCGGTGACCGTGCGGGTGGAATACTCCACCCTCAACTATAAGGACGGCATGATCCTCAACGGCCTGGGGCGGCTGGTGCGGCAATATCCGCACATCCCCGGCATCGATTTCGCCGGCACGGTGGAGGCCTCGGACTCGCTCCAATGGAAGCCGGGCGACAAGGTGATTCTGACCGGCTGGCGTGTGGGCGAAGTGTGGTGGGGCGGTTATGCCCAAAAGGCCAGGGTGAAGCCGGAATGGCTGGTGCCGCTGCCCCAGGGCCTCTCCACCCGCCAGGCCATGGCGTTGGGCACGGCCGGCCTGACCGCCATGCTGGCGGTGATGGCGTTGGAGGATCACGGAGTGTCGCCCGATGCCGAGGGTGAGGTGCTGGTGACCGGCGCCGCCGGGGGGCTGGGGTCCGTCGCCACCGCCGTCCTGGCGCGGCGGGGGTATCGCGTCGCCGCCTCCACCGGCCGTGCGGAGCAGCACGACTACCTCAAGCACCTGGGCGCCCAGGTCATCGTCGATCGCGCCGAATTGGCCGGCGCCGCCAAGCCGCTGCTGGCCGAACGCTGGCAGGGATGCGTGGACAGCGTCGGCGGCTCGACCTTGGCTCACGTCCTGGCCAGCCTCAGGCTGCACGGCGCGATGGCCTCGTGCGGCAACGCAGGTGGGGTGGAGCTCAACACCACGGTGCTGCCGCTGCTGCTGCGCGGCATCTCGGTGCTGGGTATCGACAGCGCCCAGTGCCCGACGCCGCGCCGGCTGGAGGCGTGGCGGCGCCTGGCCGCCGAGATGCCGCTGGACCTGCTGGACGGCATGGTCACCGAAACCGGCCTGGGCGACCTGCCCGAGTTGGCCGGGAAAATTTTGAAAGGTCAGGTTCGCGGGCGGGTGGTGGTGGACGTCAACCGCTGACGACACCATGTGCCAAGGGTGTAACCCGGAGGGTTGACCATGCCGATCCATCGCGCCCCCGATATCCGCGAGTCCGAGGTCACCGACCAGAGGCTCTATTTGGATCGCCGCCGCTTCCTCGCTTTGGGGGCGGCGGGCGCGGCGGCTTCCATGTTTCCAGTGGGCCGGGCGCGGGCGGCGGCGCTGGATTACGCCAAGGGCGTTGTCACCCTGGATGACAAGCTGACGCCGCTGGAGGCGGTGACCAGCTACAACAACTATTACGAATTCGGCACCGACAAGGAGGACCCGGCCCATAACGCCCCCGGCCGGTTGAAGACGCGGCCCTGGAACGTGGCGGTGGGGGGCGAATGCGCCAAGCCGGCGACGGTAGCCTGTGACGACTTGATCAAGCCCCAGCGGCTGGAGGAGCGCATCTACCGTCTGCGCTGCGTCGAAGCCTGGTCCATGGTGATCCCCTGGGTGGGGGTGTCGCTGGGCGAGGTGCTCAAGCGCTTCGAACCCACGTCCAGGGCCAAGTACGTGGAGTTCACCAGCCTGGCCGATCCCGGCCAGATGCCCGGCGTGCGCTCGCCCGTGCTGGATTGGCCCTATACCGAGGGCCTGCGCATGGACGAGGCCATGCATCCGCTCGCCATCCTGGCGGTCGGCCTGTACGGCCAGGAGCTGCCGGCCCAGAACGGTGCGCCGATCCGTTTGGTGGTGCCGTGGAAATACGGCTTCAAGTCCATCAAATCCATTGTCCGCATCCGCTTCACCGAAACCCAGCCGGCCACTGCCTGGAATAAGGCGAGCCCGCGCGAATACGGCTTCTATTCCAACGTCAATCCGGCGGTTGACCATCCGCGCTGGAGCCAGGCCAAGGAACGCCGCATCGGCGAATTCTTCCGCCGCAACACCCTGCCGTTCAACGGCTATGCCGATCAGGTTGCGGGTCTGTATACCGGCATGGACCTGAAGGCCCAGTTCTGAGATGGGCCGCCAACCGGTCTGGCTGAAGCCGGCGGTGTTCGCAGCCTCGCTGCTGCCCCTGGCGTGGCTGGTGTGGCAGGCCTTCTTCGGCTATCTCGGCGTCAATCCCATCGAAACCTGTAACCGCTACCTGGGCGACTGGGCGCTGCGCTTCCTGCTCATCGCCCTGGCGGTGACGCCCTTGCGCAAGATCACCGGCTGGGCGGTGCTGGCCAGGCTGCGCCGCATGATGGGGCTGTTCGCCTTCTTCTACGTTTGCCTGCATCTCTCGTCCTATCTGGGGCTCGACCTGTTCTTCGACTGGCACACCCTGGTCAAGGACGTGGTGAAGCGGCGCTACATCACGCTGGGGATGGCGGCCTTCGTGCTGTTGCTGCCGTTGGCCGCCACTTCCACCAACGCCATGATCCGCCGCCTGGGCGGGCGGCGGTGGCGTCTCCTCCATCTGCTGGTCTTTCCCATCGCGTTGTTGGCGGTCACCCATTACTGGATGATGGTGAAGGCCGACATCCGCCAGCCCATGCTGTACGCCACCATCCTGGCGGTGCTGCTGGGCTACCGGCTATTGGCCCGCGCCACCGCTGGTGCCCGACGATCCTGAGGGGGCTTGGCCTGAGGGCGCCTGGCCCATGGGCGGCTGGTTGGCTGGCGGCTGGGCCTCGGGGTTGGAGTTCGTTGGGGGGGTAGACGGGGCCGAGCCCTGTTGCTGTGACTGGGATTTGTTAGGGCTCTGGGCCTGTTCCTGCCCGCCCTTGTCGCAAGCGGCGAGCCCGATGGCGAGCCCCAGGGCGGCGGTCGCGGCCAGAATTGGCTTGAGCATGCCTCGTCCTCCGATTCGTCGAGAGTGCGTGAGTTCCTTCAGGAACGGTCCTACCTGCTCAAGGTTCCCTTTCCCCCGCGGGGCGGCCCAGGCCATAATGGGCAAAAGTCTTGCTCAAACCGGTACAGCCATGGTCCGCACCCCGATCGTCGTCCTCGCCATGCTGATGGCGTTGCCCCAAATGGCCTGGGGACAGGTCACCTTCAAGCGCTGCCTAACCGACGGCGAGGTGATGGTGGAGCAATTGGTGCGCCACGGCGTCTTCCTGCGCGAGGCCGGCAATCGCTGCGAAGAGTGGGTGCAGGGGACCTCGAAGAAATGGCGC
>Ga0306923_10000968_pt1 | contig 24461 bp, 18 predicted proteins | sample sta12Can44000108_FD_203841 | JGI IMG/M metagenome (GOLD analysis project Ga0306923, IMG submission 203841) | Lab enrichment of tropical soil microbial communities from Luquillo Experimental Forest, Puerto Rico - statanox.12C.anox.44.000.108 (v2)... | ecosystem: Environmental > Terrestrial >... | reverse complement strand
CGCTGTCCCGGTGGAAGTTGCATCGGATCGAAGTCGCCCACGTGGGGCGCGGTCCGCATGTAACGCGTCCCGGGAAGGCGATCGGCGAGGCAGTAGACCACGGAGTAGTCGCCCCACATGAAGACGCGATCGCCCGGGGCGGTGTGCTGATCCAGCCACGCCGCGATGGCCAAGGCGGTGCGCTGCTGGCCCGGGAAGTCGCGCCGGAGCACGCGCGCCGTGGCGTACCCGACGCTGCCGAGGAACGGCAGCGCCGCGAGCAGCGCCACCGCCGTCCGGCGCGCCCGGCCCAGCTCGGTCCAGCGCGCGAGCACGTGGACCAGCCCGGGCGCGGCCAGCAACGCGAGCGGCGGCGCGAACTGCAGGAAGTAGTGCTCGTAGAACCGCCCGCCGATGCTGACGGGGATCCAGGTGAGCGCGAGGAGCAGCGTGAGCCGTACGCCGACCTCGTCCCGGGCGCGCGCGGCGCGCCGGAGGGCCAGGAACCACACCAGCCCGGCGCTCGAGACGCACAGGCCGATGCTGCCCAGGGCGCGCCACGCCGAGTGAGCGCGCGCATCGGAGACCTGGTGCAGGTTGCGCGCGAGGACCCAGTCCCAGAAGGCCGCCAGGTCGCCGCGCGACGCGATCGCGATCGCGGCCGCCCAGGGCAGGGCGAAGCCGGCGCCGACGGCCACGGCCCGGAGGACCGCGCGGCCGACGCCGCTCCGGCGCTCCCGGGAGGGCGAGGGCACGAACGGCGCGAGGCCGAAGGCGAGGAGGCCGATACCCGCCTGCTGCTTGACCAGGGAGGCGAGGCCGAGCGCCACGCCGGAGGCGAGGTCGAGAACGAGCGAGGGGCGCTGCGCCGCGAGGACGCCCGCGAGCAGCGCGGCGGCCACCGGCACGTTCATCAGGATCTCGGCGTTCGACGCCGGCGACTCGCAGACGATGGCGGCCACCGAGAGCCACGCCGCGGCCCAGCCCGCCCGCTCATCCCCCGTCCACGCGCGAGCGGCGGCCCTGAGCAGGAGCGCCGTCGCGAGGATGCACGCCACGCCGAGCAGGTGGATCGCCGCGAACGACGGACCGCCTGCCAGCCGCTCGGCGGCGTGGTACGCGAGGTACGTGAGCGGCGGCTTGATGTCCGCGACGCCGCGGTACGGGACGGCGCCAGCCTGCACCATGCGGCCGAACAGGGCAAAGTCGCACTCGTCGAGGTTCGCGATGCCCGCCGCGAAGCCCGGCGCGCGCAGGATGACCACCGCGGCGGTGAGCCACAACACCATGGAGCGGCCGTCGCGCAGGCGCTCGGAGAGCGGTCGGGACGGGGTGGGCTCGACCATGGAGCGGCAATCTACTTGAACGAGGGACTTTCGCGAAGTCGGCGGACGGTGTCGTCCGATGTGGTCAGGCCGGCCCGGGGTCTCAGCCCAGGGCGCGATCGCGAGCGCCCTCGTCGGCGGGCGTCGCCTGCTGGGCCGCTTCGCCCGGCCTGTGCAACTCGCCGAGGTACAGGGGCCGCCCCTTGACCTCGTCGTAGACGCGGCCGACGTACTCGCCGATGACGCCGAGGCAGACGAGCTGAACGCCGCCCAGGAAGAGGATCGCCACCATCAACGACGCCCAGCCCTGCACGACGTTCCAGTCGAAGATCCGGGCCAGCACCGCGTAGACCGCGTAGCTGAACGAGGCGGCGGAGACGAGCAAACCGAGCGCGGTCGCGGCGCGCAGCGGGGCGAACGAGAACGAGACGATGGCGTCGCCGGCGAACCGCACCATCTTGCGGAGCGGGTACTTCGTCTCGCCGGCGAGGCGCGGGGCGCGCTCGTACTCGACCGCGATCTGCCGGTAGCCCACCCACGCCACGAGCCCACGCACGAACCGGTTGCGCTCCCGCAGCTGCTTCAGCGCCTCGACGACCCGGCGGCTCATGAGCCTGAAGTCGCCGCTGTCGGCCGGGATGTCGATGGAGGTGAGCCGCCGGAGCATCCGGTAGAACGCAGCCGCCGTGGCTCGCTTGAACCAGGTCTCGCCTCGGCGGCAGGTGCGCCGGCCATAGACCACGTCGTAGCCCTCGCGCCAGCGCGCGATCATCTCCAGCAAGACCTCCGGCGGGTCCTGGAGATCGGCGTCCATGAGCACCACGGCCTCGCCGAGCGCTGCGTCGATTCCGGCCGTGACGGCGATCTGGTGACCGAAGTTGCGGGACAGCCGGACCAGCGTCACCCGCGCATCCTGCGCGGCGAGCTGACGCATCTTCTCCCACGAGCCGTCGCGGCTGCCGTCGTCGACGAGCACGAGCTCGAAGGTCTCCCTCGAGCGCTGCAGCGCGGCGACGATGCGGCGGTGGAGCGTCTCGAGCACCGCCTCCTCGTTGAAGACGGGGACGACGATCGAAAGGGTCGGGCGTGCGACGTGGGTCATGACGCGGGCGGAGCAGGATAACACGCGCCGTCCGGGGGAACACCCGGGGCGCCAGCCGCGGTCGTGCTCCCCCTCAGCTTCCAGAGGCGGACCAGAGCCCACACGTCGAGGGCCACATTGGTGACGGGGTCGAGCGGCAGCGCCCACGAGGCCATCGCCAGGGCGGCGAACGTCGCCGCGAAGCGCCGCCACGCCGCGTCGCGCTCCACCAGCAGCAGCGGCAGGGTCCAGCTCGCGTACCAGGGCTGGAACCAGGGCGTGGTGAGGAACAGCCCGAAGAGGAAGACGAGGTATCCGCGGGCGAGCTCTTCGAGCGACGTGGCGCGGAGCGCGGCGCGCGCCAGCAGCGCGATCGCGAGCAGCCCCGAGCCCGCCGAGAGCACTCGGTAGGCGAGGCGGGAGGCCTCCGGCAGCGCGAGCGCGTCGAGCGCGAGGCAGACGAGGTCGGTCAGGGAATGGGCGTGGCGGGCGGCCTCGCCCCCCACCATCGGCAGCACCGCCCGGAGCGTCACTCCGCGGCCCTCCCAGACGAACGCCGCTCCGAGCACGCCCAGCGCGAGCAGGCCGAGCACCGCCGCGCGCGCCGGGGAGCGGCGGCCCCGCAGGACGAGGAACAGCCCCAGCAGCGGGGCCATCGCGTACTTCACCGCGACGCCCGCCGCGAGCGCCGCCACCGCGAGCGCGTCCCGGCCGGCGGCCGCGGCCGTCACGAACGCGACTCCGGAGAGGAAGAGGAGGCCATCGTTGTGGCCCTGGGCCGCGACCTCCCATCCCAGGACGGGGCCGAGCGCGAGCAGGACGAAGGTCGAGCGCGCCTCGGACGGGCGTGTCCGCCACAGGTGGCGCGCAGCCAGGGTGAGGCCAGCGGCCACCGCGCACGCCAGGAGCGCCTTGTACGCGAAGAAGCTCGCCCAGAGCGGGCTGCCGGCGCTGTCCCCGATCCACGCCGCGAGCCCCACGACGGGGTGGAAGAGCGGGCCATACGGCGTCGGATCGTGCACCCAGCGCGCCGGCACGAGCGCCGCGAGCGGGCCGCCCAGCTCGGCGGGCGCGTGCAAGTAGGGGCTCTGGCCGTTCAGCGACAGCGCGCCGAAGGCCAGATTGGTGAAGACGTCGCTCGACGTGAGCGCCAGCGACGGCAGCGCGACCCCGAGGAGTGCCACCGTCCAGACTCCGAGCGAGCGCCACGAGAGCGCGTCGGAGCGGTCCGACAGCCGCAGCGAGCAGGCGCCGGCGAGCGCGAGGCCCGAGCCGGCCACGAGGGTGCCGATGACGAAGGCCCAGGCGTGCGTATCGAGGCGGAGGTCGCGTTGGAGCGCGAAGCGTAACCAGCTCCCGCCGGTGGCGATGGCCATCCCCGCCACGCACCCGAGGGCGAGGCGCCTCGGTGACCAGCCGCTCACGGCCGCCGTACCGTCGGCTGGGCGTCGGAGGGGAACAGCGGCTCGCCCGGCGCGAGCCGGTACACGCGCACCGCGTCCGTCCCGCGGATGCGCGCCACGAAGGCGGGATCTCGGGCCTGGAGTCGCGCCACCGCCACCTCGTTGTGGCGGTAGAGGCGACCCGCCTGGACGAGCACGTAACAGGGGCGGCCGGAGTGGCAGGCGCGGCCGGCGAGGACCGGCGAGCTCGCGAGGTCCGTCCGTCCGGCGCGCTCCGCGTAGAGCCGGACGGTCCAGTCCACCTCCGACGCGACCTCCGCGCCGGGCTCGGCGTTCGCGGCGACCCACTGCACGGCCTCGCGCACGCCGGCGTCGAAATAATCGCAGTGCGGCAGGAACCAGGTCACGTTCCGGTCGCCGCCCGCGAGCGGCGACAGGTAGAGCCGGTCGTGGGGCGCGTGCGTCACCGCCGCCTCGGCCTCCGGCGCGATCAGCGCCACCGCGACCGCCGCCGTGGCCCATCGGCGGGTCGGGGCGAGGGAGGCGCCGCGCCACGCTGCGAGACCTGCCGCGGCGCCCCGCGCCAGCTCGGCGGCGGCGTGCGCCGCGAGCAGCAGGAAGGCCGGCATGGCGGAGACGAAGAATCGGCCGTACTTCCCGCCCGCGATGAGCGAGAAGGCGAGGAAGACGGCGAGCCAGGGGAGCACGACACGGTGCGCGGGGGCGCGCCGGACGAGCGCGAGGGCGAGGCCGCCGAAGCCGAGCAGCGCCGTGACCGGCGCGAACTTGAGCGCGGCGAAGGCGCCGAAAAACCACCAGGGCGTGGCGTCGCCTCGCAACGCCAGGTTCCCGTACAGCTTCCCCATGAAGAGGATGCTCTCCGAGACCCCGCGGTCGCCACCGACCGCGTCGCCGCGGATGTAGCGCACCATGTAGTCGGCGGTGCCGGGCAGGAGCGGCGCCCAGTTGAGGACCAGGAAGACCGCCAGCGCGAGCAGGACGAGCGTCGCCCAGCGCCGCAGCGGGACGCGCCAGGCCGAGACCCGCTCCAGCCAGGCGTAACAGAGGAGGGGGATGAGGAAGTAGAAGACGAAGTACTTGGAGGCGAAGGCGGCGCCCAGGAACGCCGCACTCCACGCCTCGAACCGGCGCTGCTCGCGCCCCCGCCCGTCGTCCGCCGCGGCCCGCGCCTCGGCCAGGCACCACAGGCACAGCGTGAAGAAGAGGCCGAGGAGCGTGTCCTCCTTCGCGATGCGCTGGTACCCGACGGCCGTGGGGGCCAGCGCGAGGAGGCCCGCCGCCATCAGCCCGGCGGCGCGCCCGAACAGGCGCCGCCCGAGGAACGCCCCCGCCAGCACCGTCAGCGCGCCCGCCGCCGCGCTGGGGAGCCGCGTGATCGTCTCCGGCGCGAGGGCGCCGCGGAACGCCGCCAGCGACAGCGCGACGAGAGACTTCATGAGCATCGGGTGCTCGACGTCGTCGCCGCCGAAGTCGCCCGTCAGGTAGCGCGCGGCCGCCAGCCACTTGTGGACCTCGTCGTCCGCAAAGCCCTCCGCGGCGAGGCCGGAGAGACGGAGCGCCAGCGCGGCCAGCACCAGCGACGCGAGCACGAACCAGCCCACCGCGCCCCAGGGTGGGGTGCGGCCGCGGAGCTGGGTGGGATGGGTGAGCTCGGAGGTGCCGCTACTTGCCATGCGCCAGCCCGACGCGCGCCAGCCCACGGATCGGCTGCTCCTCATGCGCGACCCGCTTCACGTACCAGCGGACGAGCCGCTGGACGCCCTCGCGCACCGACACGCGCGGCTCGAAGCCGAGAAGCCGGCGCGCCTTGGAGATGTCGGCCGCGGTGGCGATCGCGTCGGACTCCTGCCGAGCCGCCGGGATGAAGTTGGCCTTCTTGCCGGCCAGGGCCTCGATCTCCCCGATGAACTCACGAAGCACCATCGGTTCGCCGTGGCCGAGGTTCACGATCTCGTAACCGAGCGGGCGGTCGAGAGCGGCGACGATGCCGCGCGCGATGTCCTCCACGTACGTCCAGTCGCGCACCATCTCGCCGCCGCCGTAGAGGGGGATCTCGCGGCCCGTGAAGATGCTGTCGAGCACCTTGTACGCCATCATGTCGGGCCGGTTGCGCGGGCCGTAGGCGGTGAAGAGGCGCACCACCGTGGTGGGGAGCCGGTGCACGTGGAAGTAGCTGTGGCAGAGCATCTCGGCGGCGCGCTTCGTCGCCGCGTACGGCGCCAGCGGTCGATCGGCCGGGTGGTCCTCGACGAACGGCGGCTCGGCGTTGCCGTACGCGGACGACGTGGAGGTCATGACGAGGTTCTTCGCGCGGCTGCGCCGCGCGGCCTCGAGCAGGTTGAGCGTGCCCCCGACGTTCACGTCGATGTAGTCGTGCGGCCGCTCCACCGAGGCGCGCACACCGGCGAGACCGGCCAGGTGCGCCACGGCGTCGAACCCCTTCGCGAACAGACTCTCGACCAGGGCGCGGTCGCGGATGTCACCCTGGATGAGCGTGAACCGCGAGCCCCCCGGACCGCTCCGGAGCTCGTCGACGTTGTCGCGCTTGCGCGCGGGGGAGTAATACGGGTCGAAGCTGTCGAGCCCGACCACCTCGTCCCCGCGCGCGAGCAGGGTGGCGCTGACGTGGCTGCCGATGAAACCCGCCGCCCCAGTTACCAGAATGCGCGAGCTCAAGCTCGAAACTCCCTCTCGCCCTTCGTCCAACCCTCATCTTATCGGGCGGGCGACCCGATGCGACTACATTGCGCCCGCGCGTTGCGGGCTGGATGCTACCGACTCGTGACCTGGTCCAACCCGTCGCGTGGCGTCCTCCTGGCCCTGGTGTTCGCCACGTCCGCGCTGGCGGAGGAGCCAGCGCATCCGACCGGTCGTCTGGATGTGAGAGCCTTTCGCCCGGTGGAGGGGCCCAGCTCAGGTCCCGCCGTCTATTACCACGTCTTGAGCGATCCACCAGAAGGTCCCGTACTCCAGGGCCGTTACCGGCCCGGCCTGGAGACGGTCACGATGGGCATCGAGGTGCCCCAGGCGCTGCGGCAACGAGCACGGTACCTGCGCTGGCGCTGGCGTGTGCTGGCCTTCCCCGAGGGTGGCGACGAGTGCCGGGCCGGCCGCGGCGACTCGGCGGCGTCGGTGCTGGTTGCGTTCAAGCGCGGGCTCAAGTGGTATGTCCTGAAGTACGTCTGGAGCCCGCTGTCGCCGCTCGGCGCCACATGCGATCGCAAGCGCTCCCTCCTCCTCACCCGCGACACGATCGTGCTCGAGCGCGGGGGAGCGCCGGGGACGTGGCTGGCCGAGCGGGTGGATGTGCGCCAGGCGTACCGCGACCACTTCGCAGAAGGCGATCCCGACGTGCAGGTGCCCGACCTGGTCGGCGTCGCGGTCTTGACCGACGGCGACCAGACGCGGAGCGAGAGCGGCGCCGAATGGGCGGATTTCGAGCTCATCCCCTGATGCGGTCGACCGGCGGCGGGGACGAGCCCCCGCCCTACGACCCTGCGACATCGACGTGCGACGCTTCGTGCGGCCGGCCGCTCCCGATCCGGCTACACTCACGCACCCACTTCGACGTCGAGGTCCTGCATGAACCGCGTCAAGAACTTCAACGCTGGCCCGGCCGCCCTCCCGCTCCCCGCGCTCGAGCGCGCCCGCGACGAGCTCATCGACTTCGTCGGCAGCGGCATGTCGGTCATGGAGCACAGCCACCGCGGCAAGGAGTACGAGAAGGTCCATGACGAGGCCATCGCGCTCCTGCGCGAGCTGCTCGCCGTCCCGGACTCGCACGAGGTGCTCTTCGTGCAGGGTGGCGCCTCGCAGCTCTTCGCGCAGATCCCGATGAACCTGGTCGAGAAGGGCCGCACCGCCGAGTACGTCGTGAGCGGCGCCTGGGGCGAGAAGGCGTTCTCCGAGGCGAAGCTCGCCACCGCCATGCTGGGCGGTGCCGTCCGCGTCTCCTGCTCGACCGGCGCCGGCGAGGGGAAGGAGAAGAGCTACACGCGCGTCCCCAGCCCGTCCGAGGTGAAGGTCGACCCGGAGGCCGCGTACGTGCACATCACCTCCAACGAGACCATCCACGGCGTGCAGTACGAGGTCGACCCAGGTCGGCCCTTCCCCCAGACGGGGGGCGTCCCGCTGATCGCGGACATGTCGAGCGACTTCCTGTGGCGGAAGTTCGACGCGGCTCGCTTCGGGCTCGTCTACGCCGGCGCCCAGAAGAACATCGGCCCGTCGGGCGTGGTGGTCGTGATCGTCTCGAAGGAGCTCGTCGCTCGCGGCCGCAAGGACATCCCCAAGATCTTCCAGTTCCGCACGCCGGCCGAGAACCGCTCGCTCTACAACACGCCCCCCACGTTCGGCATCTACATGATCCGCAACGTCCTCGCCTGGCTGAAGGGGCTCGGCGGGCTCGCGGCGATGGAGCAGCGCAACCGGCAGAAGGCGCAGAAGCTGTACGCCGCCATCGACCAGAACGCGTCCGCCTACCGGTCCCCGGTCGAGAAGGAGAGCCGGTCGGTGATGAACGTCGTGTTCAGGCTCCCGAGCGAGCAGGACGAGGAGCGTTTCGTCGCGGAGGCCAAGAAGCGGGGCATGGTCGGCCTCAAGGGCCACCGCTCCGTCGGCGGCATCCGCGTCTCCACCTACAACGCGGTCGAACCGGCCTGGATCGACGAGCTGGTCGCCTTCATGGGCGAGTTCGCGAAGGGTCGCTGAAAGTCACCCTGCGGGGGGGGCTCTCACGGCGTCGTGAGCGTCAGCGGAAGCTGCGTCGTGCGGGGATCGAGGCCCGCCAGCACGGCGGCTCCGTGCGGACCGGCGCGCGTGCAGGCGTCGAAGACAGAGAGCCCGCACGCGAGGTAGAAGGTGAGCGCCCCGGCGAAGCTGTCGCCCGCGCCGTAGGCGGCACCGGTGACGTGCGCCCGCGGCGGAGGAGGGAAGCGCTCCAGCCCGTCGGTACGCTCGACGCGTCCGCCCGCCGAGCCTTCCGTCATGACGAGCGCGCCGGGCGGGACCGGGTAATCGGCGAGCGCGCTCATCTCGCGCGGATCGAGGGCGCTCCCCACCACCACGTCCGCGCGGACGCCCGAGGCCGCGAGCGCCTCGCGCCGGCGGGCGGTCACGACGAGGCGCCGGGCGGCGCGGCAGCGCCGCAGCGCCTCCGGATCCTGCGCGGTGAAGTAGACGGCGTCGCAGGCGGCGAGCAGCGCCCACGGCAGCGGATCGTCGGCGCGCGGGTGAAGCGGCTCGCCCACGACGACGATGGTGCGCTCGCCGTCCGGCGTGACGAGGACGACGTCGCGGGTGTGGGGCTCGGCGCGGCGTGCCATGTGGAGGACGGCGCCGGTGCCCTGCAGCGCGGCCTCGACCTCGCGCCCGGCCTCGTCGGCTCCGAGCGCGGTGAAGAGGTGCACCTCCGCCGGGCTCTTCGCCAACTGCAGCAGCGCGACGCCGCCCCCGCCCCCCGGGAAGAAGTGCGGTGCCTCGAGGTGTGCGATGCCGCCCGATGGGGGGAGGGCGGGGATGCGCCCGAGGGTCACGTGCTCCACGTGCCCGACCACCGCCAGCCTCAGCGCGCCCGTCACTCGAGGTACGGTAGCCGATGCATGTCACGTCCGCAGGGCGTACCGGTCACGGCGCACCTGCTTCGCCCAGCCTTCGTGACATATCGTGCAGCAATTGCGCGTTCTTCTTCGCCGACCAGGCGTCGCTGAGAGTGAATACGCCTCGCAGCTGCCCGATCTGACTCGAAAAATTTACGCCGCGCCCTGGCCCGATTCCCGCAGTGCCCCTCGAGGGGGGCGGGGATCGCACGCTTCCTCGCAAAACGTGCGTTTACCGTACGCAGGGTCCGGGTTTTCTCGAAACTCCTGCGCTGCGTCAAGAGCTCGGCACGGCGGGCGGGCTCGCGCCGCCGTGGACGAACAGGGCCGCGCCACGCGGCCGAAAGGACACGCGATGAGTCTCAGCCGAAGGAGCTGGTTGAAGCTGGCGGCCGGGGGCGGCGCAGGCCTCGCGCTCGGCGAGCTGGTGAGCATGCCGGAGGCGCATGCCGCCGCGCGCAAGCTCAAGCTGGCCGACGTGAAGGAGTACACGACCGCCTGCAACTTCTGCTCGGTGGGCTGCGGCATGGTCGGGCGGGTCCGAGACGGCGAGCTCGTGAACCTGGAAGGCGATCCCGACCACGTCATCAACCAGGGTTCGCTCTGCGCGAAGGGCAGCGCGATGATCGCGACGCACGTCTCCGAGCGCCGCGTGAAGAAGCCGCTCTACCGCGCCCCGGGCTCGGACCGGTGGCAGGAGATCTCCTGGGACGAGGCCATCGCGAAGGTGGCGAAGAAGATCAAGGCCGTCCGGGACGCGAGCTGGGTCGCGACGGAGAAGGACGGCGACGTCGAGTACCCGGTCAACCGGACCGACGCCATCGGGCTCCTGGGCGGCGCCCAGAACACGAACGAGGAGTGCTACCTCTTCAACAAGATGGGGCGTCTCTTCGGCACGTCGTACGTGGAGCACCAAGCGCGGCTTTGACACAGCCCCACGGTCCCCAGTCTGGGGGCCTCGTTCGGCCGTGGCGCGATGACGAACCACTGGGCGGACCTCCAGCACGCGAAGGTCTTCCTGATCGAGGGCAGCAACACCGCCGAGAACCACGTCATCGCGATGAAGTGGATCCGGAAGGCGCAGGCCCGCGGCGCGAAGATCATTCACGTCGACCCGCGCTTCAACCGGACCTCGTCGATCGCGGACGTGTACGCGCGGATCCGACCCGGCGCGGACATCGCCTTCCTCTCGGCGATGATCAACTACATCCTCGAGCACGGGCTCTATGACGAGGAGTACGTGAAGCTGCACACGAACGCGCTCCTCACGGTGGATGACGCGTTCGGGTTCGAGGACGGCCTGTTCACCGGCTACCACGAGGACCAGCACAAGTACGACATGGCCTCGTGGGGCTATGCGCTCGACAGGAAGACGAAGAAGCCGCAGAAGGCGTCGGGCCTCGACGACCCGCGCACGGTGTTCGCCAAGCTGAAGCAGCACTTCAGCCGCTACACGCTCGAGGTCGGCTCGCAGATCTCCGGGGTCCCCGCCGAGCAGATCAAGCAGATCGCCGAGCTCATGGCGAACAACAAGCCCGGCACGATCCTGTACGCGCTGGGGATGACGCAGCACACGGTCGGCATCCAGAACATCCGGTGCTACGGCATCCTGCAGATGCTCCTCGGCAACATGGGCAAGGCGGGCGGCGGCGTGAACGCGCTGCGCGGCGAGCCCAACGTGCAGGGCGCCTGCGACATGTCCGTGCTGCACGGGTACATGTTCGGCTACCTCAACTACCCGGTGCACAACGAGCCGACGCTCGAGGCGTGGACCAAGAACAACGGCACCTTCCGCGCCAAGTTCACCGTCAACGGGCTCAGGGCCTGGTTCGGCCAGAACGCGACGGCCGAGAACGACTTCGCGTTCGGCCTGCTCCCGAAGAAGAGCGCCAAGAAGGACTACACGTCCTACGGCATCTTCGAGGCGGCGCTGGCCGGGAACGTCAAGCTCCTGTGGACCGTCGGGCAGAACCCGATGGTCACGAACGCCAACCTGTCCGTGGTGCAGGATGCGCTCGCCAAGCTCGACATGTTGGTCGTCCAGGAGCTGTGGGAGACGGAGACCGCCGCCTTCTGGGAGCGGCCCGGCGTCGACCCGAAGACGATCCAGACCGAGGTGCTGCTGCTCCCCGCCGCCTACTTCATGGAGAAGGAGGGCACCATCACGGGCTCCGGCCGCCTGGTGCAGTGGCGGTACGCCGGCGTGAAGCCGCCCGGTGACGCGAAGACCGACCTCGAGATCTTCGACACGGTCTTCCGCAGCGTCCGCGACCTGTACCGCGGCTCGACCGACCCCAAGGACCAGCCCATCCTCAAGGCGAGCTGGGACTACCCGGCCGACTCGCGCGCCGGGGCCGTCCTCAAGGAGATCAACGGAAAGAACTTCAAGACCGGCGAGATGGTGGGCGGCATCGGCGAGCTGCAGGCCGACGGCTCGACCTCGTCGGGCGTGTGGATCTACGCCGGCTGCTTCAAGGGCGGGAAGAACCTGACCCAGCGGCGCGACGGGAAGGACCATCCGAGCGGGCTCGGGACGTACCCCGGCTTCGCCTGGACCTGGCCCGGCAACATGAAGATCCTCTACAACCGGGCCTCCTGCGACGCGAATGGCAAGCCGTGGCCGAACGCGACGCCGGTCATCTGGTGGGACGAGGCCCAGAAGAAGTGGGCCGGGAACGACACGCCCGACGTGCCGGTCCCGACCGACGGCCCCGACACCCCGAACGGCCAGAAGCCGTTCCGCATGAACGGCGAGGGCGTGGCCCGCCTCATGGCCACGCCGTACAAGGACCCGGGCGCCAAGCCCGAGGACCTGCCGCGCGACAGCTCGTACGTGCCTAAGGACGGCCCGTTCCCGGAGATGTACGAGCCGATCGAGAGCCCAGTGTCGAACGTCCTCCACCCGAAGGTGCAGACCAACCCGTGCGTGAAGTATCCGCGGGTGAAGTCGAAGCAGCCCATCGGGACGGCCAAGGACTTCCCGTACGTGCTCATGACGTCCAGCATGGCCGAGCACTGGTGCGCCGGGTCCACGACCCGCAACGTGCCCTGGCTCAACGAGCTCGCGCCCGAGCCGGTCGTGGAGATTCCGGAGCAGCTCGCGCGGAAGGCCGGCCTCGAGACCGGCGACAAGGCGAAGGTCTCGTCCGCCCGCGGTGAGGTGGTGGTGAAGGCCGTCGTCACGAAGCGCATGCAGGTCATGAAGATCAACGGTCAGGAGGTGACGGTGGTCTGGATGCCGTACAACTGGGGCTTCAAGGGCCTCAGCACCGGCCCCAGCACGAACTACCTCACCATCGACGCCGTCGACCCGGGCGCAGGGACGCAGGAGACGAAGGCGTGCCTCGTGAACGTGGTGCGCGCCGAGCGAGCGGAGGCCGTCGCGTCGCGCTAGCGACCGCGAGGGATACGACCATGTCCAAGGCCACGCTCATCGACATGACGAAGTGCATCGGGTGCCGCTCGTGCCAGGTCACCTGCAAGCAGTGGAACGACCTGCCGGCCGAGACGACCCGGCTGCAGCCCGGGCTCGGGCTGCAGAACCCGCGGAAGCTCTCCGCCAGCACCTTCACCGTCGTCCAGTCGCACGAGGTCGACGACGCCGCGGCGCCCGGCGGCCTCAAGTACGTGTTCGCCAAGCGCCAGTGCATGCACTGCGACGAGCCGGCCTGCGCCTCGGCCTGCCCCGTCACCGCCATGCACAAGACGGCGGAAGGCGCGGTCGTCTACGACGACGCGAAGTGCATCGGCTGCCGGTACTGCATGTGGGCCTGCCCGTTCGGCGTGCCCACCGCCGAGTGGGACTCGCTCGCGCCCAAGATCCGCAAGTGCACCCTCTGCCACGACCGGCTGTCGCAGCCGCCCCCGGCGGAGCGCAACGGGCAGGCGCTCTCCGACGAGGATCGCAAGCGGTTCGCCGCCGCCCACGCCGTCCCGGCCTGCGTGAAGCAGTGCCCGGCCGGTGCGCTGCAGTACGGGGATCGGGAGGAGCTGCTGAGGGAGGCGCGCGCCCGGATGGCCGGCTCGCCGGGGAAGTACGTCGACCACGTCTACGGTGAGAAGGAGGCCGGCGGGACGGGGATGCTGTACCTCTCGCCCGTGCCGTTCCCGGAGCTCGGGTTCCCGGACGTCGGGACGAGGAGCTACCCGGCGCCGTCGAAGGTCGCCCTCGGCGCGGTGCCGCCGGCGGTCCTCGGCGTCGGCCTCGCGCTGGGCGGCGCGTACGCGGTGTCGAAGCGCAAGCTCGAGGTGGAGAAGGCGGAGGCGAGCGCTCCGAAGCACGACCACCACCCCGAGTTCGAACCGCTCCGGAAGGAGCTGTGGACGCCCGCCAACCTCGTGCTGGCGGCGCTCATGGCGTTCGGCGGCGTGTCGTTCCTGGCTCGGTTCGCCCTCGGCCTCGGCGGCGCGACTCACCTCTCCGACACGTACGCCTGGGGGCTCTGGATCGTCTTCGACCTGGTGTGGATCGCGGTCGCCGCGGGCGCGTTCGCCACGGCGGGCCTCATCTACGTCTTCCAGCGCAGGGACCTCTACTCCATCGGCAGGTCGGCCGTGCTCATGGGCCTGCTGTCGTACTCCTTCGTCACGGTGACGCTGCTCGCCGACCTCGGCCTGCCGTGGCACTTCTACCAGCTGGGCCTGCAGGCGCCGGAACACTCGGCCATGTTCGAGGTCTCCTGGTGTGTCGGTCTGTACGTGACCGTCCTCCTCGCCGAGTTCCTGCCGGTGCCGTTCGAGCGGTGGGGCATGACGAAGGCGCTGGCGGCCTGGAAGAAGTACGCGCCCCTGTACGTCGTCTTCGCCCTCGGACTGTTCGTCTACCTGCTGTCGCGCAACGTGGCGTACGCAGGGGCGGCGCTCGCCGTCTTCGGCTTCCTGGCCTGGGCCTTCCGCACGAAGGACGGGCAGAAGCCCGAGCCGATCATGCTGGCCATCGCGGCGGTCACGCTCTCGACCATGCACCAGAGCTCGCTCGGCTCGCTGTTCCTGCTCATGCCGGACAAGCTCGCGCGCCAGTGGTGGTCGCCGGCGATGCCGGTCTCGTTCTTCCTGTCGTCGATCGCCGCGGGCGTGGCGCTCGTGATCCTCGTCGAGATCTGGATCGCGAAGGCCTGGAAGCGGGAGCTCCGCGTCGCTCAGCTCGCGGCGCTGGGGAAGGTGGCCTTCTGGTCGCTGCTCGTGTTCGAGGCGTTCCGCCTCGGCGACCTCGCCGCCCGCGGCCAGCTCGGGAGCGCCTTCGCGGGGCCGAAGGCCGGGCTGTTCGCGGCCGAGCTGGTCCTCGGTGGTCTCCTGCCGCTCGCGCTGCTCGCGGGTGACAAGGCGCGCCGGAGCCCGTGCCTGCTCGCCCTCGGCGCCGCGCTCTCCTGCGGTGGCGTCGTCTTCAACCGCGTCAACGTGGTGATGCTCGCGATGAACCTGAAGGGCATCGCCCCGGCGTACGAGCCGCAGGCCTACTCACCGAGCGTGTTCGAGTGGGGCATCTCGGTCGGCCTCATCGCCGCCACCATCTTCCTCTTCGGCCTCGGCGCGCGCCTCATGCCCGTGTTGCCGAAGGAGGAAGGCGCCAGCCACCGCTAGCCTGCACCGCGCCGTTTTCCGGGCCGCCACCCGCCTCCCCGCGTAGGGAACGGTGGCGGCCCGGACGCTTTTCCTGGTCGGCGCGGCCCCGATCCCGAACTCGACGGAAGGACCGACATGGATGAAGCCCTGCTGAGCTGGATCGCGGCACACCCCTACCTGAGGGTCCTGGCGCGCTTCCACGCCATCGTCGACGAGGCGGTCGCGGCGGTACCGCCGCGTTCGCTCGCGCCGGCACGCCTCGACGCGTACGCGCCCGATCACGAGGCGGGCGTGCCGCTCCTCCACAGCCCCGCGGCCGCGCTCGACCTCGCGCCCGCCGGCGAGCAGCTGGAGGAGGTCGTGGCGCGCGTCGCCGAGGGCCAGGCGCCCGAGAAGCTGCGCTCGGACGCCGCCGCGCTGGCGGCGCTCCTCAGAGCATCGCCGGTGGCGCGCGCGGAGGCGGTCGCGTTCGTGCGCGGCGCCGCCGGCTCGGGCCCCGCGGCGGCACACGCTGGGCTGCTGCGATTCCTGGGCTGGTCGACGCTGCGCACGGCGCTCGCGCCGGCGCTGCGCGGCTACGCGGCCTGGCGCGAGGCGGCCACGTCGGCGCGGGGAGAGGATCCATGGCTGCGCGGCGACTGCCCGACCTGCGGCGCCGCCCCGCTCATGGCGCAGCTCTCCAGCATCGAGGAAGGGCACCGGAGGCACCTCGTCTGCGGCTGCTGCAGTACCTCTTGGGTCTTCCGGCGGGTCGGATGCCCCTTCTGCGGAAACGAGTCACCCGATCGTCTGCGGGTCCTGGAGGTGGAGGGAGAGTCCCGCCTGCGCCTCGACACCTGCGAGAGCTGTGGCGGATACCTCAAGACTTACGCCGGAAAGGGCGAGGAGCGGACGTTCCTGGCGGACTGGACGACGTTGCACCTGGACGTGCTCGCCCGAGAGCGGGGATTGAAACGGGTTGGTACGTCGTTGTACGACCTGTAGGGGTGTTTCGCACCGGTGAGGTGGCAACCGGAGGGGGCGTGACTAGGTTGGCGTCACGGCCAGCAAGCGGTCGAGTAGGTGGCGGGAAAGTGACCCATCCACCGGAAGGTCGTACCACCAACGGGCCAGCAGGGCCCGAACTGTAGAAGGACGCGTCCCATGCCCCACATCGATGTCGAGATCCTCGCTCCCTTCACGGCGAAGTACCTGGAGGGCTCCACTCTCACCCCGGCGGAGCGCGCGGAGGTGCTGCGCATGGCGCAGGGCTTCGCGTGCAAGGACTCCGCGGCTGCCGCGGGCGTCTCGCCCGAGACGATCCGGGCGCGGCGCAAGCGCATCTACCGGAAGCTCGACGTCGCCGGATCGGGCGAGCTGATCTCGAGCCTCCTCACGCTCTCGCTGAAGATGCTCGCTCAGGGTGAGCGGCTCGAGCCGCGGCCCACCGTCACCTCGCAGCCGGCGGCGGCCGAGCAGAGCGCGTCCGTCCTGGCGCGCTAGGCCCCGGGGACGCGTCCCTCAGGTGGTGGGGCGCCGCGGGGCGCTCCACCACGTGCAGAGCGTCTTCTTCGCTCGCCAGCATCGGCGGGCGGCTGGGCGGGAGTGGCCGGCGCCCGAGGGGCGTCGAGCCTGGCAGGGTCCGGCGCGCTCGAGAGTTCGTCGGCCCGGATGCGCGTCCTGCGCAGCCGGTTACACCTCCGTCCATGGACCTCGAGCTCCGGGGCAAGCGCGCCGTGGTCACCGGCTCGACGGCGGGCATCGGCCTCGCCATCGCGGTCGAGCTGGCCCGCGAGGGCGCGGCGGTGGTGGTGAACGGCCGGACAGCCGCGCGCGTCGCGGAGGCGATGAGCCGGGTCCGGGAACGGGCCCCCGGCGCCGAGGTGACCGGCGTCGCGGCTGACCTCGGGACCGTGGACGGCGCCGCCCGCCTGCTCGTCGCCGCGCCCGAGGCCGACATCCTCGTGAACAACGTCGGCATCTTCGAGGCGAAGCCGTTCGCCGACATCCCGGACGAGGACTGGGCGCGTTTTCTCGACGTGAATGTCCTCTCCGGCGTCCGGCTTTCGCGCCACCACCTGCCGCGCATGCTGCTGCGACGGTGGGGCCGCATCCTCTTCATCTCGAGCGAGAGCGCGCTCCAGATCCCCGCCGAGATGATCCACTACGGCGTGACCAAGACCGCCCAGCTCGGGCTCGCGCGCGGGATGGCCGAGCTGACGCGCGGCACGGCGGTGACGGTCAACGCGATCCTGGCCGGCCCGACGCGCAGCGAGGGCGTGGGGCAGTTCGTGGAGGGGCTGGCGCGGCAGCGCGGGAAAGGCGCCGACGAGGTCGAGCGCGACTTCTTCCGCGAGGCGCGCCCGACCTCCCTCCTGCAGCGCTTCGAGACGCCGGAGGAGATCGCCGCGCTCGTCACCTTCGTCGCGAGCGAGCGCGCGTCGGGTGTGAACGGCGCCGCGCTGCGCGTCGACGGCGGCGTCGTCCGCGCCATCGTGTGACGGGCGCGCGGACCCTGAGCTGTAGGGCCGGGGGCTGTCCCCCGCCGGTGCGCGGCTGCGCTGTCCGCTCGCCCTTCGACTTCGGCCGCTGACGCGGCCTGAGCGGACACTGACGGTCACGTGCGCGGCCGCAGCGGCACGCCACGGCTCGCGTGCTCGCGCCAGCCGGCGCGGAGGCGGGCCCGCCAGCCGAGGCTGTCGCGCACGAAGGCGGCCGAGCGCAGCGGAGAGCGGGCAGCCTCGAGCGCGGCGCGGGCGCCGTGCGCGGCGCGATCGGCGAACCCCTCGGCCGCGAGCGCGAGCGCGAGGCGGCGGCCCAGCGTCGCCAGCGGGCGCGCGGGCGTGTCGGTCACGAGGCGGAGCACGAGGAAGGGGACTCCCGCCGCCCCGGCCACCTCGGCGAGCGCCGCCGACTCCATGTCGACCGCCGCCGGATCGACGAGGCCGGGCACGCCGCGCGCGAGGGCGTGGTCGGCCGAGACCACCTGGCACGGGATGGCGCCCTGCGCGAGTCGCAGCAGGCCGGGCGGGAGCACGACCTCCTCGGCCCGCCCGTCGACCAGCCGGTGCACGCTCGAGGCGGTCACCCACGCGAGCGACGCCACGCCGGCGGTGAGCGCGCCGGCGAAGCCTGTCGAGACGACGAGCGCCGGCTCGCGGTCGGGCGAGCGGGGCGCGCCATCGGCTCGGGGCGGCAGCCGACGCGCCAGCGCCTCGGCGGCGCGCGCGGGACCGACGCCGGTCTCGAGCACCTCGAGGCCCGCCGCGCCGGCGTCCGCGATCCCTCGGCGACAGGCGGCCGCCTCCGTGCCCGTCGCGGCGCAGACCAGGATCACGCGAGGCCGCTCCGGGCAGTGGCGCGAAAGCGCCACGCGAGCGTCGAGAGGGTGGCCGCGATGACGAGGCCGCTCGCGCCCGCGAGCGCGTGGTCCTGGATGACGAGCGTCATGACCCAGTTGAACGCGAACACGCCGGCGTAGACGCCATAGATCGCCCAGACGAAGCGGGGCGCGACGGGCCGCCACGGCCCAGCGCACCACGGCAGCCGCCGCAGCGCGAGCTGGAAGGCCCACTGGCTGGCCGCGCCGACGAGGAACCAGCCGGCGAAGTTGGCGGCCGTGACCCCGAAGTAGAACCCGCGGTATGGGTACTCGTAGACGCGTCCGAGGAACCACTTCTCGCCCTGCAGCGCGACTGGGTCGATGACGACGTCGAGCAGCACCATGGCGAGGCCGCCCACGAGCGGCGTGGCGCGCCGCCGCAGCCCTGGCCACTCGCCGCGCGCCAGCTCGCCCGGCGGGGAGAGGAGGGCCGCCGCCAGCGCGAAGCTGAAGTACGACAGGAACACGAACGAGAGGGAGTCCCAGAACGGCACGTTCGAGATCCACAGCTCGCGGGCCCGCGTCTCGTCGAAGTAGCGGTAGGGCCCGAACGGAAAGCCGTTCCGCGTGGAGCTGTACTCGCAGGAGAAGGCGATGAGCCAGGTCGACAGGGCGAACGTCGCCGTGCGCTTCCAGCCGAGCTGGTACCCGGCGGACGCGAGGAAGCAGGCGAAGAAGGCGTAGACGTACGGTCGGTGAACCACCGTGCCCCAGAGCAGCGTGAGAAGGCCCGACCCCGACACCGATCCCCCTACGCCCCGCTCGCGGCGCAGAACCGGCCGAGCGCCATGAGCGGGAAGTAGTGCCGGTACATGTGATACCGGAGGTAGAAGTGGCGCGGGAACCCCGTCCCGGTGAAGGCCTCCTCCTCCCACGACCCTGCGGCGGGACCGGATGCGACCTGCCGATCGACGAGCCAGGCGACGCCGCGCGCGACCGCCTCGTCCGTCGGCGGAAGGTAGGCGAGCAGTCCCATGACGCCCCACGCCGTCTGCGACGCCGTCGACGGCCCTCGCCCCATGGCGGAGCGATCGGCGTACGACGCGAGGCCCTCCCCGAAGCCGCCATCCTCGTTCTGGACCGACGCGAGCCAGCGGAGCGCGCGCGCGACCATCGGGTCCGTCCTCGGCACGCGCAGCCGCGACAGGCCGCAGAGCACGTTCGAGGTCCCGTAGACGTAGTTGACGCCCCAGCGCCCGAACCAGCTGCCCTCCTTCTCCTGCGAGCGGCGCAGGTACGCGAGGCCGCGGCGGCAGGCGCCGCCGTGGCGCGGATCGGCCAGGACCCCGAGGGCCTCGAGGACGCGCCCGGTCACGTCGGGCGAGGAGGGATCGCACAGCGAGTCCATGTCGGAGAACGGGATCTGGTTCAGGAAGACGCGGTCGTTCTCGACGTCGAACGCGGCCCAGCCGCCGTCGCGGTTCTGCATCGACACCATCCAGTCCACGCCGCGCCGGAGGGTGGCGTCGTCGCGGCGCGCGGGATCGCCCTTCAGGAACGCGAGCAGGACCGCGGCCGTGTCGTCGACGTCCGGGTACCAGGTGTTGACGTGCTCGAACGACCAGCCGCCCGGCTTGCCGCGCCGGTTGTAGACCCTCCAGTCCCCGTGCTCGTCGAGGATCTGCTTGCCCTCGATCCAGCGGCGCACGCGCTCGAGGCGCGGATCGCGGCCGTCCTGGCCCGAGTCGGCAAGCGCGATGAGCGACAGCGCCGAGTCCCACACCGGCGACTGGCACGCCTCGATCCGGAAGCCTTCGCCGTCCAGGATCCCGAAATGCTCGATGGCCTCGAGGCCGCGGCGGACCGGGCCGGAGTCGAGCGCGTGGCCGGCCAGGTGGAGCGACAGGACCCCGTTCAACATGGGCGGGAAGATGCCGCCCCAGTCGCCGCTCGCCTCCTGGTGCTCCACCACCCACCGCTCGCATTCGCGGAGGGCGCGCTGGCGGAGGCGGGGCAGGGGGCCGGCGTGCCGGAGCGCGTCGTAGCCCCTGAGCAACGCGTCGCTCGCGTTGAAGAACACCTTCCAGCCAGGGCCCTCGCGCAGCAGCGTGGCCGCGAGCGAGGGGCGGTAGGGCACGTGCTTGCGGGAGGGATCCAGCCACAGGTGATCGAGCCAGCCGCTCTCGGGCGAGCGGCCCCCCGGGAGCGCGAACGCGGGGCGGTGGTGGAAGACGATGAACAGCGGCACCATCGTGCTGCGCGCCCAGCTCGAGAGCCGGTAGATGTTGAACGGGCTCGAGGGCGGCAGCAGGATGACCTCGGGTGGGACGGTGGGCACCGCGTCCCACGGGAACAGGCCGAAGAGGGCGAGGTTGATGCGCGTGAAGACGCGCACCTTCGCGATCCCACCGGCGCCGAGGATGAAGCGCTCGGCCCGGACCATCCGCTCGTCTTCCACCGGCAGCCCGAGCAGCCGCAGCGCGAGATAGGTCTCGACCGCCGTCGAGACGTCTCCCGGGACGCCGTGGGCGATGCCCCAGCTGCCGTCCTCGCGCTGGCGCGAGAAGAGGTAGCGGACGGTTTCCTCCCGCCGCTCGGCGAGCTCGAGCCCGAGCGCCTGGCGCAGCAGGACGTACTCCGCGGTGATGGTGGTGTTCGACTCGAGCTCGGCGCACCAGTGATCGCCTCGCTGGACGCGAAACAGGAACTCCTGCGCGCCGGTCGCCGCGTCGCGCGCCCTCTCGGCGAGCGGCTCCGAGACGCGTCGCACCGTGGCCGTGGTCACTCGTGGCCCCCGACGCCGTTCGCGAACCCGGCGGTCCACGACGCCCAGACCGCGGACGGGAGCAGCGCGAGCTTCTCCGCCAGCGTGAGGTGGGCGCGCCGCGTGAAGACGTCGTAGCCTGCGGCGCGGATCTTCCCCAGGATCCCGGAGTAGGCGTCGACCGCGAACTCGAACGCCGCACGCCCTCGCGCGCTGGTCAGGAGCGGGATGAGGGCGCGGCCATCGGCATAGAGGCGCTGGGCGCGCTCGATCTCGAAGTCCATCAGCGCGCGGAAGCGTGCATCGATGCGGCCGGCGGCCAGGTCCGCCTCGGAGACGCCGAACCGGAGGAGATCCTCGGCCGGGAGGTAGATGCGGCCGAGCCGCAGGTCCTCGCCCACGTCGCGGAGGATGTTCGTGAGCTGCATCGCCGTGCCGAGCGTCTTCGCGTGCTCGAGGGCGAGGCTGCCGGCGCGGTACCCCGCCACCGGCGTGATCATGAGCCCGACCGTCCCCGCCACCCGGTAGCAGTAGAGCTCCAGCTCCGCGAACGTCGCAAATCGGACCGGCATGAGGTCCGTCGCGACGCCGGTCAGCAGATCGTCGAACGGCTCGAGCGGGATGTGGTAGCGGCGCAGCGTCTCCCCGAGCACGGCGAAGCGGGGCTCCTGGCTCTCGCCGGCGGCCGCCCGCCGCAGCTCCTCCCCCATCCAGCGCAGGCGCGCGCGGATGCGGTCGGGGGTGTCGCCGGGGGCGGGCTCGTCGACGGCGTCGTCCGCGACACGAGCGAAGCCGTACAGGGCCGCGATCGCGTTCCCGCGCTCGGGTCCGAGCACCCGCGCCATGACGTGGAAGGTCTTGCCGTTCTCGCGCAGGATCCGCCAGCAGTCCGCCCAGCCCTCGAGCAGGGCGGCTTGCGACACGCCGTGGTGGCTCGACCCTGGTCTCGCGCGCGCGCTCTGCGTGTCCATGGATTCACCCCCCCCAGGATGCGTGAACGGTCGATCGCGCGGCGTGGTCCGCCCCCGGCCGCCGGCGCGCCGCGGGAGCAGACCGGCGGGACGAGAGGTCCCGGTCGGCGCGCAGCGCCGCGATCTTTCCGGACAGGGCGGCCGTCGGCACCGCGCCCGGCCAGACCGTGAAGTGACCCGCCATGTGGACGTTGTCGAGCGGCGTGGCGACGTGCGCGAGCGGATTCACGAACGGGAAGTTGCGCCAGTTGAGCTCGAACCCGCACGTGCCGCCGAACGCGTTGCGCGTGAAGCGGACCGCCGAGGGGGGCGTCCCCACGTCCCGGTAGGCGACGCGGGCGCCCGCGCCCGGCACGAGGCGCTCGAACGACGCGACGAGCTCGTCCGCCACGGCGCGCTTCAGGCGCCGGTACTCGGGGGTGCGCGGCGGGGTCGTCCTCTCGCGGGCGGAGTCGCCGCTCAGCCCCGTCCCCCAGCCGCCCAGCCAGTCGTGGCGCGTGAACGCCTGGAGCACCACCGCCGAGCGCGCACCCGGGACCGGCTCCGCCACGCCGTGCGCGGTGACCTCGAGGAACGCCTCCCGGTGCGCGGTGGGATCGCGCGGATCGATGGCGGTCTGGCACGCGAAGCTCGGGAAGAAGAACACGTGCGAGGCGCGGAGCTGGTCCCGCAGCTCCTCGGCCGGGACGTCCAGGCCGAGGTAGACCGAGACCATCGCGTCGGAGTGGCGGGCGTGATCGAGGCGCTCGAGGTCGCGCCGGGCGTAGCGCTCCGCGCCGATGAGCGCGTGGACGGCCTGCCGATAGTCTCCGCAGCAGACGACCTCGCCGGCCTCGAACCGCTCGCCCTTGTGCGTGACGACGGCGGTCGCGCGATCGCCGCGCTTCTCGAGCGCGGTGACGGTCCGCTTGAACAGGAAGCGGACGCCGCGCTCCTGGAGCCGCGCGACCCAGCGATCGAGCCACGGCTGCAGCCCGCCCTCCGGGTACCAGTAGTCGTGCGCCCAGAGGTGCCAGAACGCGGAGGCGACGAAGACGTTCATCCGCGTGTAGCCGCACCGGGAGAGGAGATCGCGCACGCCCGAGGGCGGGAGCTGCCGCTGGTACCACTCCGCGAAGTCGTCCAGGAGCCACGTGCGCAGGTCGGCCACGCGCTGCACCGCGCCCGCGGGTGAAGCCCAGCCAGCGCCGCCCAGGGCCTGTGAGATCCAGCGGGCGAGCGCGAGCGGGCTCTCGTCCCGCACGTACGGCACGCGGTCCGGGGTGAACACCCGCCGGATGAGCTCGGAGGTGCGCTCGTGCAGCGCGAAAGTCCTCGCGAATCCGTCGGCGCATTCCGGGTACGCCTCCTGGAAGGCGCGCCGGATCTGGGGCAGCGACTCCACGACGGCGTCGAGCCCCGGCATGACGAGCCGGTACCTGGCGCGGCGGAACCGCGCCAGGTCGGAGAGGCCGTACTGCTCGAGCAGGGGGAAGACGATCCCCATGTCCTCGAACGACTGGCAGCCGGTATCGAAGTAGAAGCCGCGCCGCCGGATGCCGGACATGAGGCCGCCGGCCTGGTGGTTGTGCTCGAGCACGAGCACGGTGCGGCCGCGGCGCTGGAGCTCGCTGGCGGCGACCAGGCCAGCGATCCCCGCGCCGACCACGACGGCGTCGTACCTCGGGGTGGCGGTGGAGGGTGCCGGCAGGGCGGTCACTCCTGCGCCGTGAGATCGCGGGCGCGGACGAGGGGGCGGAGCCTCAGCTCCGGGACGGTGCGGCATCCGGTGAGGAACATGGCGGTGCGCAGCTCCTCGATCACCCGCCGCAGGGCGAGCACCGCCTCGTCCACCGACCGCTCCGCCGCGCGCAGGAGCGGCAGGGCGAGGGCGACCGCGTCCGCGCCGAGCGCCAGCGCCTTGGCGGCTTCGATGCCGTTGCGGATCCCGCCCGAGGCGATGACGACGCGATCCGGCAGCAGGCTACGGCAGGTGGCGACGCTCTCGGCGGTGGGGATGCCCCAGCGCGCGAAGAGCTCGCCCGTGCTGCGCTGCACCGGATCGGCCGTGCGCAGGCTCTCGATCTTCGACCACGACGTCCCGCCGACGCCGGAGGTCTCGACCCCCGCCACGGGCAGCTCGCGGATCTTGAGCGCGGTGGTCCGCCCGATCCCGGAGCCGACCTCCTTGAGCAGCACCGGGACGCCCACCTGCGGGGCCACCTCGCGCAGCTTCGGGAGGAGGGCCGAGAAGCGCGTGTCACCCTCGGGCTGGACCGCCTCCTGGAGCGGGTTCAGGTGGAAGAAGAACGCGTCGCACCCGACCTCCTCGACCAGGCGCCGCACCTCCCGCGCGCCCACCCCGTAGTTGAGCTGGACGGCGCCGACGTTGCCGAAGAGGAGCGGCAGGCCCGGCGCGGTCGCGCGCACGTCGTAGGTGGCGCGGGTCGCGGGGTCCTGGAGCATCCTGCGCTGCGA
>Ga0306923_10000967_pt1 | contig 24470 bp, 25 predicted proteins | sample sta12Can44000108_FD_203841 | JGI IMG/M metagenome (GOLD analysis project Ga0306923, IMG submission 203841) | Lab enrichment of tropical soil microbial communities from Luquillo Experimental Forest, Puerto Rico - statanox.12C.anox.44.000.108 (v2)... | ecosystem: Environmental > Terrestrial >... | reverse complement strand
GGTCTTGATTCGAATCTCTACTCCCCGCCCCGCCAACTTTCTTTGCGCGTACAGCCCCAGCTCGGGACCAAGCTCTGGAAGAACAATCTCGCCCGGATGGACCAACACCACACGGATGAGACTGCCCACCAGATGGGGATACATTGCGAGCGAGCCCCGAAGGAAATCATTTACGGCAGCAACCGTCTCCACTCCAGAGAACCCGCCGCCCGCGACCACTACCGTCAGCAACTCATTTCGCGACCCGAGGGCGCATTCAAAGTCTGCCTCCTCCAAAAGATCAATCAGCTGATTGCGCAAGTGAATCGCGTCTCCCAGTGACTTCATCGCTACGGCTTTGCCTTCGAGACCTAAAATGCCGTAATAGTTTGTTGTCGATCCCAGCGCTATAACAAGGCAGTCATAATCCAGTTTGTGCGGGTGCCTTTCAGGACCGTGAGTTACCAGAACGCACCTGGACTGGAGATCGATGGACTGGACTTCCCCGTGAAAGAATTCAACCTTTCTCAGTAGTCTCCGGATCGGATTGACGATGTGTGTGAAGTCTAGATCGCTGGCTGCGATCTCGTGCAGCATAGGGGTGAACAGGAAGAAGTTCTCCCGATTCACTAGAGTGATTTCGACTGAAGAGTCACCGCCCAGCTCTTTTTCCAGCTCCAGCGCCGTGTACAGTCCACCGAATCCTCCGCCGAGTATGAGAATTCGTTTGATCCGATCTGGCATCATGGACTGCCGCTCCGTCTGACGCAGGGTCACTTCCCCTTCGACGCTCGAGTCTTGTTGACTTGCTTAGGGCTAAGGAGTTCGACCATAACTATGAGTACCAACCATCTGGACTTGATGCTTCCAGTCGCCAATCATTGTTGCCTCAGCTGATTCAGCTGGGCACGAATTTTGGCTCTCTCCAGCTCCCCCAGTTGCAGGTAAAGCGTCTTCAGTTCTGTCAAGAATTGCCGTGCACTCCGATGCCGCTCAGCACTCAGTCCAACCTCAGCATTCGGGTATTGCGGTGCAACCGGTATCTTTGTGCGTGATGCCCACCTGCGTCGACCTGTGACTTGCGGGTTCACCCAGCAATCCAACTTTCGCGGCCTCCAGAGCCGCCTCGAAACCGCGTTTGACCAGCCCGCATACTGACGGTTAGCGAGATGCCCCATCCTCGAGCTTCGCCCAGTTGGCATCTGCTTTCCTGTGATTTCCGTCCAAATCCCTGGAAAACATCAGGTGCGCTTTTTCATTCCGCTGGAGCAGCAACTTGCCATCATGGACAACAAAAAAAGTGGGGTCGACATCTTCTAGTTTCCCCATAGTCATCGCCATCGCGCAGTATCCGCCGTATTGCGGAGCATATTTGCCAGGGTCTTTGTCGAACATCTCTCGATTGGAGTTTGACTGGAAATAATAAGTCGCTCCTCCGTAGGCGCTTCGCCACTGCGAATCTCCCCGGTTGGCCTTTCCTTCGGTGAAGAAAGCGACGGGATCGTACCCATGAGCGCCGATGCCCTGCGAATCAACGTTCACCGGGGATTTGGGCCGAGTGGACGCCTGACCCCAAACAATAATCGAGCTTAGGGCGAAGACGCTGAGCCCCAAAGAGAGGAGAGATACCGTTCGCTTGTTTTGCATGCGCTTAACACTCTCCCTTCAAATAGCAGTTGACAATTTGTTGACATTCCTTTGACATCTTGTTGACATGTATGCACATGTCAAAATGGATAAAAAAAAGTTTATTATTTGAATAGCATTCGCAAAAGAATTGCAATAGCCAATCGTCCAATTGCGTTCACCATTCGTCCAGCCTTTAGCAATGTCCGACTTGGCTCCGGTGATTTCAGTAATTCTGGAAAGCGGGAGTACGCTTTCAAAGGTGGTCACGGTCGAACTGAGAATATCCATCTTTCTCCCGCTTTCGATTTTGAGTTCAGTTACGTGTTTCTTGGCTGTGATCGGTTCAGTCCGCAGGGAACCGAGTCGCGCTTGTTTACGTGGAGGGTTTCGATTTATTGAGAAAACGTCCGCAGGTTCTTCGGTTTGTTGCTTTCTTGGGCAGAACTAGATCGTTTTGATTCCTGATGTCGTCGCATTAATTCTGCGCCCTCCCCCTCTTCACAATTGAGAGAATCCTCCAACACGATCCGTATCCAGCTAGCTTTCAAGAGATTTGCAAAGAGTTACACATATTCATGATTGAGGTAAGTGTGAAACCGTTATTTAACGGTAATCGCGCTCTGGCCTATCGCGGGAGCCCGAAGGTACAGCCGGGGCTCTCAAGTAGGTGTCAGGCTACATGGCCCCTCTTTGGGGGCCTTGCTTCCCTTTCGAATGAATCGCTGATGGAGGGCGGACTAGGCGGGTCCCGCCGTCGTCGGCGGGGCAAGATTGACATGCTGAAGCAATTCCGCGAATCTTGGATCAGAACGAAAGCCCTCGTAGCGTGGTTCGATGAGAGTCCAAGCCAGCCTTCCACAGTGGTCAGTGGCGGCCCGTTTGAGACATTGGAAAACATCGGCAGCTCTTCCCAGACCTGCATGGATGAGAGCGAAATCCAAGGGCGACACATAGCGTACCTTCTGCAATTCGACGAGCTCGGCCAGAGTCGCCTCGGCTTGGGAAACCTCCCCGGCCCGCGCATACATGTTTCCCAAGGCACCTCGGATTGGCATGATCTCACCGGCCAACGTTTTTGCTCTATCGAGAACCGCCATAGCTTCGTTAAGCATCCCTTTTTCTCCCAAGGCCACCGCGAGGCCTAAGTGCGCCAAGTGGTAATTTGGTTCTAGTTCAAGTGTGTTCCGCAGCTGTTCGATCGCTTCATCGTAGCGCCCCGCCAGGTAGAACGCTCCCCCCACATGCACATTGATCAACAGGGCCAGCGGGTCCAATTGCCTGGCGATCTGCACGTGGTCGATCGCTTCCTCGAACCGACGCATCGGCAGCAGACACATCATCGCGTACGCTTGATGCGCCGGGGCATAGTCTGGATGGAACGACAAGATGTTCTGGAACATTGAATCGGCCTGGTCCCAGTGCCACTCGTTAACAGCCGTTATGGCCGCGAGCGGGACTCTGGCTTCCATCAGGGAGCCGTCCATTTCTAGGGCTTTCTGGGCCGCTTCTTTGGCTCGTGGGAGCGCGTCCAGCGGTCTCATCAATCCCCAGAACTCGAGTTTTCGGTAGCAGTCAGAGATCCCGAAGTAGGCCTTAGCGTAACTTGGATCTTCCTCCAGGGAGTGCTCGAAGTGAGTGATGGCCGTTCGCAAACCATGCTCGGTCTGCTTATTCCAAAATGCTCTGCCAATCAAGTATTGATTAAACGCATTAACATTGCAGGCACGCGCTGCTGGGAGCTTTACAGGTTCCCCCCCAACCACCGTCAGCCGGAGGGCGTCGGCTACAGACCTCGCGATCTCTTCTTGGACCACAAAAATGTCTTTCAGCTCACAAGTAAACACTTCAGACCACACGTGAAAACCACTTATGACGTCGGTCAGGCGCACTGTAATGCGAAGCTTCTGCCCGGCCTTTCGCACGCTGCCCTCCAGGATATTTCCGACTCCCAGTTGGCCGCCAATATCCCTCACATCCATGCCCTTCCCTTTGAAGGCGAAAACGGATGTCTGCGAGACGACACGAAGTTTCGGTACGCGAGAGAGCGCGAACATCAGCTCTTCCGCAATGCCATCGCCAAAGTATTCTTGGTCCCGCTCAGGGCTCAAATCTGTAAATGGCAGCACGGCTATCGTTTTCGCATCCGATGTTTCCTTCGCGGTGGATCGCTCTGAGATGGGGCGTGGCCCCCTCCTTGTATTCAATGTCGCTTTGTTGGTTTTGAATGTCGCTTTGTAGCTGCCTTTCGGGATGTCTATCCGGAACGCGCTGCTCCTCCCTTCCGAGTCGTAGAACTCCCTCAGCTTCGCGCGAAGGCGGGCGGCATCGACACGGACAATCGAGTCCAATCGCGGATCGAAGCCATCATCGCGGTCATAAACCCGGAGACCTATCCAATATTCGCTGAGATTGTCATCTTTCCCATGGAACGACTGTTCTACAACATATTCGAGAAATCGCTTCATGCGGCCCGCATTCGTGAAGGGCTCGCTCATGAAAATCCGGTTCAGCTCAGCTTGGATGTCCTTTGTGGATATCGCACGAATGCGGTCGACGCTTCCCTCTTTGTCGCGGAAGTTGGATGACTGGCTTCTTCGGTCCACGCCCGGCCTCGGTTCACTTTGTTCCCCCAGGGGCTCCAGAGGCAGGCGCGCCCTGTGGGAAACGTCGCAAATTTCCGATTTTGGCCATGAGGTTACGCCAACCCGCTGCAACATGCAAACTGGCAATGTATCCCAACACCGGAACCGCCAAGCCTAGAACTCGACTAGTCCCATGGGATAGTTATCGCTTCTTGGAAACTGAGCTTTTGGGGTCCCTTCTGCCACAGAGCTTGATTCTTACGGCTTTTCCCACAAGAGTTGCAATCCGCTTTTGGAGGGGAAGGACATCGCCAACCCTGCGTTCAACAGCTTGTGACCACAATTGGTAGCCGGTTATGGCGTCGGTTAACCTGACAACGATTCGGAATCTCCTGCTCGACTTTCGGATGCTGCCCTCAATGATCGCGTCGAGACCGAGACGCCTCCCTATTGTGGGCACATCGAGCCGCCTGCGTTTAAGCGCCACGACGGAGATACTTGAAACCACGAACAGGGAAGGAATTCGCGAGAAGGAGAGTGCCACTTCTTCGGAGATTCCGCGACCGAGTTGCCATTGATCTCGCTGCGGGCTCAAGTCAAGGAATGGCATGATGGCGATAGCCTTCTCTGCTCTGCGCGGGAAGGCCTCGGCCTGGTGGTTAAATGATCGAGGGGCGTTGTCGTTGGTTACCACAGGTTTGTACGTCCCTTTGGGGATCTCGATGTGGATGACGTCGAAGTTGCCCTCAGTTTCGTAATATTCTCTCAGCTTCGATCGCAATCGAGCTGCATCGACCCTCACAATCGAATTCAGGCGTGGATCAAATTCGTCAGTGCGATCGTACACTTCAAGCCCCAAGCTGTACTCACCGATCTCACTCTGTTTGCCAGCCAAAGTCGTCTCCACGATGAAGCGCAGGAAGCGCCGCATTCTTTCGGATTTCCTGAAGATGCGACTATCCAAGATTTTCGCGAGCTGCTCAAGCGTAGCCCCCGCAGACGGCGACTTTCGTTCTGACGTTGTTCTTTCCATTCCGGCACCTTCAAGTTGCAAAGAGCCTCAGAACTCCGGTACAACGTCGGCAGGCTCGGACAACACGGAACAGCAGACATTCGTGAACCAAAGACTAGAGAATTCTAGGCAGATTGTGTGTAATTTAACGCGGTCTCGGTCGTAACGAAAAGTAAGTAACCGTTTATGACGACAAAAACTCCTCGTTCCCAGCATGGAGTCCTTGGATTTGCGATTGACGTGTACCCCCACGTTCCATTACTCGACAAGAACTCGGTCGCAGCCACGTTGTTTACAAGAATCCACAAGGTCGGCTGACGACCGAAGGAAGACCATCGCATCACAATCACGAATAGACAGTTGGAGACAACCGAGTCATGCTCACGCTTGGGATCCGCAAGCCTCTGCAGGAAAAACTGCGGTGACCGAGCGACTAACAGAGAAGGTCCCAGCTGCGTTGCCCTTAAACCTCCACGTCCCCAAATTCACTATCTTCGAATGATTGCGCGCGCGGATGACTTTCGGAGCGTTCTTATTGGCTCAACCACCTGCCTGGTGTATAGTCAACGTCATTCTTGCGATCAGTGCGGCTTTCTATAACGATACACAGGGCGTTCGCCATCCTAGTTCGCGAACCTTCTTTTCGCTCTTGAGCGGTGTGAAATGTCGAAGCAATTGGGTGGGACAGGTCTTGATCTCTCTGGTCTGGACTATTGTGTAGGCTTCAACAGCCGAAAGGCCGCGCGCGCAGTTACGAAACTGTACGACTTGGAACTGGCCCCCTCCGGCATGCGCTCGACTCAGTTTGCGGTCCTGATTGCTGTCGCCGACTCTCAGCCAGTTTCGATCGGCGACCTTGCCAACACTTTGTCGATTGACACCACAACGCTCACGAGGAGCCTCCGTCTGATGCGAAAGCAGGGATTGCTCACTATCTCCGAGCGATCGACCATGCGACAACGATTTGTGACCTTGACAAGCCACGGAGTTCGCGCGCTTGAGAAGAGTCTGCCGCGGTGGCAAAAGGTGCAGAATCGATTTGTCAGTGCAATCGGAAAAGAGCATTGGGAGCTTCTGCAGCAAGAACTCGCACGGCTGTCCACCGTTGCGCGAAAGCTTCAACTACACCGTCACGAGGGCCCTTAACAGAGGAGTACTCCTTCTCAGTCGGAGCTCTATACCGACATCTTGCCCGAGCGCCAAAACACTCCATTTTCCAGATCAGAGAACTGTCCGCTGGGGTGAAGCATTGGAGAGGCGCACCTCGCAAAGCTCGTTCACTCAGCGGGCCTGACCCATTCGTGACTCATCATGCAGACAAAGATCGGCTCGGTAAGCACAGACTTCTTTGATCAGAGGACTCTCCTCCTGGTTGATTTGTTCTCTTTCCGCCGACCCAACATTGACGATCAGGTACGCATGTGGTCTAGGATTTATCAAATAAGGGTAGCGTCCCATCACCGGCCCGCCTCCGATATCCTGGCTAGTAAGATTTGGCGCGTAGAACATGAAATGCGGCATATTTGCTCCGCAACTCAGCGATGTTTGCATTGAAGCCCGCACTGTTGAAGCATCGGAACATCTGGTAGAACTCTTTGCCCAGAAAAAGCCGCACCATCGGCATGGGAAGCCGCTGAAATTTCACTGGTTTGCCCAGCACACGACTAAACACCTGGGCCGTCTCCGGGTTGCTCAGCTCGCTGCCTGCGATTTCCAGCGAGGTTCCGATAAACTCCTTGGGGAGCAACCGAGCAGAGGGCGAAGAGGAGGGGCCTCTTACGTTGCCTCGGGTGGAGCAATGCCACTGAGAATCATGGCTGCAGTGTGCTGGACCAACTCCAAGCTCTCGCGCAGGAGTTGAGCATCACCGTTCCAGAGCTGAATATAGTCCTGAGCAGAAGTTCCTGTGTCGAGGCCAACCGCCTTCGAGACCACAAATGCTATGGCTTCCGCCTCGGTCTCGCGCACCTGCTTTGTGGTGACAGCGCGACGTGCTCCACGATGCAGCAGCTCGTGGGCAACCTCGTGCACTAGAGTGGAAAATTCGTCAGCCGGTTGCATACCGGAAAGGAGCGTAATCCTGCCGCCATGAGACAACCCTTTGGCGGGAGCGACGGTATCGGAGTAGTCGAGCTCAACGCCCTGACCTTTAACAAACTCGATTAGGCGTTCGCGGTGACCACTGGGATCGCCCGTAACTTCGGTTAGCGAGGCAAGGGCCTGGCCCTCGGTTTGGGTGATGTCAAACACGTAGGCTGCGCGGAATCCACACGGTCGTGGCTGTTTGCCATCTGATTCTTGAGTGTCCACCGTCGTGGAATCAAGGATTCTCTCGTCGCCAGCTGGCTTGCGCCGGCGCGTGACCATGGGAGCCAGGATCAAGATGCCTTTTTCGCCGCGGCGAACGAAGCGGCCGAGCGAGTTCCAGGTCCGCATGCCAGCGATGTGAGTCGCATTCGGTTTCTGTCGAGCAATCAGCATAATGTTGCCGAACGAGTAGCGGTGAAACCGGGCCATCGCTGCCAGATAATGCGTCAAAACATCGCTCTCGCCGGACTCCAAGGCCCGAACCAAGTAGCTGAGTGCTTCATTCGTCTTGTTCTGGATCTCTTCTGCTTTCATTGTTTTTTCCTTTCGCCGTCTCCGGCTTGGTTTTTTCTTTCACGACAAGCGGCAGCGAGAAAAAACCAAACGGCGCGGAGAAAGGACAGCCGATGTCGGAGAGTGAGAGGGGGGTGAGGGGGGTGAGGGGGGGTGAGGAAAAGCGCGGTGAGTGCCAAACGGCTTGGGGGTCTGGGTTCTCGTTTGGCGCGAGACCGGCGCCGTCCGAAACGCCCGGTTGAAGCACAGGGGTTGAGGACTTTACGACCGAGGACCCGCGCCACCGGCGAAGGGCATGGATCGACCAGACGGGCTGCGAACTTTTGCGGCCCAGAGAGCATTCCCCGAGAGAAGCAACCGATTTCTAAAGGAACTCGTTTCTCTACATCGATGTGATAAGTGGCGGGTCTCTCGACCCCGGCGCCGCGAGGTCTTCAACCACCGACCTTTGGGTTATGAGTGAGTCGAAAAACGTAATTTCAACGAGTTGCGCGGACAGGGATGAGCTTCAAAACACGCGCCGGAACTGCGCGGACACGCTAATCCTCCCTGAATGCTCCCTCGTCGTTTGGTCGAGAAATATAACGATCAGATCGTTGGGTCGGTTTCCCAAAGAGCGAGAGAGGAATAAGCCCTCGTAGAGGCGAAAAGGTGTGTTGATCATGAGAACTGGTCTATCCTCTCATGGCCAGAACGCGCACTGGACTCTCGGTGGCATTGCTGTTCTTTCCTGGGGCAACAATGATAAGCGAACCGGTCTCAGGAAGTGCCGCCAGCCGCGACGATCCCTCGACTACGTAGTTCCCGTGCAGAGCAATCTGGCGGCAGAGCTTGCGGTCGGAGCCCAGGCTGGCTGCAGTTTCGACAACGAAGCCACGCGTGTCGCGTGCATCCATGAGAAACTGAGCCGCGTCGGCTGACACAGGGAATGAATCTGAGGCGAGACTACGGGTAGTTCCAACGCGTCGAACTGCAACGATCGCTCCCAGTGGCACAGGTCCATGTTGGGCTTCCCAGTTGGCGACGTCATCGATAGAGATTTCTGCCGACGACGCATTCAATTCCATCACTACCAGCGGTCCGATCAAGCGGTCAGCCGGAATCTGTGCTGCGCCCCAGGTTCCGGGAAGCAGGGCGGCCGGGGAAATGATGCGTGTGCCCGACCTTGCCTCTGAGCCCGTCCTCGACAGCGTAGTGGCGGTCAGGTCTACGACTTGGGAATAGCGGTTCTGGGGAGGAGGCGCAGGACGCCGTACCGCAAAAACCAACATGGCCGGTACGAGCGTGTAAGCGATGATGAAATTTCTAAGTCGCATCTCAAATCTTAGCTTTTCAGTATCGTGTCGGGACAACCTTGCCCGCTGGTCTTCGGCCATGGACTATCTTGATTCGAAGCCAATGGCAAGAAACCTTGCCGATTGGATGCACCCGAAATTTCCAATTCGACTTTTGTGCAGCCGAACTCTCCAGCACTATTCGTCCAGGCTGGAAGATGTTTCTGATCAATCCGGTTACTGTGAATCCCGGAGGACGTAGCAGCAGGCATCAACAGGAGACTGAGTGCCCAGCGCAGCAGATTGGTGCTCCGGAAAAATGAACGTGTATCCAGTTCTGCGACGCCCAACGTAGTAACCCAACTAATTGGATGAGCAAACGCGCTGCCAAACTCTGGTTCCCCTTGCCGCAATTCTTAATTCGCGTGATTTCCAGTGCTGAAGAGCAGCTGTAGTGGCCTCAAGAAGTGGTGTGAAGCGAGCAAGGCGTTAAGGAAGCATTGATGCGTCCGTACAGGTCCGGGTGGCATTTTGAAGCTCGTACCTGTCGGCGCAACTCCTAGCCTATTGGTCATAAATGTAACGACCAGATCGTGGCTCGGTTTTCCCAAGGATCAAGGGAGGGAGCAAACTCTAGCCCACATTTCCCCAAGCGCGCGACGTCGAGCCTGCGGTGCATGCAACAACGGACTTCTCGCATTGCCTGTCGGCCTGAGCATGGCACGCCCCCGTGGCGGCGCGGTCCCGCGCCATTTCTTTGTCATGTGACGGCGCAAGTGTCAACTCGAGCGAACTCAGTTGACATCTTGCCATCCACTTAGACGCTGCTCGAACTCATTGCATCTCCTGTTTTCTCAAGGCTTTGAAACAAATCGCGCCAGATGCGGTTGATTTGGACAGCGTATTGCATTTTCTGTGACGAGGAGGAGCAGCCATGCGGGCGTTGATAGGGAGAGCTTTGGAGATACACCCGTTCCTGGGCCACGCGTCCGCTGAAGCCAGAAAGGTGCACCATGCCTGATCTCACTGCAAAACCAACCGTCTCCATTGTCGTTCCCTTCCACAACGAGGAGGGCAACGTCACCGAATTGTATGCTCAGCTGCACTCAGTGATGGAAGACGTTAGTTGGGAGTACCAGTTTGTTTTCGTGGACGATGGGAGCACAGACCTTACCTATAAACGACTCAGGGATCTTGCCGCCATCGACCCGGGTGTCACTGTTGTCCGGTTACGCCGAAACTTTGGTCAGACCGCGGCGCTGGCGGCCGGGTTTGCACACTGCAAATGTGAGTACGTGATTGCCATGGACGGCGACCTTCAGCATGATCCGGCGGAAATTCCCAAGTTCCTGGAGAAGCTCGAGGAGGGGTACGAAGTTGTCAGCGGCTGGCGCAAGCACCGCATTGACAACCTGTTGTTGCGGAAGATTCCTTCACGTTGTGCAAACTGGCTGATGGCCAAGCTCAGCGGCGTCAACATTCACGATTTTGGAACAACATTTAAGGCGTACCGTCGTGACCTGCTTTCTCAATTGCCGCTCTATGGAGAGATGCACCGATTTATACCAGCTTTAGCGTCTGGATACGGCGCCTCGATCTGTGAAATCCCCATACAAAACAAGCCCCGAAAGCACGGGATATCGCATTACAACTTGTCTCGCACCTTCCGGGTCATGTTCGATCTGCTCACCATCCGGTTTCTCCTTCGCTACATGTCGCGGCCGTTGCACTTCTTTGGCCGGCTCGGCCTGATCAACATGGGTGCGGGATCCGCCGTGGCGCTTTGGCTGCTGATGTGGAAGGTCCTCTATCGAACCAATGTCGTGGAACAACACGCACTGCTGCTGGTTTTTGCGGCAGTCCTGGTCCTGCTCGGCCTGCATTTGGTGGCACTCGGACTCCTCGGCGAATTGGGAGTCTGGCAGTACTTCAACCCGTCAGCGCGGAAACCATATTCCGTGTCTGAGGTCTTTGATGTGCAAGGAGCTGGTGGGATTGATATCGCGCCCGAGTGGCGGTCATGAACACGAAGGCGCTCGCGATTGAGCCAAAAGAGCCTGTGTTGAATGAGCTTCATAGTCATTCTTGGCGCTGGCATCGGGATGCCGCCATAGCGCTCCTGCTTGCGGTCCTGGCGTTTGCCGTTCGGTTCAATCACTTGGACTTTAACAGCCTGTCTGAGGACGAGTCGGCGAAGTGGGCGGCCGTTCAGGAATATCGTCACGGACACTTCGCGGGCGTCAACAGTGAGCATCCCATGATGCTGAAGGTGCTTGCCTGGGGCAGTCTGGCAGCGGGTGAGCGCTGGAACCGCCTGGCCTCGCTCCACAGCTGGCCGACGATGCGCCCCGAAGGCTGGCTTCGGTTTCCTAACGTTCTCTTTGGCGCAGCAACGGCGGCAATCCTTTTTCTGTTTTGTCGACGCCTGATGGGGGTTGTGGGGTCATTCGCAGCGGGCTTCTTCTGGGCAGTTTCGCCATTGGCGGTTGCATTGAATCGGCTTGCCAAAGAGGAAACGCCGCTCACCTGTTTCACTCTTCTGGCTTGTTACTTCTACTGCCGGGCCCAACAGGCGGATTCAGACGAAAGTGCACGCCGATGGTATGACCTGAGCGGCATGGGGTTTGGACTGGCTTTTGCGTCGCAATACATTCTTCACCTTCTTGGCTTGAATGCGCTGGCCTGGCTTCTTGCCGGAAGAATGGGACTCACTCGCAATCCTTCGCGGTTCAGCTACGGGCGATTCTTCCTCGTGATACTGCTCACCTTCATTCTGGTGAACCCGGTCGTTCTCTCTCCGAGCAACTTCACCGCTATCCTGCATTGGCTTCACCACGATGGCGTCATGCACAGTGGTTACGACTTCGACGGCACGCTCTATCTGAACTTTCCCTCGCGTCTGCTTGCTGGAACCCCCTGGACTTTCTACTTCTGGCTCCTCTTGATCAAGACCCCCATTCCAATACTGGCGGCCGTCATCGCCGGGAGCATCATGCTGCTGCGAGAGCGTCGGACCCTTGCATCCTGTTTTTTTCTTGCTTTTGGAGTACTGCAACTGGCCGGGCTTTCGGTTTCTGGTGCAAAGTGGGTTCGTTATTCACTCCCGGTGCTGCCATTTCTTTTTCTGGCTGGTGGTTATGGGGTGCAAGCGACCTGGGACCGCGTGACGCAAAAGAAAATGTCGCTAGCATTGGCTGGGCTGGCGGCCGCTACTCTGTTTGCCTTGCCGCTGCTTGAGTTGCGCTCGTGGTCGCCATATACCTCCTTCTATCTCAACGCCATTGGCGGAGGACAGAACAATATTGCGCACCATTTTCCGCAAGATGAGGTTTCGGAGTTCGACACACGAGAAGTAGCGCAGCAGGTCTGTTCCAGCGCAGACACCGGCGCCCGGCTGGCTACCGCCAGGCCGATGAGCATGAGCTATTACGTAGAGAACTGCGGTCGCACTGACATTCAGGTTGTGCCTCTTTACGACCGCCATTATCAGCCCCGGGAACAAGACATGATCATTCTTGAGCCGTCCCGACGATTCTTCGAAACACAAAAATTCTTCGACGTTCTCGGAAAATCCGACATGTTGCGCCGGGAAGTCCGCGTCGGGCCGGTTCTCGCAAGCACGATTTATCTTTTCGACTCATCCAAGCCACTAACAACGGGCCAGGAGCAATGGACGCTCACCCAGCTGCAGAAGTCACCGTCTGAACCCGAGACAAAGAGTCATACGTCAGACTTCGGGAGTATGAACACTGTTGTCGCCTTCCTCCGCTTCCCATGGAGCAAATGATGATTCCGTTTTCCCAAGGTTCTAACTTTCACGGAGGTCGGTTTCTGCCGACGTTGGCTTTGCTGGCTGCCGCTATTCCGGCGGTCGCGCAGCAGGTCACCGTGTCGACCCGTTTGAACGCCGATGAGGTCATGCAGCGCGTCGTGCAAATGAACGAACAGCGGGCTAACGCGCTCAAGACCTACACAAGTATTCGAAGCTACCATCTCGACTGTCACTGCCTATCGCACAAGACGGCAGACATGGTCGTACGGGCTGACTACGAGGCGCCGAATAAGAAGGTATTCACGGTCGTGTCGGAGAGCGGGTCGGGTACCGTTCGGAGTCGCGTATTTAAGAAGCTCCTTGAGGCCGAGCAGGAGTCCATGCGCGAAGAGAATCAGCAGCGTACGGCCATCACTCCTCAGAACTACACATTTGAACTCACTGATTACCAGACGATCGATGGGAAAGCGTTCTATGTGCTCGAGGCGCGGCCGCTGACTAGGAACAAGTTTCTCTTTCGAGGGCGCCTCTGGGTCGATGCCAATGCCTTTGCCATCGCACGAGTCGAGGGCGAGCCGGCAGTCAATCCCTCGTGGTGGACAGTGAAGACCGACTTCACACGACGCTATCAAGAAATCGGCAGCTTCTGGCTGCCCCAGTCAAACCAGAGCGAGACGAAGGTGCGCGTTTTTGGCACTGCCGTTCTGACTATCAAATATGGGGAATACCAAATCACGGAGGCTCACCACTCAAATACACCTCCCGATGTGGAGGAAAAGCCCTCGAATGGACAGTAACTCGACTTTGGCACCGAATCCACATAGCTGTTCATGGAAGGGAGAACACTACGCTTGAAACAGGATCACTCTGCTATGGCTACTTATAACGACAATCTATCGGGATCAGATCATTGCATTGCATGTGCGACGGCTTCAAGGCCACAGCTGCGAATTGATTCTTGGATGGTAACGCTTCTCGAGGACAAGAATGAACAGTGTTTCACATCTTTCAGCCAGCAAGAAGAGGATTTATTTCACGACTGCCTGGTTATATCAGGTGCGAGGTTACGACCGCTAAATCCCTGGGCAGCAGTTGGATCCGGGGCGCTGTTGTCGCTCCTCTTGCTGGCCCTAGTTGTCATTCCCCTGTTTCACACCGATGCGCTGCCCGCGCGGGAGAGATTGACGATGTTATATGTACCGCCGGCGGGCGCAGCTTCCAATGTCAGCAGGCTTTCAACGCCTACATCCACTTTCAGAAACACCCCGACAAAGATGAGTGTTCCTAGTGCAGTGCATGCGACCCAAGAGGCACCTTCGCCTCCGGTGGATACTGCGGGCGGACTGGTTGGGGGAGTTCCTGGCGGAGTCGTCGGCGGAATTCCTGGTGGAGTACTTGGCGAAGTGCTGCGTAACGGGGGCAATGCGGCCACACTTGCGAAAACTCCCGCCCCGACGCCAAAGAGAATTCGCGTCCCCGCCCAAGTAGCCGAGGCGAACCTCATCCACGATGTTGCGCCGCAATATCCGCCTGAGGCCGGGCGGGAACGGATTGAAGGAACCGTAGTGCTGATGGCTGTGATCGGCAAGGATGGCGTCGTGCGCGATGTGCGAGTCGAGAGCGGGTTGCCACTGCTGGCACAGGCCGCCATCGAAGCAGTAAAGCAATGGCGCTACAAACCGTATCTGTTGAATGGAGAACCGGTTGAAGTCGACTCCCACATCACAATTAATTTCACACTCTCATGAAGTTAGGGATATTAATAATGCACAACGATACATTCGCGAAACCTAACCGGCCTTTGAACATGCTCTCGAAACCGAGACACTTCTTTTTGCTGATTGCCCTGACTGGAATCGTATTTGTAGGATCCGTTGCGGCACAATCCATCGTAGCTGCCAACCCAAATTCAGGAACTGTCCTCGGTCGGGTGCTCGATGTCAACGAAGATCCAGTTGCCAATGCTACCGTAGCGCTTCAAAGGCCCGATGCCGATCATGCCACCATTGTGACGATGGACGACGGCTCCTTTGCATTTCACGATCTCACGCCAGGAATTGCCTATGAGATCACCGTCACAGCCCAAGGATATGGAGACTGGAGCTCGTCAGTTACCGTCGAACCCGGGCAGGACAAAACTCTAACCGACATCAAACTCCGAATTGTGGCTGCGCACCGGGCGGTTACTGTGACTTATTCCGCGAAGGAGGTTGCTGCCCAGCAGCTCAAGGCGGAAGAGCAGCAGCGCGTTCTCGGTTTTATACCGAACATTTATGTAACTTACGAACCTCACCCCGAGCCCCTCACCGCTGCGATGAAGTTTCACCTGGCCTACAAAGGCCTCACCCACCCAACTTTCTTCGCGTTCGAAGGTTTATGGGCCGGAGTCGAGCAGGCAGCTCATATGACCGATTATCCGCAAGGTGCGAGAGGATATGCCCAGCGGTTCGGTGCTAACCTCGCCAGCGGCTCAAGTGAAGCCTTATTTGGCAACGCTATTCTGCCTTCGCTCCTGCATCAGGACCCTCGGTATTTTTATCGGGGTTCCGGGACAAAGAAGTCTCGGGCTTGGCACGCCATTTTAGCTCCCTTGGTCTGCCAGGGAGATAATGGGAACTCGCAGCCGAATTATTCTCAGATGGGGGGCAGTTTGATTTCAGCTGCGCTTTCCAATACCTACTACCCGGATTCGGAACGCGGTCCCGGGCTTGTATTCAGAAACTTCGGGACCAGCATGGGCCTCCACGTTGCCCTCGGTCTGGCCCAAGAGTTCTTGCTGGGCAAATTCACAAGCAGAGGTAAGCACTAGTTTCGGTTGGCTTGGAGAAGTTTCGGAGACCTCGAGCTGGTCAATCTCTCTGACTCGCCGCAATGCATCTTTTGCTGCGGACTCACGACAGCGGCGGCGAAAGTTCCCCAAGCTTTAACGTCGGCTCGATTCAGAGCGGTTTAGACAAGCCTTGGATTTCTACTCTTCCCGCGAGAGGGAAAAAGAGCTCAATAATTAAAGATGACGAGGAAGACTTGAAGCCAGGTAGGCAGGAAACCGCGCAGCGTGTTCCAATCGCAAAAAAGATTGGACTGATTGGTTTGGTCGCCGCCTCGCTCCTGCTCTGCTCTGCCCGGTCTTTTGAGCCGGCGACGAGACTGTATCGGGCCAAGCCGGAGGACGTCCCGCCCTGGGCCGAGCAGGGGAATTTTCGTTTCATTCGGCTGGACGGCGGACGAATCGAAAGCTGGAAGGCTGAGCGGACCTGGTGGGGCAAAAAGTTTAGCGCCGAAGAGAAGGATGCGCTAACCCATATCTATGACCGCGATTTCGATCAAATGCTCGCCTTGCTCAAGCAAGCGGACTTCAACTGGATCTGGGTCACCTGGAGCAACGGCTGGTCGTTCGCGGAAGAGGACGAGAACCGGGAGAACCTAAAAGAGCTAATCGCGCGCTGCCACAAGAACGGCATCCATGTATCCGCTTACCTGTCCGCTTCCAACATGTTCCGCAAGAGCGCTTATCGCGACGATCCGGAAACGAAGAATTACGGATTGTGGATGCACGGCATCCCTATGTTCTACGCTGGCCCAAGCAAGAGCGATCTGCAAATCTCCTGGGGCCGTCGGCTGGCGGACGCGCGCAAACCCGGCTGGCGCGCCTATCTCTTGAAGAAGGCTGAGCTGGCGGTGGATGCGGGAGTCGACGCGATCGTGTGGGATAACATGATCGGTTACAACGACGGCTTGGCCCAGTTGCTTGATGACACCCACCGAATGGCGGAGCGCAAGGCGCAGGAGACCGGCCGGCCCAAGGTCATGGTGGAAGCAAATATCCATATTGCGCCGGACCGCTTTGCGATGAATGACATCAACGAGCTGATCTGGGAGGAGGACGGCAAGGACACTCCGGGGGTATGGAACGGTCATTGGCAGGTGGGCAACGCGCGCAAGATCAAATTCTTGAGTGGTGAGAAGCAGCTTTGGCAGCCCCTCAAGTATGAGAACGATCTCTATCACTGCGGCCCGCGCGAGCGCTGTATCCCCAGCCCAGCCGAGCAGAAGCTTTCGATCGCCGAGGCCTACACGTTCGGCGCGGCTACCTCACGCAACATCGAGGGCCGGTTCCTCGGCGCGCTGATTAAGGGCGAGCCAGAAGCCCTGGAGGCCTGGACGGCCATCGCTCAATACAACCATTTCCTGGTCGAACATCGGGAACTGTATCACCAAGTAGTGCCGGTGGCTCAGATCGCCTTGATGTCCGCAGGGCCGCAGAACGCGCTGGCTGACGAATTCCTCAAGCAGAGCGTCTTTTTCGAGACCAAGGTGCTCGCGCACCTGGACAAGGGAGTCCCCCTGGACCGATTCAAGGTGCTGGTGGTGCCGGCAAACCTGCCCAAGCTCAGCGCCGAGCAAGAGGCTCGATTCAATACCTTCACCGCCAATGGAGGGGTGATCATCAGGGACGGAAAGGCTAGGCCGGGGATTGCGGCACGCGCCGAATCCGCGGCGGCAGGACCTCGCCTCAGCTTGGAGCCGCACGGTTACGTGCTGGGCCAGTTGACTCGGAAACCCGACGGTCGGACTTTGATCCTGCACTTGCTCAACTATGATCACCAGGCCCCGGCAGAGAACGTTAAAGTCCAGCTCGAGTTGAGCGGAGTGGTCCATGACCTGAGCCGCTTGGAGTTGAAAGTTCTTTCGCCAGACGACACCCAACCTCAGTTGGCTGGCGTCTCTCTGCACGGAAGCACCATCGAGTTCACTTTGCGCCGGATCGAGCACTATACTGTGGTGACTTTCTCGGACAGGACGGGACCGTAGTTTATCGAACACCGCCGGCTTCCTGTATCACCTCCTGCTGTTCCCAGGGTACCTTCTTGATTTCCCGCCATTCCGTGTCATCGCTCCGCTACACCTGGCCTGAGCGAGCATAAGGATGTTCCAAAACCAGGGCAGCCGAGGCAAGCACAAGCGATATCCATATCGTGTCGGCGACAAGTAAATGCAGGATCTGGAGCCAAACAGGAGCGAGTAGTAATACATTCAGCATCCCAATCCCGATTTCGGTGAACAGAAGGATGATAAGGGCGATCGAGGCGCGCGACTGGGACATTCGCAGTGACGCGTTCTTGAGCACGACCCAGGTAACGTAAATTCCGGCAATGACTGCCAGGACGGGATGAAGTAGTCGAAAATGCAAGAGACCAGGGCTGTCGGCAGTAAAGTCCTGTAATACCGACGCCCGGAGCGATGTTGCGGGGAAAAGTGTATCGCCGAGGGCGGCCATGGTACCGGTCATGCCAATGGCCAGCACCGCGAGCAAGCCAACAGCAGCAGCACTCACCTCTGTGCGTTTTTGGATCAATGTGAAATGTTTGCTGTCACTCTGAAGCCAAGCTGCTGTCAATGCAAGCGTCCCGAGCAACAGAAGAGTGTTGCCAAAATGCAAACAGAGAAAGAGGGTTCGCCCGGCAGATTGGTCCTGGGCCACGTGACCTAACAATACAAGAGCAGCTCCCAATAGAGCTTCGTTTGCCAGAAAAGCAGCAGCCAAGATCGCCGAGTATCGCGCCCAGTTGCGTTTTGACGTAGCGCGCCAGCACCAGAGTACGAGAGTAGCAACCATGAGCAGCGCGACACCGCTTGTCATCCGGTGTGTGAATTCAATAATTGTTTGCGCCTTGGCGCTCGTCCCCAGAACACTGCCGCCACAGGCAGGCCATCTATTTCCACAACCTGCCCCCGAGCCCGTGGCCCGCACAAACGCACCCCAAAGCACCACAGCCACGTTGAAACAGAGTGTCGCCCAAGCGAAACGAGCCACACTAGACACCTTTTCACCCCTTTGTTGCTGACGTTGCAGGAGTTGGCGTCAGCAGCTTCTCGATGGCCCGCTCCATCGTTCGATTCATCTCAGAGACGACGGCGGGTACGTCGCGCTGGCGGACTGTTCCTACCTCGTCGACGGTGTTCGTCCACACTGGGGCACCAGTGATGAGATTCGTCATTTGAGCCGTGATTGCAACCTCGACTTTGACCCCGCCCTCATAGTCAATTTCCTCAAGTTTCTCAATGCGACCACTGAGGACGTAATCGATGTCAGATCGTCCATCGTACAATCTGACCTGTGTAAAGTTTCCGCTCGCGCGCAAGCGGTCAGTCACGGCATTGGTCACGACCTCTCGCGGGTCGACCGCCCATCGGTGGTAATTATAGAAACCGATTTGTTCCGGGGAGGTTTTGTAGACAATGGCGCCTTGATGCAGGTAAGCTGGCGATCGGAATTCGCGTACGGCCAAGGATGCGCGGACACCCTCTTGCGCCGGTGGATCCGGCGGCGGCGGTACGTGAAGAGTGTAATAATTCGGGTATTTCACCGCTCCCCCGCACCCTGCCAAAGCGATCAGAGCTGCCAGCACAAAAGAAGTTGCGATTAGTTTTTTCTTCATATATCCCCTCACTTTTCTTGTGGGACTGCGCGTTCTTTAGGCTGCTTGATCCGGATCAAGCTCCAGGGACGCTGCTTCAGTGAATCGGTCAGCTGATCCAGGTTGTCGGTTGCGACGCGCAGGTTTTCCACCGTATCGTCGATTTTGTAGTCATTCGCGCGCACCATCACCTGCATGTCCCCGAGCAATTGTTTGGCTTGCTGCAGGGTGTTCTGCAAATCGACCAAGTCTTTGCGAACTGGCTCACGGATATCGCTAATTGTCCCATTCACGTTCTGAACGGTGTCATCGGCGTGCTGGCTGAGCAAGATTAGCTGATCGGAAATACGATCGATCTTCGGCCGTTCACTCGCCAACATTCCATTAACGTTGTCCAGTACCGCCTGAATTTTTTGCTGGCTTGGTTTGCCGGTCACAGTGTTCAGATTCGCAAGAAGACTGCGCGCGTCGCCAGTGATGCCTTCCAATTCTCCACGTGCTTGGGTGATCAGACCGTTTGCATTGTCCGCAACAACGGCCAACTTGCCGGCGATCTCATCCAGGCTGGAGGCTTCTTGCGATTGAATAGCCGATCCGGGAGAAAGGCGTTTGGCATCATTGCCGCCGGTAGTAATGGATAGCGAAGCAGCACTCATGACGCTGGTCAGACCTAACTTGGCCACGGACTTCTCATTCAACGGGGTGCCTTGTTTCACGTTTAGCAGAATCTCGATCTTCGTAGGGTCCGACGTCCATGGCCGAACGGATGTTACCTTGCCTACGTTGATCCCACCAAAGAGCACAGACGCACCCGGCTCAAGTCCGCCGGCATATCGCAAGTATGTTCGATAGGGAACGGTATGGCCACCGAACTGCGCATTCATGAGGTAGATGACCGTGAACGCCAGAATCGCGAAACATCCCAGGACGAATGCCCCGACTTTTGCTTCGGTTGTCACTGATGTGTCTCCTGAGTGTGCAAGTACTTTTCGAAGTGAGCGGCGACGGCGGTCGCATCCACCAGGTCCTCGGGAATACGATCGAGGAAGTGCCTGATCCGCGGATCCCGACTCGCCCTAATCTCGTCCTTAGTTCCAACCGAGCTGAAGATTCCCTTGTGCAGCATCGCAATACGGTCTGCGATCCGGAAGGCGCTCGGCATTTCATGGGTGACGACAATTACTGTCATATGAAAGGTCTCCTTCAGGAGCAGGATGAGTTCATCCAACTCCGCCGCAACAATCGGGTCAAGCCCGGCGGAAGGCTCATCGAGCACCAGAATTTCGGGATCAAGTGCGAGAGCGCGAGCGACGGCGCCGCGTTTTTTCATGCCGCCGGACAGGGACTGTGGAAGTAACTTGCGGAAGTCTGCCAGACCGACCACTGCCAACTTCATCCACACCATCAGATCGATGATAGACGGCGCGAGCCTGGTGTGTTCCCGCAGCGGCAGGGCGACATTGTCCTCGACCGAGAGTGAGTTAAACAAAGCAGCACTTTGAAATGCCACGCCAATGGAATGCCGAACCTTCTTTAGCTCGGCGGGGGAGCAACGGGTAATATCAACCCCCTTGACGATCACATTGCCGGATTTCGGCTGCTCGAGCCCAATGATCTGACGCAAGAGCGTGCTCTTTCCGGAGCCGCTCCCACCCAGCAGGACCATCGTCTCGCCTGGTTCGACGTCGAGATTCAGTCCGTCCAACACTCGGCGCCCATCGTATTCAACCACCAGGTCGCGAACAGAAATAATTGCCATCAGGGTCTCATTGTGAAGTAGAAGATCGCGGTGAAGATTGCGTCGGCAACGATGACGAGGAAAGTGGACTTCACGACCGCGCTGGTGGTCGACCGGCCAACGGAATCCGGTCCTCCACGGACCCGAAACCCTTCGAGGCAGCCGACGTGAGCGATGATGGTGGCAAAAGCCACGCTCTTGATCAGACCTGTGATCACGTCGCGCAGAGCAATGGATTCCAGTACGTACCGGAAGTACAAGAACGGCGCGAGCCGCGTGCTGAAGAACATGAACAATCCACCGGCGACGATGCCGAAAGAATTGGAGACGACCGTCAGACACGGAATGCTGACCAGCGCGGCCAGATACTTTGGCGCAAGCACGAATTCGATCGGTTCCAGGGCCATGACTCGCAGCGAATCAAGTTCCTCGGTAACCTTCATGGTCCCGATCTCGGCTGCGAACGCCGAACCCGACCTTCCGCTGACCGCAATCGCTGTCAGCAACGGACCGAGCTCGCGTGTGAAACCGACCGAAACCAGATCGATGACATAATGCAGGGCGCCGAAACGTCGCAACTCGGAGGCTCCTTGCAGGGCAAGAATGAATCCCGTGCAAATGGCCATCAGGGATACCATCGGCAGGGCGTCATACCCGATCTGAAGCATCTGCTGCACCGTTGTCTTCCAGCGGTAGCGGTTCCCGACTAGTGGCAACGCACTCTTCATGGCGCGTAGCGTCGACCACAACTGAATGTTCAAGCTCCCGACATAATCGAGTTCGTTGAGGGTCCTTCTGCCAACGTCTTCGAGAACATTTGCCATTAGGACGCCTTCGACGCCGATGAAGCGCTTCCACACCCGTTCTTTGCGAACAGAGTGGACATGCCGATAACCTGAAATAAATGAAGAAGACGATCTTGCAGGCCCTGCACGCACAACGTGGTCTGCCGCATGCGTGCTATTTTGAGTCCTTCGATCAGGGTCGCAATACCAGAGCTGTCAAGGTAAGAGACTTCACTGAAATCAACGATGACAGCTTGCGGCGAGTGCGCTTGTAATATGGACAGGAGGCGATCCCGAAAAGCCGGCGAAGAATCGATGTTGAGGCGGCCACGCAAACACAGTGTGCTGCCTTCGTCACCGGGGAGCACAGTGATCTCGAGACTGTCAGTCGGGGGGATTGTGCCACGCGTCATCTTAACTGTTCGCCTCTGCATTGTTCGTAAGTGCGCAGGCGCACTGAATTGGTAAACCACGGAACTCTGGGATATGCGGTGGTTCGGCTTTATGATTTTCTAATTTGCTGTTCCGGGCTTCGATGGCTTTGATGGACTTGTCAAACGCTCGTTGCAGGACGTGCCTGCCGATGGTCCTTAATACCAAGCCGAGTGCCCGTCCCTTGCAGTTCCTACCCTTGCGTACCAACACCACTTCAATATCGGTCGTCCCGCTAAGGCGACGCGTGAAGGTGTAGGTGTAGCTGGACCCGTAGTCCCACACGTTGGAATCGATCGTCGTGAGGACAACGCAGTTGGGATCGGACCAGTCGTAGTACAGACGTTCCCAGGTGCCCTCCGAGCCTTCGGTGACGTCAGCCTCAGACCGGCCGAGGTAATGCACCTTGAGGTACTCGTCGGCGCTATTGCCAAAGAGCTTGGAGCGGCCAGGTCCGAAGTCGGTGAGCCCGGCGACGAACTGCCCGGGTGTCAAGGTCGTCGTCCGGCGGAAATGGATTTCTGGGGTCTCGTTGATGATGCACATTGTCGTTCTTCTTCCTGTCGAGCACCGACACAAGAGACCATGCAATAGGCTCTCCATCTGGAAGTGACTGAAAAGAATGAAACTGAACCCCGGAATCGAGGCGCTGCACTCAGCAAAATGACGAACGATGAGCAAGAGCCAGTTTGGATGCGGAGCCATTCTTTGCCCTTACAAACGGCATCCTCAAGATTCGCAGAAAGGCTGGAGCCCGGGCCTTTTGACCCGGGCCGGAATGGTAGGAAGTGCGGGGTGGGAAAGTGGAGGTTTGGCGATCGAGCGTCGCGCGCACCCACTGTAACCTGCGGTTCGTGACGGGACGGTTCGTGAGGGGACAGTCTCGGGGTGGGCTGCTGGTTGGGCTGAGGCGTAACTCGGGGTTAGCAACAGCAGTGCGCCAGCAATAATCAGCGGCGCGGTTGTAGGCCGCCGAGAGTCCGACATGTTCCGCTTGCGATTTTGCCTAACGATCTGCATGAATTCGAGCGAATACGGCATCTCTCTACCGCAATCGAGACAGCACACATATGCAAGGCCGACCTGGTTCTGGCGCGGCCACGTCGTGTGGGAATGCACACACTCGAACAAGTAAGCCCAAATCCATCTCAGCACGCTCATATTTCCTCTATGCCAGCGCGATCTGTCCGAGCATGCCGGCGATTGCATAAGCTCCTAGCTGGAGGGAGGCTAGCTGCAGGTATGCTTTTCGCAGCTGTTTGTGGTACTCCTTCTCGCTAATCCGCGCCATTGCCGCGGCTCCGTTAATGCTGAAGCCGAGCACGTGATGTAGAACAAAGGCAATACGCGCGCACGAATCGAGAAGCAGGATCGGATTACCCTTCGTCTTTTCTTTCAAAGAGAGAGTCAGAGTTGATGTGGCAGGGCTGGAGCCGCTATACAGCAAAGCCTCAAAGGCCAAGGACTCGCGGTCCGATGCCGCCGAGGCATCGAGTCGCAGCTGAGCCAACGAAATTTCGATTGTGCGCCGGAGCAGATCGCCGCGCGAAGCAAGATCCCCCATTGACGCGTCAACCGCTGCCATCACAACCGAAAGGGCCAGATCCGGGTCAAGCGTCAGCAAGTACGCGGAATAAGTAAGTTGATCGAGTTCGACATCGATGCTGTTGTTTAGGGGCTGAATGAGTTGTGGAGTCATGGTGCTTGCTCCTGCAATCCATACAAAATCAACTGAAAGGCGGATTGCCGTTTTCCTTTCGCTTGAACACCCGACACAAGGGAACAAAGCAACCCACTCTCCATCGGCAAACCGCTGAAAGCAAAGAATGTGAGCACCAAAATCACGCCGCATGCTCAGCAAAGTGACGAACCGTGAGCAGGAAGTCGGTGTGACGCCTATCGAGAGGGGGATCGATCCTAAAGCACTTGTTGATGTCACTCATTCACTGTCACAGGTGACAACCCCAAAAAAGGCCGGAGCCCGGGCGTGGCGACCCGGGCCGGAACGGTAGGGTCAATGGTGGGAAAGTGAGGTGGGATTTGGGGCAGAACTGTGAAATACGTTCGATTCACGCTCCGACGTTATGTTTCATCGGTTTGAGAGTGTCACTGCATGTGACCACCCCGTTTGGTGAATCTGCCCAGGATGAACTCCTGAGCAAGGCTGGCGCCGATCCGTTCTGCGGTGCCGATTGCGAAATTCCCAAAGACAAGGCCAACGCCGCGATTTGCTCGGGGAAAATAAAG
>Ga0306923_10000966_pt1 | contig 24479 bp, 20 predicted proteins | sample sta12Can44000108_FD_203841 | JGI IMG/M metagenome (GOLD analysis project Ga0306923, IMG submission 203841) | Lab enrichment of tropical soil microbial communities from Luquillo Experimental Forest, Puerto Rico - statanox.12C.anox.44.000.108 (v2)... | ecosystem: Environmental > Terrestrial >... | reverse complement strand
GAATCGCGGAGGTGATGAACGATCTGACCTGTGTCTGGATTTAACCCAAAGAGGCCCTTCCCTGTTGCCAGCCAAAGCACGCCAGTCCGATCCTGACTGATTTGGATGACAGCGCTCGCAACTTCACCTGGAGCCTCGGTTTCGATCTGATAGTGAGTGAATGTTTCCGTAACGCTGTCGAACCTGTCCAGAAAATGATCGCACCCGACCCAGAGTGTGCCAGAACGATCCTTGAATAGCGAATGAATGTAGACACAACTCAAGCTGTTCTCGCGAGTAGGATCTTGTGTGAATACTCTGAATTGATATCCGTCGTAACGGTCCAGACCATACTGCGTCCCGAGCCACATGAATCCCTGATTGTCCTGTACGATTTGAAGAACTCTGGTTTGGGACAAGCCTTGAGCGGTGGAGAGCCGCGAGAAGCGGATATCATTGCCGTCGATTACGGGAAATCGGACGCGAAGAGCCCCGCTGCGCGATTGTTGGGCCGTATTTGAGGGATCGGTCCGACCGTCTGCTTGCGCCGCAGACAACGACGCAGCAGATGACACACCAGACAGGGTGACTAGCAATAGAGGCGTAATAATTCGTGTGCAGGAGCGGGTCGGCTGAAAGCGCACTCGTCGCCATTGCCATATTAACTGGGTCACACGATGGCCTAAAGGAAGCAAGGAGTCTCCCTAGTGCTGTTTGGCTTCAAGTCTATCAGAAGAAACAACGCTTGCGGCCGTCGGGATCCAGGCGAGCCAAGTGACAACGACAAAAAAAAGAACCGCCTCCCGGTCCAAACCAGATCGCGATTCAGTGCTAAGAATTCGCTTGAACCGCGGCGCTTGAGTCGATTTGGCTTTTCTACTGAGCTCACCGGGAGACTCTACATCGCATTTCTTAGCAAACGAGATGCTTACAAGTCCGCAGCAAAGGAGCAGCTCCCCTCCCCTCCGTGCCGAATGAAAGAAATGAGCGAGATCGCTCCCACAAAACATCGAACCCCTCATGTAACAAACATCGATACAATGCCATATGAGCGTTGTCCGAAAGTCCACTTCAAGAATTACGATTTTCGTTAGCTTACGAATTTCGGGACCACCATAATCCAGAAGGTACCTTCTATCAACAACTTGCCTCTGGCATTAGTGTTGCTTTGAAACAAGCAAGATGTAAGAACTCGAGGATTCGCGGCGGGGAGGGCTTTCGAACTTCATTCTTAAACTGATCTGAGCGGATCCACCACGGATGCAAGGCATGGGGGCAGATTTCTTTTCATCTTTCCCCTTGCCATCCATGGCGCCTTCACATGTGCCCTTAGGAAACCAGCACAATCAGGGGGAAAATCATGCCGCCAACTGAGAGTCGTTATTGCCAGCTGCTTCATGTCGTTCTGGCCAAAGTGCCACTCGCCATAAGCCAGCGGACGCACAGAATCGCCGTAACCGCGGCGATGTCGGTCGCTGTTCTTGGGCTTGCCAGTTCGGTTTTTTCACAGACCACGGTTTCGACAGGAGGTATTCAAGGAACGGTTACCGACCCAAGCGGAGCTCTTGTCACCGGCGCCAAGGTGTCCCTCACGAATGTAGCGACTGGGCAGATTGCTTCGGTCGATACCAATTCAGCAGGCGCATACACGTTCGCTTTCCTAGAACCAGGCGAGTTCGTGATGAGAATCGAAGCCAAGGGCTTTAAGACCACGCGATTGCCCCTCACCGTGAAGGTGGACCAAACAGCGAATGGTAGCGCCAAGCTCATAGTCGGCGACTCTACAGAGTCAATCGAAGTTCTGGCTACCAACCTCCAAGTCAACACGGTCCAAGCTACCGTCCAGGGCGTGCTCACTTCCAGTCAAATCGCCAATCTGCCGGTAAACGGGCGGAACTTTCTCGATCTCGCCCAGCTTGAACCGGGCATCCAGATTCAGGACGGTCAAAATTTTGATCCTACAAAAGGCGGCTACTCTTCGATCTCTTTCGGAGGCCGCTTCGGCCGGACTGCACGTATCGAAGTGGATGGTGCGGATGTTTCGGACGAAACCGTAGGCTCCACGACAACCGACATTCCCTCCAGTGCCATACAAGAGTTCCAAATCAGTCAGTCGAGCCTCGATCTGTCCACCGAGCTGACCTCCTCTGGCTCGGTCAACGTAACCACTAAATCAGGAACCAACAACTTTCATGGCGAGGCTTTCGGTCAGTTCCGTGACAGTTCGCTGGGCGCTGCGCTACCGACTCCCCCTGGAATCAAGGCGCCTTATCAGCGCAACCAGTACGGAGCGGCATTGGGTGGCCCCGTCATAAAGGACAGGTTGTTCTTCTTTATGGACGGGGAGCGGAACATTCAACATACCAGTGTACCCGTGCCCGTCTCTGCTCCTTTCTCTCAATATTCCGGCACTTTTTCTGATCCATTCCATGAGGGCAACTTGTTGGGCAGAGTAGACTACCAGTTAGGCCACGGCGTTCGCTTCTTCTATCGCTTTTCGTACTTCAAGAACTTGCTTCTTGCGACCTCTGGCGCAGGCTACTCGCTATACGACACGAAGAACAATACGCGCGATCATGTACTGGGCGTGGACTTCAGGACCGGCAGTTTCATACACACGATCCGTTTCTCGTACTTGAAATTTGAGAACCAAATCGTGGACGCTACAGCGGGGAATAGTGCGCTGCCGCTGAACAATCTGGGAGCCCAAATCGTGATGGGCAGCACCGGCTTCGTGGCCGGGCCAAACTTCCTTGCGCCGCAGACCACCGCACAGAGTAATCACGAACTTAAATACGACGGGAGCAAGGTCGCTAGTTCGCACGTCCTCCGCTACGGGGTCTCATTCAACCACATTCAAGGCATGGTTTTCGCGCCATTACTAAACTACGGCCCGCAGATCGTGTCGACTGTCTCTGCTTCCGAAGTGGCGGCCGCCACAGGCGGTCCCTTCCCGGGTGGAGCATCGAATCCGTTGAACTACCCGGCGGATTCCATCACCATTACGAACGGTCTCGGCTATTTCACAAGGGCGCCTGCCTTGGGCTTTCCGGCTGGTGGCCTCGGACCGGACAACCGCCTACTCGCCTATCTGGGCGATAGCTGGAAAATCAAACCAAACTTAAACCTCACCTACGGGCTACGTTGGGTTCGCGACACGGGCCGCACGGACAGTCAATACGCTGGATTCCCCGAGCTCAATGCACTCCTCCCGGGACAGGGCCTTGGAAACCGGGTAGCGCAGCCCAACCTCAACTTTGCCCCGCAGATCGGACTCGCTTGGGACCCCTGGAAAAACGGAAAGACCGCTATCCGCGCCGGCATCGGCTTGTTCTACGAAAACGCAATCTTCAACAACGTCTTGTTTGATGCCCCGAACCGCCAGGTAACCGGTGCGTTTGAACTCTTCCCCAGCGCTTGCTCTGCTCCGGGAACGCCAGCCCAAATCCCGACTCCAGGTGGCTTTCTCACACCGAGCTCGGGCACTCCCACTTCGGTTTGTGGGACATCAACGGGCGCTTCTCTGATTGGCAACGCTCTGCCAGCAATCGTCGCACTGCAGAAGACCTATCAGGCTGACTCGCCACTCAATCTGCAAGCGCCAAATCCGTCCTATGTCGGACAATACCTCACCGATTGCAGCACGGGAGGACCGAATTGCTTTTTCCCCTCGGGAAGCTCCGGAGCTCCGGCATCCATGTTTGACCCTAACTACAAGTCCCCCCGCTCCGTGCAGATGAACATTGGGGTTCAAAGGCAACTCAAGCCTGGGGTCGTGTTGAGCGTCGATTATATCCGCAACGTTGGGACGCATTATTTGCTAGGCATCGATGAAAATCACGCTGGAGACATTCGCTACTTCAACAAAACCGGGGCTCTGGACGCCATCGCTGCAACGAACACAAAATTCGGATGTGCTCCCACTCCTGGAGCCGGCGTTGACTGCGCGATTTCAGGTATGAACCACGGCGGCGTTGGGGCAAGCATGTCCGACTATGCCAGCGCCGGTTTGGGGTCCTCGTCCGATATGGGTGGCAAGAGCTGCTTCGCTGCGCTCGGCTACCCGTGTGCCTTTGGAGGTGTAAACCCACAGGCACCCCCGCTCGGTTTTCTATCGTCGATCGGTCGATCGGTCTATGACGGGTTGGAAACCAAATTGGCGACGAACGTCAACCGTCCGTTCCGCGGTGCACGGGCTCTCAACGTTGAGGTGTCATACACTCTGTCGCGTTTTGAAAACACAGGCGGTGGTGTACCTCCTGGCGGTGCAATTGGCCCGGGCAAAGCGGACCAGGACTACATTATTGCCGCCTTGGACAACAGGAAGCCGAACCGGTACTTTGGACCCTCGACTTTGGATCGAACCCACCAATTCTCGTTTGGCGGCTATCTGGACTTGCCTGAACGATTTCAAATGGGGCTGATAGCCCACTTTTATAGCCCGCTTTCGACCACCCTCACCGTGCCGAATACAGCGGAAGGCGCGGGTGAGATATTCCGTACAGACTTTACTGGCGACGGTACGACACAAGATCCTGTCCCCGGAACGCACGTTGGCCAATTCGGTCGCGGGATCAACGCCGGCAATATCAACAGAGTCATCGACAATTACAACGCTACAGTTGCAGGGAGGCCCACTACGGCAGGCCAAGTCTTAATCCAAGAAGGCTTGATGACCTCTGCTCAGCTAACAGCCTTAGGCGCCGTGGCTCCAGCAGTGCCTAATGCACCCCCCAATCAGGTGAACCTGGGTTGGCTGCGGGCCTTCGACGCAACGATGTCGTGGACCTATTCCATCAAGGAACGAGTATCCGTGAAACCATCAGTCGGGTTCTACAACATCTTCAACTTTGCCAACTTCGATCTCCCGACGAGCATCATGTCCGGCCTTCTTGCCGGCACTGCGGGTACGATCAATGGCACGGACCCCGCGGCACATAACACCAATCGTGTCGGCGTCGGGACCGGCGTGTTCACGCTCGGATCGCCACGTGAAATTGAGTTTAGCCTCAAGATCAGCTTCTAGCAGTGCACCTTAGTCCTTAGTTTTTAGTCCGGGGTCCCGTGGAGAGAACGGCGGCTTCAGCCCACTTTGCCAGATTGGTGGCCCCCGCTCGATCCAGCTGGGCCCTCAAGCTTCAATTCTGAACAATAGAACCTGGGCGTTTCACAGGCACCAGTTACGGTTGTATCTCTCGATACGCGCATCACAATTGTTTTTGCATCGAGTCCAGCTCGATGCGGCACACGTCGCCGAACTCTCTTAGTGGATTCTCGCCTTGGACGGCACGAGATTGGATCTGCTCGGCTGTCAGGTTGGGTTGCTGGTACCTGGTTAAAATGAGCTTTATGACCTTCTCTGCGGCCTCCAATACGTGCAGGGACGAGCTGAGGCGAATGCGACTGAGTAGAGCATAGACCGGTATCAGTTTCTGGGGATTGGTCATGTTGTACTCTAAGGAATCGACCAACAGCCGCGCGCTCTCGCCGATAAAATCGGAATACAGCGCCTCCCGGCGAATGATTCTTTTCGCCAGCACGTCGCGCCGATCCTGATGCCTTTGCGTTATCCAAGTTCCCGCAACGGACCCCAAGGCGCCCACGAACGATCCAGTAATGGCGGCGCAGGCGGCGATCAAACCTGGGTTCATTGAAACCGCTCCGTCACGAAAATCAAGCCAAATAGCAAAGGAAGGTAGAGGATCGACGCTAGCAGTAAACGCCGCGCCGCCGCATTCGATTGACGAAGCGCCAGTTGCGCCGCAAAGTAAGCAAAAATCGAACTCACCAGAAAGGCTCCGACGATGTACGTGACACTTGAACGGCCGAGCAGTTGAGGGCTAAGGGTGACAGGGAGCAATACCAACGACGGTAGGACGCTCTGCCAAGCCATGAAACGGCCGCTTTTTTCCCCAAGTGGAAGAACCAGATACTTTGCCCGCGCATAGTCCTGACGATACATCCACGCAATCGCCATGAAGTGCGGGAATTGCCACAGAAACACAATCGCAAAAAGCACCCACGCGCCCGCTGTGATATGTCCCGTCGCCGCTGCGCAGCCAATCAACGGGGGCGCCGCTCCGGGTACAGCGCCACTCAGCGTACACCAAGGGGTTATTCGTTTGGCTGGGGTGTAGAGGAACAAATAGCTCAGGAGTGTCAATACGGCGAGGACGGCCGCGAGAGCACTTGTAGTGAAGACCAAGTACGCGACTCCAATCACGGACAGCCTGACTCCGAAGCATAGTGCGTGAGCGGGTTCGACTCTTCCCGAAGCGACAGGCCGCCGTGCCGTTCGCCTCATCTGCGCGTCGAAGCGCATCTCAATGAGCTGATTCAATACGGCGGCTCCGCTTGCGACAAGGAGAGTGCCGACGAGCGTGTGAAACAGCAGTATTCCGGAATGAGAAAAGGGGTTGGCCGAGCCGATCCAAAAACCAGCTGTCGTAGTGATTATGATCAGGAAATTGATTTCTGGTTTCGTCAGAGCCCAATAATCGGACAAGGTGCCCGCCTCAGAATGGCCGCGCGGCACAGCACTCACATCAAGGCCGGCAAGAATCGACTTCGTCGCCATTTGTCAGACCTCGGCAGGAGCCGCCCGACTTGGCAGAGCTGCGGTCCGGGCTCCCACGAATGTGCTCATGGAGTACAGCGCTATTGGCCAGACGAGATTCGCGCCAATCACGCTCAAAATAAAGGCTACGTTCATGATGCCAAGAAGCGCAAAGACAACCAGCGCGTAAGGGAAAAAACAGCGACGCACCATGAATTCCATGTGCCGCGCCGCATACAGCAACGGATTGGATGACCGACTCTCGGCATGGGCCTGCCAAATCCTCAAAAGCTGTTCGGGGCGATCGGCGGCCATCCGATGCCGTTCCCATCCCATAACCACGAAGCTTGCTATAGCACCAACAAGTAGAAAGGCCCCCCACACGAGGTAAGCTTTTGATCCGGAGCTCCTCCATTGCCCGATGGTCATTCCGACAAGAAGAAACAGATAGAACACGTAGTCGCAAACTGTCTCCAGCCAGCATCCGAAATCAGACTCCAACAATTTCAAGCGCGCGACCTCGCCGTCGCATCCGTCCAGGATGCTTGCAAACAGACACAAGAATGCGCCGAGGAGCGTGTTCCAGTAACCGCCAAGCGCAAAGAATGCCGCAGAAGCAATTCCAACTCCGAGCGTGAAGATGCTGACCATATTTGCTGTAATCGGAAACTTAATGAGTTGCCGGCTCATCGGAATGGAGATGCGGCGATTCAATCGCGCGTACATGCCATCCGTAGGTTTGACCAGCCGACGATCCAGTTTTCTTTCCGCGATGCACCGGTCGTTTTCTGTGCGGACGCGCTGCCACAAGCCTTCGCTCACGTTCGTCGAAGCGGCAGACTGCGCGGAGTTCATCCATACGTGCAGTTCGTCAAGGCTGGAGCCTTGGATCGGGCAGTGCTCGACAAGATCGCGGAGTAACTTCGCAGACAAAGCATAAAGTCCGGCCGGTGCTCCGGCGGTTGTTAGCGCCAAAGCGGTTCCGTCGCTGTTCCATTCACTAGCCTGCCGAATCAAGGATGTGTGATAGGTTGTGCTGCCGTCGATGAGGACCACGCGCTGGCTGCGCACCTCGGCGGCGAAACGGCGCAATCGCTCTCGAAGGGAAGCGTCTGCTTCCGCATCAATCCACTGCACGGATGAGGGGAGGCGCCCCGTGCTGATTAGCTCCTGCTGAACGCTTTGTCCTGCATTGGCCACCACGATGATTTGCGCAGGATTCATTCTTTGCGCACCTAAGATAGTCCGTAGCGGGATCGGCAGGGTGCCAACCCGCGGCAAGGGAAATTGCGTGTCTGTGGGCAGAAAAATAGTGAAAGCGACACCACTGGACGGGGGAATGCTGGAAACATCGGTGGACTCCGTGGCCTTCGTGGTTCGCTCTTTCTCGATCGCACCGTGAGCATGGGACCTCCTGGACCTTGTCAGCAGCACCAGGCAAATGCAACCGACGGCGGTCCAGAAGAGCGCGCGCAAGCGCCTAGCTAACGCCAGTGCGAGTCCGGCGGCGCTACTGAGACTGAAGATTTTGCCAATCAGCATGTTTCCGGTCTCATAGGTTCCAATATTTCCTGGGTTAAAGTTGCCCGCCGCGTTCAGAAGTTTGGTCAATCCTTCGATGCTCAAGGCGCCTACAAAGCCAATCTGCGCTCCGAGCAGCCAAAGAACCAGGCACACTTCCAGGACCGCCAAGCAGTGCCCCGCAAGATTCAGGAAAAAGCTCCCCCAAAAAAGCTTGGGAGTGTTGTGATGAAAGTCGAAGAGCGCATTCTCGACCGACTGAATCAACTGTCGCTCTCGCTCGACCCAGCCCTTGAGGGGAGGAATGCGCCCAAGGAGACGCGCACCACGGGACAGCAGCGGGGAGCGCTTTCTCACCGCCAACAAAATCAAAAACAGGAATGTGATCGATGCGAGAACGAACAGCTCGGCATAGAGACGCAAAGCATGGGAGCGCGGCAGCATCCGCAGGACTGATAGGATTCCGGCGATTGTGACGGCGATTCCGGTGACAAAATAGAGTCCGCGATCGAGAGTGACCGAAGCGAGGCTATTGGCGGCTTGTATTTGTTGGTTTAAGTGCGAGACGCGGATGGAATCCCCAAATGTCTGGCCAAGAATTCCGAGTTGTCCTGCGGCCTCGGCGCCCAGACGAAGACCCACAAGGCTCGGAAATGAGATCTTGTGCCGGTCTTTGCCAAGCGTCATTTGCCACGCCCATGTCCTCACAAGATGGGCGACACCCGCCAGAGCAATAACCAAAATGAAGCCCCAGCCCAGCTTCAGGAGGTTGTGCCATAGATTGCTGGCGCCGGCATGCCATACCAGATAAGCAAGCAATGCGGCGCTCCCCAAAATGGCAAGGAGACGAAGCATCGGCCGCACACCGGAGGGGATCTCAAACATGGACGAACCTTCGAAGGATTGGGCTTTCAAGGAAGTCACGTTCAAAGATGCGTTCCGTATAGGCAAAGGCTTCGGGAGTGTCGACGTCCTGCCAATGGCCGTCGCGAACGTCAAAGGCTCCGAGCCTCCGCTCTTGGGCGAGACAGCGCATGCCGTCCGAGAGCGAGCAGTTACCGTCTTTCTTTGCCGATTCCAGTCGCTCGAACAGCGCGGGACCGCACAAGAACATTCCCGTATCCAATGCGTCGAACTCGACGAGGTCCTTGCCAATGGCAACGATGTGTTTTCCTTGAACCTGGACCTTCGTGGCGTCCTCCAAGTCAAAAATGCGATCGATGTTGTAGTCCACGCCGAGAATCACTTCCTCCTCTGCGATGGGCTGCCCCAGCAGCGCCCGGGCCGTTTTTGGTTCGAAGATGTGATCGGCCATGAGCAACAGGAAGGGATTCTTCAGCAAGCGGCGCGCAGCGAGAGCAGAGACGCCGTTCGCTTTGTGGTAATCGGGGTTTTCGACAACGGAGACGGAAATGTCGCCGAGCGGCCGCTCGGCCAGCCAGCGACGGATCGCGTCTGCGCGATACCCGACAACGATCACGAACCTCTCAATTCCGGCGGCATGCGAGGAAAGCACAATGTGCTCAAGGAGGGGCGCGCCAAAAAGGGGGACCAGAGGTTTCGGAGCGCTGCCTGACAGAGAGGCGATTCGGGTGCCGTTGCCCGCGGCCAGAATCAGGCATTCCTTAGCGTTGGCCATGAATCACCTGCGGGAGTTGCTGATCGCTGTTTCTCATTGCTGGTAAGTTCCTTTTGTGGACGCGAGAGTGATCTCGGGTGAGGCTTGACCTCGGGGCGCGTAGTCGAAATAGTCGATGCTCACGTCCGTTGTGCCGAAGAGGTGAGCTTCCGTGACGCTTCGCGTAGAGAGAGGAAACCAGAGAGCACCACATTTCTGGTAGACCTGCACGAAATGGATGCTTTTCGTCCAGAATGAGGGCTTCCTGGCGGGATCACCCTGCACGCGGGCCAGGGCAAAATCTTCAGCGTCTACCCAGATGCGCCCCCGGAACAAATTCTTATCGTTTCGCTTGGGACGAATCTCGAGAACGTAGGACGGGCGACCAGCCAACTCTTCGGTGCCGACAAGTTCAAAGTCGTAATTCTCGGGGACAATTCTTGCGCTTGCGCGAGCTTGCGGACGCGATGTTTCCGACTCCGATTCCAGCATTTTGCGGAAAACGTGCTTATGCGCTGCTTTCCAGCCATCCTCCGAAACGACTTCGAAGTGCTTTGTGCCATCCTGGTCGCCTTTTACTTTCACAAGCATTTCGGCGCGCTTCTTGAATTTTCGATTTTCGAGCATATACCGCCGCATCCCCGCGTATCCCTCGACGGAGGACATGCGTTGCAGGTCATGCGCGGCCATCCGAGCAATGATTTCCTCCGCCGTTGGAGGCGTCCCGGAATCTTCCGCCACAACGACCGAAGAGCTGGCAAGGAGAACCAAACCAATGAGTAGCAAGTGGTATTTCATCGTCAGAACTCCATAACAAATTTGCCGCGGTATTCACGCCAGGAAGTGTTGAAGAATTCACCGAACCTGGCGCTCGCAAGGATGTTCTGCACGTCCCGCGGATCAAAGTGATTGAAAAGATTGAAGACCCCCACGCCTACCCGAGCGCGCATGCGTTTGTCGCCGAAAGGCAACGCAATGGGGCGCGTGATCTGCAGGTCAAAAGAAGAAAAGCGCGGGAAACGATCGACGTTTCGTGGCCCAACATATTCGCGGAGCTCGTTTTCCACGGAGTAGGGGAATCCCGTGTGAAGGTCATAAACCGGTACAAGTGTCAGGTTCCAAGGCCCCGCAAACGTGCCCCAGAAAAGGAAACGGTTGGGTGCATCAAAGGGGAGCCGCCCGCGGGCATTCGGCTGGATCACCGGCTGGGCAAGATTCCCAAAGAACTGATTGAAATCGTTGAGATCGCCAAACGCCTTAGACCGAACATAGGAAGCATTGACCACGCTCCGATGCACTTTGTATAGGGCTGCCAATTGGAACTCCCGGTAGGAATCACTGCCCCCGTTGGAAAGGCCGAGTATCCCGTTTGCTCCTGAGGACACCGGGGACACAATGAAGTCCCTGGCGGTGTTGCGTTGTTCGTAGGCAACGCGCAGCAACAAGCGCGCGAGCAGTTGGCGATCGAGTTCAAGGTTCCATGAGGTGCTTCGCGGATTCTGGAGTTCGCCGGTGATCTTATTCTGATAAGACACGGAGCCGAGCAACGTGCCGTCCTGGGCGAGCATGGTGACGGTACGATCGGGAAGAGCGGGGAAGATAGGCACCATAAGCGGAACGCGGTCGTAGAACAACCCGACGCCGCCCTTCAGCAGCGTTTTGCCGTCCCTGGTGATTGCCAGGAGAAATCCCGCACGCGGAGCCGCATGAGTAGAGCCCGTGATCGTGTCGTTGTCGAAGCGGATGCCAAAGTCAAGGGTGAAACGCGGGACGATCGACCACCGGTCGCCCGCAAACCAGGCTGTCTCGTTTTGATTGATTTGGTACGACGCCGGGGAGCAGAAGGAGATGCGCTCCAAAGCTTGGCCCGACAAGCCGTCGATTTCCACGGGCAGAAACGATTGACGCCCTTTGTACGCGGAGCGCTCGTAACTCAGGCCAACAGTGAATTGATGCGACCCGTCGAATCGCCAGGGCGCAAACTGATAGCTTTCCTGCCAGCTGGTCCGGGAGGTTCGCCGCGCCTGCCGGTTAAAGAAACCGCCTTCGGTGGTTTCGAGAAGCAGACGATAGGGATCATCGCTCTGCGCGGTGACGTCCGCATCAAATCGCTTGTGGCTGAACTGCGAAGTCAGCAGGCCGCCATTCCCAATAACGTAGCGATGCTGGAGGTAGACTTGATCACCGCGCTGATGAAAATCCGCCGTGGAAGGCTGCGGCGTAAAGGTGTTCAAGCCGAGGAAGTCAAGCTTCTGCGGGTACAGAGCAACGGACACCGTGGCTGTCTGCTTCGGCGTAAGGATTAAGTCAAATTGCGTATAGGAATCGAAACTCTCAAGTTTCGTATCACGCTTGAGCGGTGGAAGGCTGTTCACTGGAGTGCGCACAAAGCGGTACTCGAAGGACTGCGTGACGGCGATGCGTCCGTCCACGACCGGGCCGGTGAACGTCATCCGGGGCGTGGCGGCGCCGAGGCCGGAGATGGTGCCGTCGCGGTCGCGCAGGCGGGGAATGACGTTTTGGATCGAGAAGTGAAATCTTTGGTAGTCGCTTGTTTTAGTCCCAACCGTGGAAACCGCCCCCGTAAACTTCCCATACTGGGGATCATATGGATTCGAAATGACCTGCACCGACGAAACCACGTCGATCGGAAGATTGATAGCCGGACCACCCGTCACCGGGTCAGTAACGTTCGCGCTGTTCACCAGTGCGCCGCTCTGCGTGTTGCGAGTGCCCTTGAGATTGATTCGCCCATCGGGTCCGCGAACAACGCCAGGAACAAGGGGAAGCGAGCTTTCAAATCGCTCGTTCACATTGGGGGCATCACGCAGCGTTTTGTCTGAGACTGTTTCCGACGGAGCGGGATTCTTGTCCTCGGTCTGGTCGGCCTTTACGACCACAGAAGCGCTGACTTCCAGAGGTTTCAGTTCGAGAGGAACCTGAGCCTCGCCTGCTTCAACGCGGATCGTCTGCCGAAGCTCGAGACCCGGGGAAACGGCCTCGAGCGTGTAGGTTCCCGGAGGGATGGATGCTATGAGATAGTTGCCGTTTTCGTCCGTCTCCGTTTCGAAAGCGGCCGGACCGCTGAGCTTTACCTTCGCACCCGCAACAACGGACCGGTTCCCGCCAGAGTCTTGAACGAAGACCGTTCCTCCGACTTTCGCGGTAGCGTCGTTGGGCTGCTTGCCGCGCGCGAGGGACGCGAACAAGCAGATCGAGAATATTAGGTAGAGCAGCAAGAAGACGATCGTTCGGGTCGTGGAGCGTCCTCTCCTGTTCCGACACTGAATACAGGTTCCATCTGCCCGCCGAGGGGCCTCGTCCAGACGTGCCAAAATTTCTCCCTACGTCATTTGAGATTTCATGCGACTGCGATGTACCCGCACGCGCACGGACAGAGCGACGCGTCACGAGATGTCCTGATGCATCGCACCGCATCTTCAGTCCACATCCGGGGCAATGAAGCATTAGCCCTTCCAATGGGCGGACGGTTCGAACCGCTCTGGATCTTGTTTCTTATCAATCGCTTGAGGAGCCACTCAGGCAGCCAGGCGCGAATCATCGGGCGGCCAGGGGCTGAAGCGTGGCCAGGCTTGGACGGTTTAGGCGAGTTCTTGACAGCGTGCGTTGTCATAGGGAGTTGGTCGACGGTTGATCGCGCGGTGCGGTCCAAGTGTTTGACGCCGGGAAAACACTCACGCAGCGGTCGATTCGCGGCATTGCCGTTAGTGGCGAAGCCGACGTGAACACATGGCAGCGAGCATGCACGCTTGTTTATGATTTAGGCGGAGGCTCGAGGAGATCGCCTCGGACCTGTGTGCTCGATCTGATAATCGGCTGGAACTATGCTCTTTGCTAAGGAGTGCCCGCTGCATCCCGGCGTGAAGTCTTGACGCGATATGACTTCGATGCAAGAGATCGAAACAGGGGATTTTGCAGTTCCTCGGTGGGTGCTTTGTCCGCCCGATTCCATTCGGGTCGTGAACTGGAACATCAACCGAGGTCTGAGGTTGCAGGGGGTGATCGAGTTCCTGGCAAGTGCAAAAGCGGACATCCTTGGTTTGCAGGAGGCCGATCTCAACGCCAGTCGGACCCATCACCTCAACGTTGCGAAGGAAATAGCGCAGAAGCTGCAGATGAACTATGTCTTTGGACGGGAATTCCAGGAGCTAACCCAAGGGTCTCGAACGTCCCCGGCCTACCACGGGCAAGCTACGCTGTGTCGCTGGCCGTTGTCACATTCCCGCATCATCCGATTCCAAAAACAATCAAACTTCTGGCACCCGCATTGGTTCCTTCCGGAAGTCTCTCCATTTCAGGAGAGGATCGGAGGGCGTCTCGCGCTCGTCAGCGAAGCCAGCATTGCCGGCAAGAGGATAGTCGTCTACAACCTGCAGCTGGAGAGCAAAGGCGATGACCGGCTACGCTGCTCCCAGCTTGAGGAAACACTGGACGATGCCAAGCAATACCGCCAGGACGCACCGCTTCTGCTCACCGGTGACTTCAATCTCGATGCGTCTGGAGGGCCTGCCGCTGCCGCAATCTCCCGCGCCCAATTTGAGGACGCCTTTGCAAATCACCACGCGCGAACAACCCCGCGCGCCTTCTTAGAGAATGGGCGAATCATCGACTGGATTTTTACGCGGGGACCCGTGCGCTCGGCCCAGCCTCAGGTCCATAGCTCGGTGTCTGCTTCCGACCATTATCCACTGTCGGTTGACTTGGCTTTTGTTTAGCCGATTCCGTCGCTTTTGGGTGAATCTGACCCGTGCCTATCCAGCAGCGCAGAGACCCAGGTAAGCAAGTTCGCAAGAACTTCGCGACGGTTGATTTCATTGAGCATTTCATGGCGCCCACCGGGATAGAAATGGTGGCAGATGTTGTAGATCCCCGCCTGGCGATAGCGCCCAATCAGGATTTCGATTCCTTCAAGCTGTTGGCCGACGGGGTCTTCGGTGCCTGAGAACAGGTAAATGGGCAAATCGGCGCGAATGTGGCTGAGATTTGAGGGATCGCAGAGTCGAGGCGCAGCGGCGAGAAACGATGCAAAGGACCTGGGCTGAAGTTGCGGAAAGCACAGCGGGTCGCTGATGAATGCATCGACGACAGCGTTATCGCGACTCAGCCAGTCGATCGGGGTCCGAGCTGGCTCAAAAGGGGCGTTCAGAATGTTGCTGCCTGGTGCCGCAGAACTCGCCAGTGCGAGTCCGTCGAGAGCGCCTGAACCGGAGAGGACGAGACCGTCGATTTCACTGCTGTGGTCGAGTATGTATTGTTGCGCCGCGAAGGAACCCATACTGTGCCCAAGAAGGATAAATGGCTTGTCAGGGTTTTCTTCCCTGGCGATGCGGCTCAGCAGAATCATGTCCTCCACGAGCAAGTCAAAACCGCCGTCGCCGAAATCTCCCAAATATGTGGCGGAGGGCGCAGTTTGACCGTGCCCACGGTGATCGTTTCCGTAGACAGTCAAGCCGGCTGACACCAGAGCGTCGATCGTGCCGCCGTACCGTCCGACGTGCTCACCCATACCATGCGCAATTTGGACCACGCCCCTCGCCTGGCTGCTGCTAGTCCAACGGGAGCACGCTATCTGCAAGCCGTCTCGGCTGGTAAGTCGAAACTCGACGCAAGGAATCGCCGCAGGCTGACCGCTTTCTACTGCCATGACGCCTCCTGTCGCCTCGTCTTGCAATCACTGAACCGAACGATAGGGAACACACAACCTTTAGACATTCAGAAGAATCACGGACTCGCAGTTGCTAGGCAAGGACCGCGTTGCCCTGCTTTGGACACTTTCGTCCGAAGATGAACACCGCCCACGTAAGCGGCAGCTCGATCATCGGACCCTTCTCTTTAATTTCACCGACTTGGCGCGTGGTCTGCGTCTGCCTGACTTGGCAGGCACATTGCATCTTGCGGTGAATCATGCGGTGGTCTGACCTATCAAAGTGCGGGGCACAATGAGCGAAGAGCGAAGCGAGAATTCAAGGCGTAGTTTTCTGAAGTCGACGCTGGTGGCGATCTCCACAGCGACGCTGTCGAGCGGAGTCCGCCCCCTTATGGCGGAAAATGGCCAGGCATCGGCGACCGAGCAAGGGGCAAAGCCGCATCGCTTCCTGAACCAATCTGAAAGAACCTTTCTCAAGGCAGCCGTCGACCGCCTTATTCCTCCTGATGGGCGCTGGCCTGGAGCGGCTCAAGCCGGCGTCGTCGATTACATTGATTTGCAAATGGGGGGAGCATGGGGACGCGGCGAAATGTTATATCGCCATGGGCCTTTCAGAAAAGGGACTCCCTCACAGGGATTTCAACTCGAATACACCCCAGCGGAGTTGTTTCGGCGATCGATTTCCGCAATCAACAGCCACTTCTCAAGCCAAGGCACTTCCTTTGACCACTTAAACGCCGAGCAGCAGGATGCGTACCTCACCAGCCTTGAAAAAGGCGAAAGCGATCTTGATGGAGTGCTCTCCAATGTTTTCTTCGGCTTTCTGCTGAAGCACACGGTTGAGGGCTTTTTTGCAGACCCGATTTACGGCGGCAACAAGAACAAGGTGGGATGGAAGATGCTGGGTTTCCCTGGCGTCTACACCGACTACTACGACCTGGTCGACAAGCATGGAATCGAATTTCACCGTGAACCTATGGGCATCGGCGAGGGCACGATTTCCCATTCCATGAGTTCGCACATGGAAAGGTCCTGAGTCATGCCACAGAAATTGAAGGAAGTCGACGTCGTCGTTATCGGAGTCGGATTTGCAGGTTCCATTCTTGCCAAAGAACTGGCTGCTGCGGGCCTTAACGTAGTTGGGCTCGAACGTGGCCGCGACCGCCACACCGTTCCCGATTGGCAGGTACCAGCGATTCACGATGAGCTCAAGTACTCGATCCGCAAGGGAATGATGCAGAACGTCGCGAAAGAAGCGATGACGTTCCGGAACCACCACAAGGAGGTCGCGCTACCGATGCGCCAGTGGGAAGCCTTCCTCCCGGGAACTGGCTTGGGCGGATGCAGCGTCCATTGGAATGGTCAGACTTACCGGTTTCAGGTCGCCGATTTCATTTACAAAACACATATCGAGCAGCGCTACGGCAAAAAGATACTGGATCCTGAGCTGCGAATTCAGGATTGGGGCGTGACTTACCAGGAATTGGAACCGCACTTCGATCGATTTGAATATTTGCTCGGCGTCTGCGGCAAAGCGGGAAACCTCAACGGCCAGATCCAAGAAGGAGGAAATCCCTTCGAGGGTCCACGCTCCCGCGAATATCCGAATCCTCCGATGAAGGAACAGTATGCCGGAGCTTTGTTCCGGAAAGCGGCCGTGGAGATGGGGTATCACCCATTTATTCAGCCATCCGCGAACATGACCCGCCCTTATACGAACCCCGAGGGCATAACGATGAATCCCTGTGTGTACTGCGGTTTTTGCGAAAGGTACGGTTGCGAGCACGGCGCAAAAGCAAGCGCACAAACAGTGGTTCTACCGGTGCTAATGAAGAACCCGAAGTTTGAATTGCGTGCGGAGTCGCAGGTTCTGCGGATCAACCTGGACAGCACCGGCAAGAAGGCCACCGGCGTCAGCTACATGGATGCGCAAGGCAGAGAATTCGAGCAGCCGGCCAGCCTGGTGCTTCTCACCGCGTTTGCCTTGAATGATGTACGCATGCTGCTGCTGTCCGGCATCGGGAAGCCGTATGACCCCGTGACGGAAAAGGGGGTCGTCGGACGAAACTACACCTACCAGACTTTGAGCCATGTATGGGCCTTTATGAATGAAGACGTTCATCTCAATTCCTACATGGGGGCTGGCTCGAGCGGCACTCTGATTGACGATTTCAGCGGAGACAATTTCGACCACAGTTCCCTGGGATTCATTGGAGGATGTTTTATTGCTTGCGGCACGACACACGCTCGTCCGATCGAGTTCCATCCAACGCCGACGGGTACGCCGCGATGGGGGGCTAAGTGGAAAGACGCCGTGCGCCGGCACTACAACCACACCGCGCTGCTCCTTCTTTCCGGCAGCTCTGTGGCGTCACGCCGGAACTATCTCGACCTGGATCCGACGTATCGTGACGCTTGGGGATTGCCGCTTCTGAGAATGACGTTCGACTTCCCAGACAACGACTTGCGGATGAGCCGATACATCACGCGTAAAGCGGGAGAAATCGCTCGGCGCATGTCCGCCAAGAGCGTCAGTGAGGAGCCTAGAACAGGACCTTTTACAACGACGGCGTATCAGAGCACCCACAACACGGGAGGGGCCGTTATGGGCACGGACCCGGCGACGAGCGTGGTGAACCGCTATTGCCAGAGCTGGGACGTTCCGAACGTCTTTGTCGTCGGGGCCTGCAACCATCCGCAGAATCCCACTTATAACCCGACAGGCACTTTGGGGGCGCTCATCTACTGGACTGCCGATGCGCTCAAGACAAGGTATCTGAAAAATCCTGGACCCTTGGCGTGAGACTATGAATCGAAACGACATGCTTCGAAAAGCGGGTTTGACATTGCCCTTTCTTGGAGCAGTGCTGGTGGCCTATACAACCGCGCAGCCAGTGCCGACTGATTCCGCGCAAATCGGCGCCCAAATTGTGGCACAAGGCACGGCGCGTGGCGCGGTTGCCTGTTCTCGTTGCCACGGATTTGACGGAGCTGCGGACGGCAGCGGCGCCTTCCCCAAGCTGGCCGGACAATCTCCGGAGTATCTCGAGAAGCAGATGCGTGTCTACGCGTCCGGGGAGCGCAAGAACGCGTTGATGGAACCCATCGCAAAAAGGCTGAGCGAGAGTGAAATCCAGGCGGTCGCACAATACTATGCGAGCCTGCGGGCGAACTCTTTCGCCGCTAAGCCTCAGACATCGGAACTGATTGCCCGAGGAGAGCAGATAGCTAAAGTCGGTGACTTAAGTCTTCGCGTGCAAGCCTGCGAAAGCTGCCATGGTCCAAATGGATTCGGCGAACCCCCAGCTGTGCCGTACCTTGCCGGCCAATACAGGCAGTACACCAGCCTTCAGATTCAAATGTATCGCCGAGGCTATCGGAAGAGCGACCAGATGAAAGATCCAGCCCAGAATCTGCGCGACGAAGACGTCGCGGCTGTGGCTGCTTATTTCGAGCAGGTGTCTCGACCTGCGTCCAAGTAGAGTCGTCGGGAGAATAGCGATGGAAGAAGAACACCACTACTCGTCAGCCAGTCACCCGGAACGAGTGGATGCGGCGATCACCCGGTCTGCGGCATTAGCAGCCCTGAAGGCTGGTCCACGAGGCGCCCTGATTCTAGCCGCATCTTCTGTGGGGCTGCTCTTCCTCGGCTGGCTGTTTTTCTATTTCGTTTTGTTTTTGAGCAGGGGGACCGTTGGCTGATCAACTTAATAATGAAGTTGCGTCTGGTTTAGTTTCTGAGCCGGTTATCGAACGGACAGAACACCGCTGGTTTTTTGTCATGGCGATCATGCTCGGCTTGATGCTGGCCGTGGTCGTGCTGACCGGGGCATCGCAAATGTTGCACCCTTCGAGCGATGTGGAAACCATTAATCCCCTGACCTTGCATATGCAAGGCGAATTCGTCGAAAGCAATCTAGGCTCGGCCTTGGAACAGGATGGTTCGGTGACCGTGCGCATCGTCGCCGAGCAGTACATGTTCGTTCCGCAATGTGTCGTTGTACCTGCCTCGACGCTCGTCCATTTTCGTCTGACCAGCGCCGACGTGACGCACGGATTCTTCGTACAAAGTACGAACGCCAATTCCATGGTTGTTCCGGGCTACATCACCAACGTAAAGACCACATTTGAGCGCCCGGGGAATTACCAGATGCCGTGTGATGAATTCTGCGGGTTCGGTCATCACGCCATGGCAGCGCGCGTGGTTGTCGTCCCGAAGGATCAATTCAACAATCTCCGGCCGGAGGAAAGGATCAATTGTGGAGCGCAGTAGATTACTTCCGCTGGCGCATTTCTGGGCGGCGTTTCTGAGTTTTCTGCCGGGTATTGGACTGGGCATGTACCAGATGCTGATGCGCAGCCCGCTGCCGGCGCCTCTGGACGACCCCAACGCATACTACGCTTCTGTGACGGCTCATGGCTCGATTATGGCGTACGTCTTTCCGACACTCTTTGCCATGGGTTTTGGTTATGCCGTCACTGTTTCGGCGCTGGGGAGACCCTTAAAAGGCGAGAAATGGGCGTGGGTGGGATTCTTTCTAGTCGTGATTGGGGCGATTACGGCGCTTGTGCCTGTTGCGGCAGGGCGAGCGTCCGTTTTGTACACTTTCTACCCTCCTCTCATCGGAAGCACTTTTTATTACCTCGGCGTCGCGCTCGTCATCATCGGATCTTATTTTTGGGTTGTCCTGACCATCGTTAATTTCCGGGCATGGAAACGCGAGAACCCGGGAAGACCCGTTCCCCTGGCCATGTATGCAACCACAGCCTGCGCGTTCCTGTGGGGTTGGACTGCGCTAGGTGCCACGAGCGAGGTCGTCTTTCAGATTCTGCCCGCTTCCCTTGGCTGGCTTCACACCATCGATGCCGGACTAGCCCGCACTCTGTTCTCGATTACGCTGCATGCCATCGTCTACTTCTGGCTCATTCCGGCGTACATCGCTTTCTACACGTTAATGCCTCAAGTGGCCGGAGGCCGGCTCTATAGCGACACCATGGGGCGGATCACATTCATTTTGTTTCTGCTCTTCGCCATTCCCGTGGGCATGCACCACCTCTTGATGGATCCGGAACATGGATCCGGCTTCAAATTCGTGCAATCGGTTCTGACATTCATCGTTGCGCTTCCAACGTTGCTTACCGTTTTCACTATCACCGCCTCTATGGAAATCGCCGGCCGCGCGCGGGGCGGAAAGGGCCTATTCGGGTGGATTCGCGCCTTGCCTTGGGGCGAGCCCATGGTTCTGGCGGTCGGCCTCGCGTTGCTGCTGCTGGCACCCGGGGGTTTTGGCGGGCTCGTCAACATGAGTTACGGCATGAACGCCATGATTCACAACACCTCGTGGGTTCCGGCCCACTTCCACCTTATTTTCGCTGGTGTGGTAGTCACCATGTACTTCGCCATCGCGTACGAGCTGTGGCCGCGCCTGACGGGTCGGCCGCTCGTTTCGAAACGCAAAGCGTGCGTTCAACTCTGGCTTTGGTGCTCGGGCATGCTGATCATGACTGTGCCCTGGCACATTGCTGGCCTCATGGGCCAGCCTCGCCGGTATGCTATTTTCGATTATTCGGATCCGCTGGTTGGGAAGACGGCGTTGCTTGACACGCTGTCCGTGGTCGGCGGCGCAATCATCGTCTGTTCCGTACTCTTGTTCTTTTACATTCTGGTTCGATCGAGTTTTGCCCCTAAGGCACAATCCATCTCGCCTATTCGTTATGCGCTGTCGGTGAATCCCCCTGCGACGGTGCCACCGCTGCTCAACGGATTTGCCTTTTGGAATATCTTGCTGTTGGTGCTGATGGTGGCTTCCTATGGCTATCCCATTGGCCAGTTCTTTTTCCTGCACAATCAGAATGCTCCCGTACACTCCTTGACCCAGGAGATCAAGCGATGAGCCCAGGGGGAGGCCGGTTTCATCCGCACCATCCAATGCATTTCGTTGCCGTGGCTGCGATTGTGGCCCTCCTGGTGATCGGGTTTGGATTGGGCTTCCTGCTTATGCCTCGGCACCAGGGAGAGCACAACCTGCCCACAGCGAAAGAAGCGGCTAGACACGCTCTGGGTTTCCACACGCATGGCAACTCTTCTGGTTCCATTCAGTCGTCGGCGAAAGTACCGACTTATGTTGCATGGACGGAGACCACCCTCCAGCAGGCGCGGAGTGGCGATCCCCAGCGCGGTGAGTTCATCGCTTTGAACTGCACGACTTGCCATGTCGAGCAGGCACTGACCTCGGATTCCCGGATTCCGAATCTCGGTGGTTTGGATCCGCTGGTGATGTACAAACAACTGGATGACTTTCGATCCGGTACTCGCCTTTCGGGTCCTATGTCGGCGATTGCGCAATCGTTGACTCCCCAACAGTACGCAGACGTGGCCGCGTATTTTGCGACGCAAGCTGGCCTGCCCGAAAACGGCGGCGAGCGTATGCCGCGGAACAACAGCAGTTACCGCAATGACGATCCGGTGCAAAAGCTTATCTATGCCGGCGATCCAAAGCGTGGCATCGCAGCCTGTGCTTCGTGTCACGGCCCGGGCGGTTATTTGATTGGCGCGCCTGCCCTATCGAACCAAAATGCGCTCTATATCGAGCAGCAGCTCCAGGCCTTTGCCCAAGGCACTCGTGTGAACGATATGAACATGCCCATGCGCAGCATCGCCAGCCTGCTTACCCCAAGCGAGATGAACTCTCTCGCGTCTGCCTACTCAAAAGGTCCCGAGCGCCTGAAGTGACCACAGAACCTTCGGTGGAAGGCGTTGGCTCCGAACCGCGTCTCGAGAGCGCGTCTGTTGTAAAGCCGAAACTATCCGGACAACCTGAGGAACTAAGTGCGCTGCCAGCCAGGCAGACGATGCCGATTGAGTCAGCAACTGGGATGCCCCGGCACGTTGTCGTACATTCCGTGCGGACGGCTGTGGCGGCCATGGTTTCACTAGTAGTGGCAAGGCTATTCGGGCTGCCGGAAGCCTATTGGGCTCCGATCACGACCTTGGTGATCACACAGTCGTCGCTGCGAGAGACGTTGTCTGTTTCCTGGCATCGGTTCATCGGAACCGCCCTGGGAGCGCTGGTTGGTGCAATTGTGGCAAGCCAAATCGGAGCAAAGGTAGTTGCATTCGGTGCCTGTGTTCTGATCCTCGGACTACTTTGCGCCTTGGCAGGCTCTGACCGAACTGCATATCGTTTTGGAGGTGTGACGCTTGCGATCGTGCTATTGGTGCCGCGAACGAATTCCGCGTGGCACATTGCATTTCATCGCTTTGCTGAAGTGTCAATCGGAATTGGCGTTGCCCTCGTTCTAACGATGTTGTGGCGGGAGAGTGAAGACCCCCCTGCGCGCTCCAGTTGCCACTGTTCGCGATCTAGCACTACTAGAGTCGAACGACCTGATGGCAAGAGTTGGACGGTAACGTCCAGGCCGTGACGCAAGCACAAGCGACCGAAAGGGATGCTCGTCGCATTTCCCTCCTTTGTCTTCAGCATCAATGACATGTTGACAGGCGCCCAATGGCCTGTTTGGCACGTGCGTTGCACTGACGGATATGGAATTTGTCCTTAGGAGTAATCGATCGGATGGGGGTTGGTTCGGAACGCTTTGAAATGCGACACGCGGAATCTGCCGAGTTATTGTCGCATCTGAACTCGTCAGAGACACGCATGACGTCAAACACCCTGATCGTGATATCTGCGATTGTGATGCTAGTCACCCTGCTTGTTTTTCTTGAACTGCATATCCGTCGTTCAATGGCTCATTCAAGGGTAAGGGACGAGCTGGGGCAAAGGCACGCAGCTATGGTCAGTTTGTTTCATGAAGCAGAGAGAGCGACGTTCAGGCGTGCACGAACTGATTTCCTCTACGACATGAAAAACGGCCGGTAGCACCGATCAACTGTCGTAGATTGTCCGCCGAGTACTTGGTTGCATGGGGAACGGCTTTGTCGAAGAACCTTCAAAACCCAAGTGGCTTTTCGGTAGCCGATGCCTTTTCCGGCTACCAGAAAAAGTGGCTCCGACCAGACCTGATCGCCGGCTTAGCAGCTGCCGCAGTTGTCATTCCGAAGGCGATGGCCTACGCCACGATTGCGGGGCTGCCGGTAGAGGTTGGACTCTACACAGCCTTCATTCCGATGGTTATTTACGCGTTGCTTGGAACCTCAAGACCACTCAGCGTCAGCACAACCACAACTCTTGCCATTCTGGTTGCTGCTGAACTTAGCCAAGTTGTCCACAAAAACGACCTGACTTCCCTTCTCAAAGTTTTGGCCACTCTGACGCTTTTGGTGGGCGTGGCTCTCCTGCTGGCGTCTTTGTTGCGGCTCGGTTTCGTCGCCAACTTCATTTCCGCTCCCGTGTTAGTCGGATTCAAAGCCGGGATCGGGCTCGTTATCGTGATGGATCAAGTCCCCAAAATTCTCGGCATCCATTTCTTGAAAGGTTCTTTCCTCCACAACCTGGTTGCAATCATCCATAACATCCCTTCGACGTCTTTGCTGACATTGGCTGTCGGAATCATCATGATATCTGTGCTGTTTGGAATCGAGCGATTTCTTCCCCGTGCGCCCGCTCCGCTGATCGCAGTGGCCGCCGGAATCATGGGCGCAATTCTACTGGGATTGCAAGCGCACGGCGTGGCGTTAGTCGGCCGAGTTCCCAAAGGCCTGCCCCACGTCACCATGCCAAACTTTTCACTCGTCGCACAACTCTGGCCTGGAGCGTTGGGCATCGCACTCATGAGCTTCACTGAGACCATCGCTGCAGGCAGAGCTTTCGCTGAAAGCGAAGAGCCTCATCCTCGCGCCAACCGAGAACTGCTCGCGACGGGGCTCGCAAATGTAGGAGGCGCCTTCTTGGGAGCCATGCCCGCCGGTGGCGGCACCACCCAGACCGCTGTCAACCGCAGGGCTGGGGCGCGAACCCAGCTTGCGGAGCTGGTCACGGCGGTGGTGGTCTTGGCCGTAATGCTTCTACTTTCGCCGCTCATTGCACTCATGCCGGAAGCCACGCTAGCAGCAGTGGTCATCGTTTATTCGATCGGATTAATCCGACCCGCAGAGTTCCAGGCCATCCACAAAATCCGGCGCACTGAGTTCATCTGGGCCCTGACCGCTTTTGCCGGAGTGGTGTTGCTGGGCACTC
>Ga0306923_10000965_pt1 | contig 24481 bp, 22 predicted proteins | sample sta12Can44000108_FD_203841 | JGI IMG/M metagenome (GOLD analysis project Ga0306923, IMG submission 203841) | Lab enrichment of tropical soil microbial communities from Luquillo Experimental Forest, Puerto Rico - statanox.12C.anox.44.000.108 (v2)... | ecosystem: Environmental > Terrestrial >... | reverse complement strand
CACTTAACCGCCGTGCGGCTCGCTGGTCGCGCGGCCCATTACATCGGCCGGACTTCGGTCACGTCGGGAATGAAGTGACGCAACAGATTTTGGATGCCGTGGCGCAGCGTCGCCGTCGACGACGGGCAGCCCGAGCAAGCGCCCTTCATGTTGAGATAAACGACGCCGTCCTTGAAACCCTTGAACGTGATATCGCCGCCGTCGTTGGCGACCGCCGGCCGCACCCGGGTCTCGAGCAGTTCCTTGATCGTCGCGACGGTCTCGGCGTCGGCGGCGTCGAAAAACTCCTCGCCGTCGCTCGCGGCGGCGCTGTCGCCGTTGAGCAGCGGCGCGCCCGACATAAAATGTTCCATGATGGCGCCAAGGATCATCGGCTTGAGCTGCTGCCACTCGCCGCCATCCTTGGTCACCGTGATGAAGTCGGAGCCGAAGAACACACCGCTGACGCCGGCGATTCCGAACAGCCGCTCGGCGAGCGGCGATTGCGCCGCCTCTTGGGCACCGCGCATGTCAAGTGTCCCGCCCTCCAGCACCGCCCGACCGGGCAGGAACTTCAAGGTCGCGGGGTTTGGCGTTGCCTCGGTCTGAATGAACATCGTCTTTGTCCTCCGTCACGGCAGCGCCGGCGTGATCCGCGCTGTGACTAAAGCCTCAATCCATACTAATACGTGGCGAATTGTCTTGGAAGTTCAAGTGCTCACGACCGTACGAATCCCACGATATCCTTGACTGCCTTCATGGTCGCGCCGGCAAGCTTTTGCGCCCGCCCCGAGCCGTCGGCGAGGATGGCGTCAATGGCGGCGGGATCGTTCATCAGCCGCTTCATCTCGGCGGCGATGGGCGAGAGTTTCGCCACTGCAAGATCGGTCAGTGCGTTCTTGAAGGCCGAGAACTGTGCATTGCCGAACTGATTGAGCACGCGCGCGCGGGTCGTGCCCTCGAGCGCCGCGTAGATACCGATGAGGTTGTCGGCCTCGGGACGTTTCTCCAGGCCCTTCTCCTCGCTCGGCAGCGGCTCGGGATCGGTTTTGGCGCGGCGCACTTTCAGCGCGATGGCGTCGGCGTCGTCGGTGAGATTGATGCGCGACTGGTCAGAGGGATCCGACTTTGACATTTTCTTGGTGCCGTCGCGCAGCGACATCACCCGCGTCGCCTCGCCGGTGATCAAAGGCTCCGGCTGAGGAAAGAAGGCGTCGCCGAGGCCTTTGGCCCTGATCGAGTCACCGAAGTCGTTGTTGAATTTCTGCGCGATGTCGCGGCATAGTTCGAGGTGCTGCTTCTGGTCCTCGCCGACCGGCACGTGGGTGGCGCGATAAACCAGAATATCGGCCGCCATCAGCGTTGGATAGGCATAGAGCCCGACCGAGGCATTCTCGCGATCCTTGCCGGCCTTCTCCTTGAACTGGGTCATGCGGTTGAGCCAGCCCAGCCGCGCCACACAATTGAACACCCAGGCGAGTTCGGCATGCTCCGCCACCTGGCTCTGGTTGAACACGATGTGCTTCTTGGGATCGATCCCACAGGCGATGAACGCCGCGGTGACCTCGCGAATGGCCTTGGGTAGCTCGGCGGGATCCTGCCACACAGTGACGGCGTGCAGATCGACCACGCAGTAGATGCAATCGTAGCGGTTCTGCAATTCGACGAAGCGCTTGATGGCGCCGAGATAATTGCCGAGATGCAGGTTGCCGGTTGGCTGCACCCCCGAAAACACCAATTCCTTAAACGCCATGCGCGATCTCCGCGTCGAGCCGGCGCTGGATGCCGAGTGCGCCGCTCGCGGCGTCCCAATGCCACGGCGCTGCCTTGCCCTGCAAGGGCTGGCCGCTATAGTGCGCCGCCTTCTGCGCCGGCTTTCTTAACGCGAGTGATTCATGGCCACAGCCCGCTACGACGCTCTCGGCATCGGCAATGCCATTGTCGATATTGTCGCCCGCGCCGAGGAGGACTTTCTGCTCAAACAGGGCATGCACAAAGGCACCATGGCCCTAATCGACGAGGCGCGTGCCAAGGCGATCTATGCCGCGATGGGTCCCGCGGTCGAGATATCGGGCGGCTCGGCGGCCAATACGATCGTCGGGCTGGCGAGTTTGGGCGCGCGCGGCGCCTTCGTCGGCAAGGTCAAGGACGACGAGCTTGGCCGCAGCTTCAGCCATGACATCCGCGCCGCCGGCGTGACCTTTGCGACGCCACCGGCCGCCGATGGTGCCGCAACCGGCCGCTGCTACGTGCTGGTCACGCCCGACGGCGAGCGCACCATGAACACCTTCCTCGGCGCCGCGCAGGATTTGCGCCCAGCCGACATCGACGAGGGCATGATCGCGGCAAGCGCCATCATTTATCTGGAAGGCTATCTGTGGGATCCGAAGGATGCCAAGGATGCGTTCCTGAAGGCGGCGAAAATCGCGCACCAGTCGGATCGGAAAGTTGCACTGTCGCTGTCGGATGCATTTTGCGTCGACCGCTGGCGCGACGAGTTTCTGCACCTGATGCGTTCGGGCACCGTCGATCTGATCTTCGCCAACGAGGCGGAGTTGACGACCCTCTATCAGACCGCGGACTTTGATACCGCGATTGCGGCGCTACACAAAGACATCGACACCGCCGTGATCACGCGCAGCGAGAAGGGCTGTCTGGTGCTCGGTCCCGACGGCACCGAGGCAGTGCCGGCTTTTCCGGTCGATCGCGTGGTCGATACCACCGGCGCCGGCGATCTGTTCGCCGCTGGCTTTCTCTCCGGCCTGGCGCGCGGCGCCGACGATCGGACCTGCGGCCGCCTCGGCGCGCTTGCCGCCGCCGAAGTGATTCAACATCTCGGCGCCCGCCCGGAAGCGTCGCTGAAAGACCTCGCGGCCGAAAATGGCTTGCTTGGTTAGGTCGCGAAATCCCGTCAAAAGGCTCGCGGTAACCAATTGCTAACCATAATTGGTTAACGACGGATCAACCGCAAAGCGGAGGATCCGGATATGGAAGAGAGCTCGGAAAAGAGCCCCGATTCAGGCGACGGCGCTGACAAGAAGATCGAAGGCAAGGCGACTGAAAGCAACCTCCCGGTGGTGTGGTCGCCAAAAATCTACATCGGCGGCGGCCTCGAGGACGACGTAGTGGCGCTCGGCGCCGAACAAGCCGACACGGCAGCGGTTGATGAGGCGCCGCAGGGTCATTCCACCGACCACGCCGCAAGCGAATCTGCCACTGCGACCGCGCCGCGCTCGCGGCGCTTTGCGCTGCTCGCCGCAACCATCGCCGTTGCCGCGGCGCTTGGCTCATTCGTCGGTGCGCTGACCGCCTCTGGGCTGGCACGGTTGATGCCGGAGGGCGCGCCGGCCACCGACATCGTGGACGCCAGCGTCATTCTGCGCTCGCTGAAATCGCAAGTTGCTGAGCTCACCGCGCTGAAGTCGAGCCTCGACGGTTCGGTGCGTAACGCCAATGCGCAGTTCGCGAACATTGCCGATCGGCTCGACCGCGTCGAACGCGCGGGTGCCAATCCGTCCTCGCAGCTCGCGCATATTTCCGAAACCGTCGATCGGCTCGCCAAGATCAACGAATCGCCGGAAACCACCGGTTCCATCGCGGGCAGCGCAGCGCCGGCGGAGCCGAAGATAAATGACCGCATCGTCGCCGATTGGATGGTGCAGGACGTGCACGGCGACCGCGCACTCGTCGAGAACCGCAACGGCAGCCTGTTCGAGATCGGCGCCGGCAGCGTGCTGCCGGGCCTTGGCCGGGTCGAAGGCGTCAAGCGCCAAGACGGCCGGTGGGTGGTCCTCACCTCCCGCGGCGTGATCACGTCGGGCCGCTGATCGGCCTGCGCGCTGCGGCGTCATAGTTCGACGCCCTATTTCATGGCACAGTCTCCCGGCTGCCCGACGCCGTAAGGCGCGGGCGATGGGAGTTGCCGTTTTGCGGTCGCGCGGTGTCTTTCTTCTGTGGCTTGAACGAGTAGTCGCGGCGGCGCTCTTAAACGTCGCATTGCTCGGAGCGACTTGGCCCGTAGCGACTTGGCCCATACCGACTTGGGCGCAAGGCGCGGAGCCGCCTACAGCAAAGCCGGTCCCGGAAATGTCGGAGAGTTGTCCCGGTCTGGTCGCTGCCGATCGGCTGCGCGCCGTTCCCGCCGCGTTCAAGCTCGCCGCGCTTGGCGCTGACCAGGTGCGGCTCACCTATATCGGCCACGCCACGTTCCTGATCGAGAGTCCGGAGCTGGTGCGCATCGCCACCGACTACAACGACTATGTGCGGCCCTTCGTAACGCCTGACATCGTCACCATGAACCACGCCCACGACACGCATTTTACCGAGCATCCCGACCCGGCGATCAAATACGTGCTGCACGGTTGGGGGCCGACGCCGGAGCAGCCGGCGATCTGGGATCTGAAATACCGCGACGTCCGCGTCCGCAACGTGCCGACCAATATTCGCACGTTCGGCGGCGCCACCGAGCGCTACGGCAATTCGATCTTCGTCTTCGAGATCGCGAACCTCTGCATCGGCCATCTCGGCCATCTGCATCACACCCTGACCCAGCAGCAGCTCAACGAGATCGGCCGGCTCGACGTGGTGATGGCGCCGGTCGACGGCGGCTACACCCTCGACCTGCCCGGTATGATGGAGGTGCTGACCGCGCTCAAGGCACAGCTCATCATCCCGATGCATTTCTTCAGCACCTACACGCTCGACCGGTTTCTCGCCAAGGCCCAGGAACAATGGCCGGTGGAGCGCGCCGAAATTCCCTCCCTCGTGCTGTCGAAGACGACGCTGCCGCCGAGCCCCAAGGTTTTGGTATTGCCGGGGCGCTAAAGGCCGCCGTTCCCGATGCCGTGCTGAGGCGCTAGGATCGGCCGGAACGGAGAATTCGCCGATGATCAGCGGGGAACAGAACGACCTCATCACCCGCACGGCGGCCGGCACCGCGGCCGGCAAGCTGATGCGGGGCTATTGGCAGCCGGCGGCGCTGGTCGACGAGCTTGCCGGCAATCGGCCGGTCAAGCCGGTGCGGCTGATGGGCGAAGACCTCGTGGTCTTCAAGGACGAGAAGGGCCGTTATGGCCTCGTCGGGCGGCACTGTCCGCACCGCGGCACCGATCTCGCCTATGGCCGTCTCGAAGACGGCGGACTGCGCTGCGCCTTTCACGGCTGGCTGTTCGACGTGAGCGGCAAATGCCTGCAGACGCCGGCCGAGCCGGACAACAGCAACCTCTGCGCCAATATCAAGCTGAAATCCTATCCAGTTCAGGAGAAGAGCGGCATTCTGTGGGCCTATCTCGGCCCGGGCGAGCCGCCGGCGTTTCCGCACTTCGACTGTTTCGTCGCGCCCTCGACCCACACCTTCGCGTTCAAGGGCATGATCGATTGCAATTGGCTGCAGTCGCTCGAGGTCGGCATCGATCCGGTTCACACCTCGTTCCTGCATCGCTTCTTCGAGGACGAGGATCCGAACAACGCCTATGGCCGTATGTTCCGCGACATCTCCAAGGATTCGGAGATGCCGATGACCAAGATCATGCGTGAGTTTCCGCGGCCGCGCATGGAGCTTGAGCCGACCGATTACGGCTTTCGTCTCGTGACGCTGCGCCAGATCAGCGACGCCAACGCGCATGTGCGCGTGACCAATCTGATCTTCCCCAACGCGTTCATCATTCCGATGAGCCGCGAGATGACCATCTCGCAATGGCACGTGCCGATCGATGATGCGAAGCACTATTGGTATGCGATCTTCACGTCGTTCGGCGATCCGGTGAACAAAGACGAGATGCGGCGCCAGCGGCTCGAGCTCTACGAATTGCCCGATTACGTGCCGCGCAAGAACAAGAGCAACGACTACGGCTTCGACGCCCACGAGCAGACGCACGCGACCTATACTGGCATGGGCACCGACATCAACGTGCACGACCAGTGGGCCTGCGAGTCCATGGGTGCGATTCAGGACCGCACGCAGGAGCATCTTGGCACCTCGGACAAGGCGATCAGCGCCTATCGGCGGCTTCTGCGCACCGCGCTCGAGCAATCGGGCAACGGCGGCAAGCCGATGATGGTGCTCGATGCGGCGAGCGCCAAGACGATCACAGGCCCGGCTTGCGTCGACGGCATCGGCCCGGCCGGCGACTGGCAGGGCTACTGGCAACGCACCGAGCAGGGCCGGCAGGAGACCAAAAGCTGGGCCAACGGGCACTGAATGGCCCGTCGCTTAATCGCTGCGAGCTTCGTCGAGCGCTACGGCCTTTGGACCGACGCGCAGGCGCGCGCCGCCAAGGCGGTCGCCCAGGCGATCAACCAGCAGAAACTCGAGCTCGTTCGTTTCTCCTTCGCCGATCAGCACGGCGTGCTGCGCGGCAAGACCGTGGTTGCCGCCGATGCACCGGCCTTGATGCAGGCCGGCGTCACCATGACCACGACGCTGCTGGCCAAGGACACCGCGCACAAGACTGCCTGGCCGGTGTTCACGCCTGGCGGCGGCTTCGCCATGGCGGAGATGCAGGGCGGCGGCGATTTCGTCATGGTTGCCGACCCGACGACCTTTCGCGTGCTGCCGTGGGCGCCCAATACCGGCTGGCTCCTCTGCGACATCGTCTTCACCAACGGCGAGCCGGTGCCGTTCTCGACCCGGCAGATTCTTCGCGATGCGTTGGCACGGCTGCGAGTAGCGGGTTTCGACTATTGCGCCGGCCTCGAAGTGGAATTCCATTTGTTCAAACTGGAGAACCCGCGGCTTTCGCCCGACGACGCCACCTGGCCGCCGCGCGCGCCCGACGTGAGCCTGCTCAATCAGGGGTACCAATATCTCACCGAGAGCCGGTTCGATCAGATCGACGCGGCGCTGGAGCCGATCCGGCGCGGCGTTACGGCGCTCGGCCTGCCGCTGCGCTCCGTGGAAGTCGAGCTCGGCCCGAGCCAGTGCGAGTTCACCTTCCGCCCGCAAACCGGCCTCGATGCCGCCGACACGATGATCCTGTTCCGCGCCGCGACCAAGCAGATCGCGCGGCGTCATGGCTTGCTGGCAAGCTTCATGTGCCGGCCGACGCAGCCGAATTTGTTTTCAAGCGGTTGGCACCTGCATCAATCGCTGATCGCGCGCAAAGGCGGTGGCAATGCCTTTGCCGGCAACACGCGGGAGGGGCTGTCGGCGACCGGCCTGCATTTCCTTGCCGGCTTGCTCGCGCACGCGCACGCCGCCGCAGCGTTCTCGACGCCGACCGTCAACGGCTACAAGCGCTACCGCGCCTATACGCTCGCGCCCGACCGCGTCATCTGGGCGCGCGACAATCGCGGCGTCATGGTGCGAGTCATCGGCCAGCCGGGCGATCCGGCGACGCATCTGGAAAACCGCCTCGGCGAGCCAGCGGCCAATCCGTATCTCTACATGGCGTCGCAGATTCATGCGGGCCTCGATGGCATTGCGGAAAAACGCGATCCGGGGCCGTCGGCCGATACGCCCTATGAGACCAAGGCTCAGGCCTTGCCGAAGGACCTGCGCGAGGCGCTGGCGGCGCTGCGCGCGAGCGAAATGTTCCGCAAAGCCTTCGGCGATGTCTTCGTCGACTATTACGCGCACCTGAAAAAGTCGGAGTTCGCACGTTTTACGGCTGAAGCGAGCGATGCCGGCACTGGCGAGGTGACGGCCTGGGAGCAGAACGAATATTTCGATCTGTTTTGAGCGCTGCGCTCACACATCCACGCTCGCCGTGAGCGCGTGTTCCTCGATGAACACCCGGCGCGGCTCGACCTTGTCGCCCATCAGCTCGTCGAAGATGGTGTTGGCCTCGTCGATCTCCTTGACGCTGACCTGCAGCATGGAGCGGGCGTTGGTGTCGAGCGTGGTCTCCCACAATTGCTGCGGGTTCATCTCGCCCAGCCCCTTGTAGCGCTGAAGCGACAGGCCTTTGCGGCCGGCGGCCATCACCGCCTCGAACAGGCCGACCGGGCCGTGGATGGCGATCTCCTCGTCCTTTTGGCGCAGCATGGCGGGCGGCGTCGGCCGCGGATAGATCTTCTGCAAGGACGGCGCATATTCGTCGAGCTTGCGCGCATCGGCGGAGCCGAGCAGCGCCGCATCGATGATGGCGACTTCCTTGACGCCGCGCACGGTGCGCTCGAAGGAGAAGCCGTCGCCTTCGCGGAACGTACCGACCCAGCCGCGCTCGGTCTCTTCGGCGAGCGCATCGAGGCGCCGGGCGATGTATTCGGCGGCTTGCGTCGCACTCTTCGGATCGCTGGTGACGCGGGAATGCAGCACGCCGGCGATGGCCGCCTGCTCGATGACCTGGCGATTGTAGCGGCTGTGCAGGTTTTTCAGGAGATTACGGATGGCGCGCGCCTCCTCGACCAGCTTGCGCAAGTCGTTGCCGGCGCGCTCCTCGCCCGACGACAGCCGCAGCACCGCCTCGTCGAGGCCGGTGTCGATCAGATAATCCTCCAGCGCCCGCTCGTCCTTCAGATACTGCTCGGACTTGCCGCGGGTGACCTTGTAGAGCGGCGGCTGGGCGATGAAGAGATGGCCGCGGTCGATGATGTCGCGCATCTGCCGGTAGAAGAACGTCAGCAGCAAGGTGCGGATGTGCGCGCCGTCGACGTCGGCGTCGGTCATGATGATGATCTTGTGATAGCGCAGCTTGTCGATGGTGAATTCGTCGGTGCCGATGCCGGTGCCGAGCGCGGTGATCAAGGTGCCGATCTGCTCGGACGATAGCATCTTGTCCATGCGCGCCCGCTCGACATTGAGGATTTTGCCGCGCAACGGCAGCACCGCCTGGAATTCGCGGTTGCGCCCTTGCTTGGCGGAGCCGCCGGCACTGTCGCCCTCGACGATGAACAGCTCGGATTTGGCCGGGTCGCGCTCCTGACAATCGGCGAGCTTGCCCGGCAGCGACGTGACGCCGAGCGCGCTCTTGCGTGTCATTTCGCGAGCCTTGCGCGCGGCTTCGCGGGCGGCCGCCGCCTGGATCACCTTTCCGACCACGGTCTTGGCCTCGCTCGGATGCTCCTCGAGCCAGGCGTTGAGCATGTCGTTGACAATGCCTTCGACTGCCGGACGGACCTCCGAGGAAACGAGCTTGTCCTTGGTCTGCGACGAGAACTTCGGATCGGCCACTTTGACCGACAGCACCGCGGTCAAACCTTCGCGGCAATCGTCACCGGTCAGCGAAACCTTCTCCTTGCGGGCAACGCCGCCGGAATCGGCATAGCCGGTGATCTGGCGCGTCAGCGCGCCGCGGAAGCCGGCGAGGTGAGTGCCGCCGTCGCGCTGCGGAATGTTGTTGGTGAAGCACAGCACGCTCTCGTGGTAGCCGTCGTTCCACCACAGCGCGCAGTCGACGGCGACGCCCTCGCGCTCGGCCTTGATGACGATCGGCTGAGCGATGAGCGGCGTCTTGTTGCGGTCGAGATATTTGACGAAAGCCTCGACGCCGCCCTCGTAACGCAGGGTCTCGCGCTTCTCGACGGCATGGCGCATGTCGGAGAGCACGATGGTGACGCCGGAATTGAGGAAAGCGAGCTCGCGCAGCCGGTGCTCCAAGGTGGCGAAGTCGAACTCCGTCATCGAGAACGTCTGCTTCGACGGCAGGAACGTCACTTCGGTGCCGCGCTTATCGCGCGCCGCGCCGACCACGGCGAGCGGAGCTGTCGCCTCGCCGTCGCGGTATTCCATGAAATGCTCCTGGCCGTCGCGCCAGATGGTGAGCTTGAGCCAGGTGGACAGCGCGTTGACCACCGACACGCCTACGCCGTGCAAGCCGCCCGAGACCTTGTAGGCGTTCTGGTCGAATTTTCCGCCGGCGTGCAGCTGGGTCATGATGACCTCGGCCGCCGACACGCCTTCGCTGTGCATCTCGGTTGGAATACCGCGGCCGTCGTCGCGCACCGTGCACGAGCCGTCGGGATTGAGCGTCACCGTGACTTCCTTGGCGTAGCCGGCGAGCGCTTCGTCGATGGCGTTGTCGACGACCTCGTAGACCATGTGGTGGAGGCCAGAGCCGTCGTCGGTATCGCCGATATACATGCCCGGCCGCTTGCGCACCGCGTCGAGGCCCTTGAGGACCTTGATCGAGTCTGCGCCGTAGTCGGAGGAGTTGGGAAGCGGTTTGCGGGCGGGTTCGGCCATGCCTCGAGCCTTCAAATGTGCCTTTTGATGAGCGTTCGAATCAGTTGCGAAATACGCCGCAGAATCGACGTTCGTTTGTACACGAAAACCAGGGTTGGTACACCACAAAGTGGGCACCGATAAGGTATTGTCGAATCGTGGTTTTTCAAGGATTCCGCGGGGCGGCCAAAGGCCTCGAATCGGAACCTTTGCGCGGGCATTTTTCGGGGCGCAAAAATCGGCTCGAATGACGGCTGATTCGGCAACCTACATGGCCTGCCCTCACCGCCGCGGTTCCAGCCGGCCGAACGCCACATCGACGATGGCCGCGCCGTGTTCCACCCCGGCGAACAGGGCCGGATCGGCCCCGGTGATCCACACTTGCGCGCCGAGCTGGCCGAGCTCGCCATGAACCGCCCCACGGCGCGCCGGGTCGAGATGCGCGACGACTTCGTCGAGCAACAGGATCGGCGCAAGGCCCGTCATCTCGGCGATCAAGCGGGCATGGGCGAGCACGAGGCCGATGAGCAGAGCCTTCTGCTCGCCAGTCGAGGCGTCGGCCGCAGCGATGCCCTTATGCGCGTAGACCACCTTGAGATCGGTGAGGTGCGGACCGTCGGTGGTCCGCCCCGCCGCCGCGTCGCGGGCACGGTTGTCGCGCAACACGGCGCGGTAGCGCTCCTCGATTTCGATAGCGGGGTGCTCGGGGACCAGTTGCTCCATCCAGCCATCGAGCGCGATTTCCGCCGGCGGAAAGGCGGACTCGCTGCGGCTCGCCAGGACCGCGCCGAGCCGCCGCACGGTCTCGACTCGTTGGCCCGCCACCGCCACCGCCAACTCGGCAGTCTCGTGCTCGACAGCATCGAGCCAGTGCGGATCGGGGCGGGCATCTTCCAGGAGCCGGTTGCGCGATCGCAGCGAGCGCTCCAGCGCGTTGACGCGGCTGCCGTGCTCGGCATCGACCGCAAGCGTCAGCCGATCGATGAAGCGGCGCCGCTCCGACGGCGCGCCGACAAACAGCATATCCATGGCGGGTACGAGCCAAACGACACGCATGTGGTCGGCAAAGGCCGCCGCCGTGCCAACCGGCTCACGGTCGATCCGGTATTTGCGCTGAACCGTCGCGCCGTCGAGCGGCCGCTCGATGCCGGTGCCTAGCGTGGCGAGGCCCAGTGCGCCTTCGATCTCAGCGGACACCGCCCACGAGCCATCGCCCTCACTGAACGCCACCTCGTCGAGATTGGCGCGGCGCAGCCCGCGCCCCGGCGCGAAGAACGAAATCGCCTCGATCAAATTGGTCTTGCCGGCGCCGTTCGGACCGACCAGCACGATGGTCTTGGCGCTCACGTCGAGAGAGGCCGCGTGATAGTTGCGGAAATTGTTCAGCGTGATGCGGAGAACTGGCATCAGGGATCAGCAATCAGGGATCAGTCAGCCTGATACCTGATCCCCGTTTGCCGATGGCTGTCAAACCCGCATCGGCATCAGCACGTAGAGCGCGCCGTGCGGCTCCTTGTCCTGGATCAATGTCGGCGAACCCGGATCGGCGAGCTTGAGCACGGCGGCTTCGCTTTCGATCTGGGCGGCGATGTCGAGCAGGTAGCGCGAATTGAAGCCGATATCGATGGGATCGGCTTCGTATTCGACCTCGAGCTCTTCGTTGGCGCTGCCGGAATCCGGATTGGTCACGGATAGCGAGAGCTTGCCGCCGGAGATCGACAGCTTGACCGCGCGGCCGCGCTCGCTCGACACCGTGGAGACACGATCGACCGCCGCCTCGAATTCCTTCTTGTCGACGACAAGCTCTTTGTCGTTGCTGGCCGGAATGACGCGGGCATAGTCCGGGAACGTGCCGTCGATCAGCTTCGACGTCAGCACCGTGTCGCCGATGGTAAAGCGGATCTTGCCCGAGGACAGCTCGATCGTGACCTCGGCCTCGTTGTCCTCGATCAGGCGCTGCACTTCGCTGACAGTCTTGCGCGGCACGATAATGCCGGGCATGCCGGCGGCACCCTTCGGCAGCTCCATCTCCATCTTCGCCAGCCGATGGCCGTCGGTTGCCACCGCGCGCAGCGTCGGCGCCTTGGGGGAGCCAGCGGCGTGCAGGTAGATGCCGTTGAGGTAGTAGCGCGTCTCTTCGGTCGAGATGGCGAACTGGGTCTTGTCGATCAACCGCTTGAGATCGGCGGCCTTCAGCGGGAACTTGTGGCTCATCTCGCCGGCGGCGAGGTCAGGAAAATCGCTCTCCGGCAGGGTCTGTAGCGTGAAGCGCGAGCGGCCGGCGCGGATGGCGAGCGCGGCGCGGTCGCCGGCGGATTCCAAGACGATTTGCGAGCCTTCCGGCAGCTTGCGCACGATGTCGAAGAACATGTGCGCCGGAACCGTGGTCGAACCGCCCGGGCCGACCTCGGCAGCGATCGCATCGGTGACCTCGACGTCGAGATCGGTGGCCTTGAGGCTCAGCTTGGAGCGGTCGGCGCGGACGAGCACGTTGGCGAGGATCGGAATGGTATTGCGCCGCTCGACCACGCGGTGGACATGGCCCAGGGATTTCAGCAATTCGGAGCGTTCAACCGTGATCTTCATCTCGAAATCCGTTCACGCGGCGGATGATAGGTCCAGCGATGGACCCATGAGGACCATGACAAAAGCGACATCGACAAAAGTGACGTGGCGGGGGGCGTTTCGCAAGGCCGCAGCCAGCGCCATGGCGCCTTTTCCCAGCCTTCCGCATGGTCGTAGGGCGGCACGGTCAGTCCTGAAGCTGCCGCTTGAGGCCCTCGATTTCCTCGGCGAATGCGGTGTCGTTGCCGGCAAGCGCTTCGATCTTGCGCACCGCGTGCAGCACGGTGGTGTGGTCCCGGCCGCCGAACCTGCGACCGATTTCGGGCAGCGAGCGCAGCGTCAGGATCTTGGCGAGGTACATCGCCACTTGCCGCGGCCGCACCACGTTGGCGGTGCGGCGTGACGACAGAAGGTCGGCGCGGCTGACGTTGTATTGCCGGGCGACGACGCGCTGGATGTCCTCGATGCGCACCCGCTTCGGCTCGGCCGGACGAATGAGATCGCGCATTTCGCGCTCGGCCATTTCGAGCGTCACCGGCTGGCCGGTGAGCTTGTTATGGGCAAGAAGGCGGTTCACCGCGCCTTCGAGATCGCGGCCGTTATGGGTGACCGATTTGGCGATGAACGCGAGCACCGGCGTCGGCACTTCGAAGCCGGGATGATAGAGGCGCGCCGCCGCGATCCGGCTCTTGAGGATTTCGAGCCGCAGCTCCTCGCCGAGCGAGCCGATTTCAACGACCAGCCCGCCGGCAAGCCGGGAGCGGACGCGGTCGTCGAGGCTCTCCAAGTCGGCCGGCGGCCGGTCGCTGGCGATGACCACCTGCCGGCCGGCATCGATGAGCGCGTTCAACGTGTGGCAGAACTCGGCCTGGGTCGAGCGGCCTTGCAGGAATTGCAGGTCGTCGATCACCAGCACGTCGATGGCCCGCACCGCCTCTTTGAACGCGAGCGTCGTTTGCGTCTTCAGCGCCGAGACGAAGCCGTACATGAAGCGCTCGGCGGTGAGGTAGAGCACTTTGCGTTCGGTGCTGTTGCCGGCCCAGGTGATGGCTTGCAGCAAATGGGTTTTGCCCAAGCCCACGGCGGCATGAATGTACAGCGGATTGAACATCAGCTGTTCGCCGCGGCGGCTGGTGGCGACTTGTTTCGCTGCAGCGTGCGCCAGCGTGTTGGAGCGGCCGACGATGAACGTCTCGAAGGCCAGGCGTGGATCGAGCGGCGAGCCGCCGAGCGCCTCATGCACCGACATCAACGGCACGTTCGAACGCAGCTCGATGCCGTCCATCGCCCCGCGCGGCTCGCGCGACGGCGGCAGCACGTCCGGAAGCTTTGGCTTGACCACCGGCGGACGAACCGTAGCCGAACGCACGCTCAGTTCGAGGCGCGTGACGCTCGGCTCTTCGCTCTGCCATCTGACCAGCACGTGTTCGCTGTAATGGGCTTGAATCCAGGTGCGCAGGAAGCGCGTCGGTACCGACAGCCGCACGGCGCCCTGATCGACGGCTTCGAGCTCCATGCGCCCAAACCAGCTTGAAAAAACATCTTCGCCGAGCTGTTTGCGCAACTGGTCTTTGACCCGCTGCCAGCGCTCCTGATTGGTGCTCGACATGGTGTCCTGCTGTTCTTATCCGAGGTGAGGTTTCAACCGAGCGACTTAGGCGAGCAGACAGCCCACCATGCCCGACGTTGGGTGGACGCAACGCACATTGGAAGGAGTACCGGTAGCGGGCGCGGATCGCGGCACCAGTCCGGCAATCTTCAGCCGCTGGGCTTGGTCGCACCAAGGTGAAATATCGGCGCTCGGCGCCGCGCGGCTCCGCGGCCGGAACCGTTCATCGCAACGCTCAATCGATAGATTGTCGTCATCATGCCCCCATCTCCATCGCTCCCAGATTCGATGGTGCCCCTGCACTTCGCGTCGGCCTCCGCCCCTCGGCGGCCATAAGCGGGTCTTCTCGACAAGAATTCCCGACTATGGTGGCGCTAGAACCGCAAGTGGTTGGACACAGTTCACCCGCACCCATTCATGATGAGTTTCCGTTCAACCCGTTTGTGATAACCTTCGAAACGGAAGGGAATGAAACGCTAGCACTTGGCTTTTGGGCCGCAATAAGAAAATCCGCGTCAATATTGGACTTCTCGACGCGACGCAGCCGACAATGCACCGCAGATGACGCCCGCAAGACATTGACTCAACGGGCTGATTACAGCCAGATGACAGCGAAAGCGCGCGCCAAAATCCGCTGGATCAAACAACGGAGCAAATAAAGTTGGGCGCGATGGAATCGACCGGACTCAAACCCCGAAAATCCTGTTGGTAGTAAGTCGTTCTGAGTCCTTCAAATATTCTACGCGGAATCGTCGGGTAACCCTCTTGCGTGCGGCGCGGAGCAAATAAATTTGGACGCGATGATGTACTGCAATAAGACGATACAGCTAAGCTTCAGATTCTACGGGCTTAAATGACAGCTCTGTAAAGGATTGGTAGCAATCCACCGCCGATTGCATTGAAGGCCGAAGATCAATCGCCCTGATCGACCGAGCGCTGCGTCAGCGCGACGGCTCAGGCGTGCGTCACTTACTGAGTTTGGCAATCCGATGGGCAAGTCGTGACACTTTGCGCTGCGCGGCGTTGCGATGGACGATGCCCTTTTGCGCCGCCCGAATGATCGCCGGCTCCGCTTCGGCCATGGCCGCGACCGCGGCGGTGCGGTCGCCGGCTGCGATCGCCTCCTCGACTTTGCGCACCGCGGTGCGCACGCGGGTGCGGCGCGAGCGGTTGACCACGGTGCGGCGGGCGATCTGGCGGGTAGCCTTCTTGGCAGACTTGGTATTGGCCATGACGTATCGAGCGAGAACCTATGACGCGGGTTTATCGTGAGTGGGCACAGACGCAGCGCGCGGTGCCTTGGGCCGCGCTTATAGGGGCGGCGGCAGGCGCCGTCAACGTTACGACGGCTGCCGAAAATGCCCTACGCCACTTGCTTGGCCCGGACCGCCTCGTAGCCGGCGACGACCGCGACGCGGTCGCCCGCGGGAAAGGCCGCGAGGGGCGGCGCCGTCCGCGCCCATTGCGGGTCGCCGTGGATGTGGGCGACCAGCGTCTTGACCCCGGAAACGAGCGCCTTGCCGTCGAACAGGTTGCGGATCGCCACTGCTTCGGTGAGCGCCGCGGCGTCGCCGGTGCGATAGGCGCGGGCGCACAAGTCGGCATTGAGATTGGCGGTCGCGGAAATGCAGCCGGCGAACGGGCCGGAGCGGGCCTGCGGCAGCGCCGCTTCGGTCGACGGAAACACTTTGAAGCGCGGCGATACGGCGGCGGCCTCGGCGGCAAACGCCATATCGCCGGATGAATCCTTCAGGCCGACGATGCGGTCGCCGAATTCGCCGAGCAGACGCCGGATCAGCGCGACGTGCCACGGCAGGCCAGACTGCGCCGGGAAGTGATAGAGGTAGATCGGGATCGGGCGCTCGGCGGTCGCATTCACGATCGCCTCGATGTAAGCGACCAAGCCATCGTCGGGTACGCCCTTGTAGTAGAACGGCGGTAGCACCAGCGCGCCGGCAAAGCCGAGCTCGGCGGCGTGCTTGGTGAGGGCGATGGCGTCGGCAAGGGCGGCGGCGCCGGTGCCGACCATCATCCGGTCGAGCGGCAATCCGCTTGCCGCGTAGGCGCTCATGACGCGCTTGCGTTGATCCAGCGAAAATGAGGTCGCCTCGCCGGTGGTGCCGAGCACATTGAGGCCGTCGCAGCCGTTGTCGAGGAGAAAGCGTGCAAAGGCCGTGGAGCGCGCGCTGTCGGGTTCGCCGGCCTGATCGACCGCGGTGGTGATGGCGGCAATCACGCCGCTGAGCGTCTTGGCGGGGGTCATGGTTGTCCTCACACGCTCGCTTTTTTAGCGGGCGCCGCGGGCCTGGTCGATAGGCTTGGGACCGAGGAAGACTTCGCTGGACTTGGGATCGCGGAAGATCAGTGCACCACTATGGTCGTGCGACTCATGCCTTCGCGCTCGACCAGGTCGAACAAGGTCGCAGCGTTTTCGGGATCCAGCCGCACACAGCCATGGGAGGCCGGTCCGCCGAGCCGGGAGATCTCGTAGGTGCCGTGAATGGCGTAGCCGCCGTGGAAGAAGATCGAGTGCGGCATGGGCGAGTTATAGTAGAGCCGCGAGAACCAGCGCCGCGCCATCATCTGCGGATGATAGGTACCGGGCGGCGTAATGTAGCCGTGGCGTGCGGTGGAGACCCGCCACCGATACCGCGGCATGCCATTGACCGAGACTTCCATGGATTGGCTCGACCGATCGATGTTCACGATCACGGTCGCCGCGGCGCCTTGGCCGATCGCCCCACCGATCAAACACCCGACGGCAATGACCGCCACGCTAAGCCATCGACGCATCGCAACCCCCTGGGTGGTACCGCTCGGCTAGCATTGTGTCGGGGCCGGAACTTGTAAAGTGGCAACGGCAGCAAGGGTTAAACAACGGTATGACTTTGATGACACGGCCACGCGCGGCCGCCATGAATTTGTGCGTCGCGTTCGCTAGGCTGCGGTGATGCCCACGTTCGATCTGTTCAGTATTGGCCATTCGAATATTGCCGCCGAGCGCTTCGTCTCCCTGTTGCGCGATGCCGGCGCAACCGCCATCGCCGACGTCCGCTCGACGCCGTTCTCGCGCCGCTTTCCATGGTTCTCGGGCAAGACCCTTGCGGCGACGTTAGCGCGGCACGGCGTGGCCTCTCTCAGCTATGGCGAAACGCTTGGCGGCCGTCCGCGCAGTGCTGCGCTCTACCGCGATGGCATCGCCGACTACGAAGCCATGGCGCAGCAGCCGGAGTTTCAGGCCGGGCTTGACCGTTTATGCGCCGACGCGGCGCGGCTTCGCGTTTGTCTCATGTGCGCGGAGCGCGAACCGCTCGACTGTCACCGCTGCCTGCTGGTCGCCCGCGCGCTTGCTCCGCGTGGACTTGCCGTCGGCCATATTTTGCACGACGGAACGATCGAGCCGCACCAGGCGACCGAGCAACGGCTCCTAGCTTTGACGAAGGCCGGCGCCGACGATCTGTTCGCACCTGGACAGGACGAGCGACTCGCGGCAGCGTATCGCCGCCGTGCACGCGCCGTCGCCTATCGGGCGAAAGCCGGCTGAGGGGCGAGTTTTCGTCGCGGAGAGTGGATGATGCTCGCTCCATTTCGCCTCTTGCTGGCTCTGCTGCTCGTTGGGGGCGCTCCGGCGCTGGCAGAGGACACCAACAAGCAACAAACGCGGGCGGCCAGCACGGTCGATACGACGCCGCCCGGCACGCTCAATCCTTCGCCGCTGCCGCCGCTCGCCAATCCGGATGCGCCGAATACGCCGGCCAAGGAATTGTTCGCCCGCAAGCTGACGCCGGCGCCAGGGCCCGCCCTTTCGATCGGCGGCTACGCCAAGGGCTGCATGGCTGGCGGCGTCGTGCTCCCGATCACCGGGACGACGTGGCAGGTGATGCGGCTGTCGCGAAACCGCAATTGGGGACACCCGGCGCTCATCGCCTTCATCGAGCGGTTCGGCCAGAATGCCAAGAAAGTCGGATGGAATGGATTGTTGATCGGCGACATGGCACAGCCCCGCGGCGGCCCGATGCTCACCGGCCACGCCAGCCATGAGATCGGGCTCGACGTCGACATCTGGTTCAACCCGATGCCCGACCACGAGCTTACCCACGAGGAGCGCGAGCTCAACGGCGCCGACAACATGGTGGCGACGAGCGGCCTTGACGTCGATCACAAAGTGTGGACGCCGGTTCGGACCGCGCTCGTGAAAGCGGCGGCGCAAGACCCCGACGTGGCGCGCATTTTCGTCAATGCGGCGATCAAGAAGGAAATGTGCAGCGAGGCTGGAGCGGACCGCGCCTGGCTCGCCAAGGTGCGCCCATGGTGGGGCCATGCCGAGCACTTCCACGTCCGCCTCAACTGTCCGCCCGACAGTCCGAAATGTGAGTCACAGCCGCCGGTGCCGGACGGCGACGGTTGTGGCCACGCGCTCGACTATTGGTTCAAGGATGCCGTGCTACATCCGAAGCCGCCCGAGAAGCCGCCTGGGCCGCGCGTGGGGCCGACGCTGGCCGCGCTGCCGGCCGTTTGCCGGCAGGTAGTGAAGGCGCCGTAAGCATCGTCGGCGCCCACGTCAGAGCCCGGCCGTGCCGAACACAGAGCGTTGCAGAACGACGGCGATGACGGTGAGCGCGGCAGCGCAAACGACAACGACGATCGTGTAGGTCAGCGATTTCTGCGTCGGCGTTTTCATCAATCGCGGCAGACCGGTCGCCAGCACATAGGCGCCATAGAACCCAGTGAGCGCCAAAAAGCGCAGCCCTGGCAGCAGCAAAAATATTCCAGCGAGCCAAACCGGCGTATAGGAATAGACCGCGAGCTTGAGCGCGCTGTCGAAATCCTTCTGGCCGCCGAACAGCGGCGCCAAAAGATCGACGATCAGGCCGAGCAACAGCACCAGTGCGAAGGCCACCGCGTAACCGAAGATGGCGCCGAATAAGCCGTCGAACAGCGCCGCCCGCACCACTCCGCCTCCCGGCGCTACTTGGCCGATGACGCTCGCGGCGATGAAGCTGCTTAGCGCCGGGATCAGCGCCAGCACGCTGACGTAGCGGCTCAGCAGGTACGCGGCGTCGCCGGATTCGCGCTCGATCGCCGTCCATTCGTCGAACGGATCGAGCAGCATCGCCTTAGCGCGCCATGCCGTTTTCATGCGACCAAATCCTCGGCATCGGCGCGGATCAAGGCCGCGCCTTTCTCGGCAATCATCATGGTCGGCGCGTTGGTGTTGCCGGAGGTGATGCTGGGCATGACGGACGCATCGACGACGCGCAGCCGCTCGATGCCGTTCACGCGCAGCCGCTCGTCGACCACGGTCATCGGATCGCTCGCCAGGCCCATTTTCGCGGTGCCGACCGGATGGAAGATGGTGGTACCGATGTCGCCCGCCGCTTTCGTCAAAGCCTGCTCGTCCGCATCGTCCACTTTTGCGCCCGGCAGATATTCGTCGGGGTGGAACGGCGCCAGTGCCGGCTGCGCGACGATCCGGCGCGTCAGCCGGATGGCGTTGGCGGCGACGCGGCGGTCTTGGTCGGTCGCAAGATAGTTCGGTTTGATCAGTGGCGCCTCCGCCGGATTGCGCGACCGCAGCCGCACATGGCCGCGGCTGGTCGGCCGCAGATTGCATACGCTCGCCGTGAAGGCGGGGAAGGTGTGCAGCGGCTCGCCGAAGCGGTCGAGCGACAGCGGCTGCACGTGATACTGTAGGTTGGCGCGCTCCTGGTCGCGATCGGAACGGGTGAACAGCCCGAGCTGCGAGGGCGCCATGGTCAGAGGGCCGCGGCGGAACAGGGCATATTCGGCGAGCATGCGCGCCATGCCGAACGGCGCGTGATAGCGCTCGTTGAGCGTGATGATGCCGTCGACCTTGTAGATCAGGCGCAGCTGCAGATGGTCGTGCAGATTGGCGCCGACGCCAGGCTTGTCGAGCGCCACCGGGATGCCGTGTCCCTGAAGCTCATGCCCCGGGCCGATGCCGGACAGTAGCATGATGTGCGGCGAACCGATCGAGCCCGCGGCGAGAATCACTTCGCCGCGGCAGCGCCCCATGCGCGCCTCGCCGTTTTGGCTCCAGCGCACGCCGGTCGCGCGGCGGCCGTCGAGCACGATGCCTTCGACCAAGCAACCAGTCTCAAGACGCACGTTGGCGCGCCGCAGCGCCGGCTTGAGAAAGGCGCTCGCGGTGGACCAGCGCCGGCCGCGCTTTTGGTTGACATGGAAGGCGCAGATGCCCTCGTTGTCGCCGCGATTGAAATCCGGAATGGATTTGATGCCGGCCTGCTCGGCGGCGGCACGGAATGCATCGAGCAGATCCCAGCGCACGCGTGGCGCCGCCACATGCCATTCGCCGCCGACCGCGTGCGCCTCGCTCTCGCCCATGAAATGATTTTCGTGCCGCTTGAAGTACGGCAGCACGTCGTCCCAGCCCCAACTGTTTAGGCCGAGCTGGCGCCAATGATCGTAATCGGCGGCCTGGCCGCGCATATAGATCATGGCGTTGATCGACGACGAGCCGCCGATCACCTTGCCGCGCGGATAGTTCAGGCTGCGGCCGTTGAGGCCGCCCTCGGCCTCCGTTTTGAAGCACCAGTCCGAGCGCGGATTGCCGATGGCGAACAGGTAGCCGACCGGGATGTGAAACCAGATCCAATTGTCGCGGCCGCCGGCCTCGAGGATGAGCACGCGCTTGCCAGCATCGACCGACAGGCGGTTGGCCAACATGCAGCCGGCCGAGCCGGCACCGACGATGATGTAGTCGTAGTCGCCTTCGATCGGTTCAGCCGCGGCCATTGTCCGTATTCCTCTGCGTGCCGAGGATAGCACGGCGGCCGGGAGGGCAAGGTGTGGTCGCAGTGCGACCGGGAGGTCGCTTGTCCGCATTGCGCCGACCGCTTATTGTTCCGGCAAGACCGACGGTGCGCTGGGCGTGCACCGTACAGACTCGGAACGACGGTTCTTCGAGGCGGTCGTATCGCTCTCACGGATAAAGGACCGTGCGCGCAGGCTTGCGCGCCCGAATGCTGTTGGAGAACCGTCGTGCTCACAAGAAAAGCCATGTTGGCGGCGTTCGCCGCAATTATTGTCATTGCTGTGCCTTGCGCCGCCGGTGCGCAAGATTTGGTCAATGCCAAGAGCATCACCGTCTTCGCCGCCGCGTCGATGAAAAACGCGCTCGACGACTTCAATGCCGCCTTCACCAAGAAAAGCGGCGTCAAGGTCGTCGCCAGCTATGATGCGAGCTCGGCGTTGATCAAGCAGATCGAGGCCGGCGCCTCGGCCGATGCGTTCATCTCCGCCGATCTGAAGTGGATGGACTACGGAGCGGGGAAAAAGCTCATCAAGGACGATACCCGGGTCAATCTGCTCGGCAATGTGCTGGTGCTCATCGCGCCGAAGGATTCCAAGATCGACGAGGTGACCATTGCGCCGGGCTTCGATCTCGCCAAGCTCGCCGGCGACGGCCGGATCGCCACCGGCGATGTGAAGGCCGTGCCGGTCGGGCTTTACGCCAAAGCGGCGCTGGAAAAACTCGGCGTATGGGCGGCGGTCGAGCCGAAGATGGCGATGACGGCCAACGTCCGCGCGGCGCTGGTGCTGGTGGCGCGCGGCGAAGCGCCGCTCGGCATCGTCTATTCGACCGACGCCAAGGTCGAGCCCGGCGTAAAGGTCGTCGGCGTCTTCCCCGACAATTCCCACGATCCGATCGTCTATCCGGTGGCGGCGACGCTGAATGCCAAGCCGGAAACGGCATCGTATCTTGCCTTTTTGCGGTCGGCCGCGGCGAAGACCGTTTTTGAGTCCTATGGCTTCGCCGTGCTCATGAAGCCGGCGTCGTAAGCGCAGCTCGATCCCTCGCTGTGTTTGATCTTTCCCCCGCCGAGTGGACTGCGGTCGAGCTGTCATTGCGCATTGCGGTCGTTGCGACCGTATGCGCGCTGCCGTTCGGCATCTTCATCGGCTGGGTGCTGGCGCGGACGCAATTCTGGGGCAAGACCATCCTCGATGGCATCGTCTTCCTGCCGCTGGTGCTGCCGCCGGTCGTCACCGGTTATTTGCTGCTGATCTGGTTCGGCCGAAAGGCGCCGATCGGTGCTTTCCTGGATCAACATTTCGGCATCGTGTTTTCATTTCGCTGGACCGGCGCCGCGCTCGCCTGCGGCGTCATGGGTTTCCCGCTGATGGTGCGTCCGATCCGCCTGGCGCTGGAAGCGATCGATCGCAGGCTCGAAGATGCGGCGGCGACGCTCGGCGCCAATCGCGCCTGGGTGTTTCTGACCGTGACCCTGCCGCTGGCATTGCCCGGCATCGTTGTCGGCGTGGTGTTGTGCTTTGCCCGGGCGCTGGGCGAGTTCGGCGCGACGATTACGTTCGTCTCAAACATTCCGGGCGAGACCCAGACAATCTCGGCGGCCATTTACACCTTGACCCAAGTGCCAGGCGGCGACGCCGCGGCCGGAGGCTTGGTCTTGATTGCGATCGCCTTGGCGTTTGCCGCGTTGCTTGCCTCGCAATGGCTAGCGCGCCGTGCCGCCATCCGCTTCCACGGGGAATGATCGTGCTGGCCATCGAGGTCGAGAAGCAGCTCGGCGCTCTAAAGCTTGCCGTGCGCTTCAACACGGCAGGTGGCGCAACGGCCCTGTTCGGCGCGTCGGGCGCGGGAAAGACCTCCGTCGTGAATATGATCGCTGGGCTACTGACGCCGGATCGCGGCTCCATCGTCCTCGACGACGCGGTGCTGTTCGATGCCACCAAGAAAATCGACGTGCCGCCGCATCTGCGCCGCATCGGCTATGTGTTTCAGGAAGGCCGGTTGTTTCCGCACATGAGCGTGCGCCAGAACCTGGACTATGGCCGCCGCATGAGCGCCCGGCCGCGCGACGCGAAGGGATTCGATCGTATCGTCGCGCTGCTCGATATCGGCCATCTGCTCGATCGCCGGCCGCGCCTGCTCTCCGGTGGTGAGCGCCAGCGCGTTGCGGTCGGGCGCGCGCTCCTGATGCAGCCGCGGCTCCTTTTGCTCGACGAGCCGCTGGCTTCGCTCGACGCCGCTCATAAGCGCGAAATTTTGCCGTATCTAGTGCGTCTGAGGGACGAGGCCGGCATCCCGATCGTCTATGTCAGCCATACGGCGGCGGAGCTGCGCCGCATCGCCACCACCGTAGTGCGGCTCGATGCCGGGCGTGTCGTCGGCTCGGGCGGGCTCGAGCTCCTCGAAGGCGTCGACGTGGATGGATTGGCCTGAGCAGCTTCGCATTCGGCGAAGGGAGCTAGCGCATATTCGCTGCTGTTCGGCAAAACGGCACCGGCCTATGGTCGCCCACAATGGAATCGGCGCGACACCATTCGGCTGCACGCACGATCGCGTGGGGCATCCTGTGCGGCACTGGCGCGGCGGTGTGCTGGGCGCTCGGTTTCGTATCGGCGCGCCACGGCGTCCTGGTCGGCCTGTCGCCCTTGATCATTGCGCTGCATCGCTTCGTCTGGGCCGGTTTGGTGTTTTTGCCGTTCATTGCCAAAGAGGGGTTTGGCAATCTCGGCGGTATGGGGTGGGGTCGCGGTATTGCGCTCACAATTCTCGGCGCGTTGCCGTTTTCGATCCTGAGCTATTCGGGATTCCTGTTCGTGCCGCTCGGCCACGGCGGCGTCATCCAACCATCGGTGGCTGCCGTTGCCGGCCTGCTGCTGTCGTGGCTGATGCTCGGAGAGGCTTTGCCGGCGCGCCGCATCGTCGGCACAATCGCGATCGTCATCGGGCTGGCCGTGATCGGCGCCGAAGCGCTGCATACCATGGGCCACCAGGGTGTGCTTGGCGACCTCATCTTCGTCACCACCGGCTGCTCGTTCGCGCTCTTTGGCATGCTGCTGCGGCAATGGCAGATCGCAGCGACACGGGCCGTGGCCGCGACCAGCGTGGTGTCGCTGGCCGGCATCGCGATGCTGCCGTTCGTTTTCGACAATATGCGCGCGGCAGGCGTCTACGAAAACGCGCTGCAGGCGGTGCTGCAGGGCGTATTCGCCGGCCCCGGCGCGACGTTTCTGTTTGCCCGGGCGGTGGTGTTGCTCGGCGCCGGCCGCGCCGTTCTGTTCACCGCGCTCGTACCCGGCATTACGGTGCTGATCGGGTATTTGGCGCTCGGTGAAATACCGAGCCTGGCGCAGGTCGTGGGTCTTGTGATCGTGCTGGTCGGTTTCTGGCCGGTGATGAAATAGTGGGGCCGCTAGCTTTCCGAGCCGGCATA
>Ga0306923_10000962_pt1 | contig 24492 bp, 26 predicted proteins | sample sta12Can44000108_FD_203841 | JGI IMG/M metagenome (GOLD analysis project Ga0306923, IMG submission 203841) | Lab enrichment of tropical soil microbial communities from Luquillo Experimental Forest, Puerto Rico - statanox.12C.anox.44.000.108 (v2)... | ecosystem: Environmental > Terrestrial >... | reverse complement strand
CTTATTGCCGGTTCCTGGTTCCACAGGAGGCCGCGCTCGATGTTCATGTTCTGGAATGTAAAAGTATATTCCGCCCCGATCAGTGTGGGCAATTTGCCGCCTTGGATATTGAACGCGTCATTCGGTGCGATCTTCAGGTTCGCGACCGGCAAAGCGGTGAAGAAATCACCGGTTGCCTTCTGTGTATTGACATAGGGTGTACCGAGGGACGGTATCGTATAGGCTCCCGCCTGAACATAGTACTGGAAGAGTCCGTCGGTCTTTTGAAAGATGAACTGGCCGTTGGTCAAACTGGCGAGCGAATGTTGGTCGCCAGGAGCAACATTGTTCTGCCATAGCCCAGACCGCTGACGACAGTTGTCAAATACACCGGGCCGAGCGGTCCGAGGTCGAAGTTGATCGGATTCGGGTTGCCGGCGATTGGTCCGGTCAGAGTCGGTGTCGTCAGCGCCGTCGGCGCTGCCGGCTGCTCGGCCGCGGGCGGCTGCTCGCCGGTTTGCGGAGCTGGAGCGGCCTCGTCGGCCCCTGCGGACCCGATGCCGAGTAGGACCCAAGCGAAGGCGGCGCTCGGGAGGAGATTATTGTTGATCTTCTTCATCGCGAAAGGCCCCTCGAACTATTATTCCGCGGCATCATGCACGCGTGATTGAGCTTGGCACCTCACGGACCGCAGCCGCTAGGTATTCCCACACAAGCGCGAAGCAAACGCCGTACCACCTCTGGACCCACGCGATAAACCGCTTAGTTGCGCGACTGCCCATTAGTTCCCGTGCTACTTCTGGATTTCCACGCATGTCAACGCTCGCCACGCGGAGTGGGCAATACTGACTATTTTCTAGGCAATTCAGGTTTTATTCGGCGCTGAAATTGCCAGATTTTGCCAAGCCTACGCCGCCGGTGCAGCTCGGCGCGACTGCAGCACTAAGCTGGAATGCGAATCGATGTGCTCAGCCGCGGCCGATATAGGGCATCTTCGTCGCCATCACGGTCATGAACTGGACGTTTGCCTCAAGCGGCAAGGTGGCCATGTAGACGACGCCGCGCGCCACATGCTCGACATCCATGCGGGGCTCGGCCTCGACCCTGCCGGTGGCCTGTAACCGGCCGCGCGCAGTGTCCTCGTTGCGGGTGGTGGCGGCGTTGCCGATGTCGATCTGGCCGCAGGCGATGTTGTAGTTGCGCCCGTCGAGCGCCAAGGACCGGGTCAGCCCGGTCAACGCGTGCTTGGTCGCGACATAGGGGGTGGAGTGGCGTCGCGGCACATGGGCCGAAACCGAGCCGTTGTTGATGATGCGCCCGCCTTGCGGCTGCTGCTCCTTCATCATGCGGAAAGCGTGCTGCGCGCACAGGAACGAGCCGGTCAGGTTGACGGCGACGACATTCGTCCATTGCTCATAGGTCAGGTCTTCGAATGGAATGCCGCGGGTGCTGATGCCGGCATTGTTGAACAACAGGTCGATGCGTCCGTAGGTCCGTCTGACTGCATCGAACAGCATGGCGACCGCCGCCGGATCGGAAACGTCGGTCGGCACGACCAATATGCGGGGCGGTGGCGCTTTAGCTAAGGCGGCGGTTTCCTCGAGCATCTCGCGGCGGCGGCCGGCGAGCACCACCGCGAACTCCGCCTCAATTAGGGCGAGAGCCGATGCGCGGCCGATACCGCTGCCGGCTCCGGTGATGACGGCGATCTTGCCTGGCGTTTCCATCGCGTCGCTGCTCCCTATAATTGCTTGAGCGTAACCGATCTGGTGGGTGAGACGAGCTCGTCCTGTGCGGCGACCAGCGCCAATTCGCCATCCGCCGAGCGCATGGTCGCTTCGATGACTCCGTAAATCGCGGCAATTGTCGCGGCAAGCGCCTCAGGCAGCGGTTTTCCTTTGAGCAGCCAGCCGAGGAACAGCGCGGCCACGGCGTCGCCACAGCCCGTCGCTTCGATCGGCAGGCGTGGGGTCTCGGCCCCCCAGACGCCACCGGGTCCTGCTGCGACGACCGCGACACGGTCAGAGGCCGGTTCGAGGCTGGTAACGAGCACGATGCCGGGCCCCTGTTTCTGCAAGGCCGCAGCAGCTGCGCTCGCTTCCGCAAGGGTGCCGATGCGGCGGCCGGTCAGCCATTCGAGCTCGAAACGGTTCGGCGTGACGATGTCCGCTACCGCGATCGCACGATCGCGGTAGAATTCCGGGACACCGGCACGAACATACCAACCAGGCCCGATATCGCCCATGACCGGGTCGCAGGCAAAGAGAGCCCGCGGGTTCGCCTCTTTGATCCGCGCGACGATATCGAGCAACACCGCACCGGCATCGGGCTCCCCGAGATAGCCCGACAACACCGCATCGCAGCGCGACAGGATGCCCAATTCCGCAATCCCCTCGAACAAACTCGCGATCTCGGCTGCCGGAACGGTATCGCCGCGCCATTTCCCGTAGCCCGTATGGTTCGAGAACGCGACGGTGTTGAGCGACCAGGTTTCGAAACCTAGGCGTTGCAGCGGGAACAAGGCGGCCGTATTGCCGACATTGCCGCAGGCGACCCAAGACTGGATGGAGAGCACCGTCGACATCTCAATGCGGCTCATCATCCATACGGTCGAAGACTCGCTTGATGTCGAGAAAAACGATCACCCCACTGGCGATGAACAACGCAAGACCCGCCGCGTGCATGGCGCCGCTCTCCCAGGCATGGGCGATAAACAAACCGGCGAGCCCGATGACGGCGAATAGCGGGATCGCGAGCCCGAGGTTCCATAGATTGTCGACGAGCAGGAAATTGCCCCAGTCGGCGTCGCCACCATCGAAGTGATGCTTGAGCCGCAGAAAGGCCAGCGCAATCGCCGCGAGACTGAGCAGGATGCCGCAGGTGTAATCGCCGGGCCGTTCGGGACGGCTGGCGGCAAACGCTCCGACCACTACCAGGAGCCCGAGTATCAGAAACTGGACCCAGAATGCGAGCCATGACCAGAAAGCGCGGGCAGCTTCGTCCGGCCTGCGACCCGTATCGTCCATGCCACCTCCTCTTGAGGCGGCAGTGTAGCTGATTTCGGACCACGTGACGGCTTTCCGCAATCCCTCACCCTCCCGCTGGCGCGGACCGCCCGCTCGCCCCGCTTGCGGGGAGAGGGTCGGGGTGAGGGCAATTCCCGCCTGCGCCAGAATACCAGCCGCTATATGACGGGTGGTCCCTCCCGATCGGCAGGCTGACTGCAGTACCGGTTACCGCAGAATGATAGAGCGCGGTGACGAGTTCCAGTGACCGGCGGGCGTCGGCGAGGGTCACCGGGAGCATGCTGCCGGTCGTGAGCGCGGCGTGGTAGGCGCCCATCAAACCCTCGAACCGCGACGGCACGAAGAGATGGCCGGCCAGTACGTCGGCAATGCGATCGGCGGCTTCGCGCGATGCCGGCAGGGTCTCCCACGGGTCGTCACCGGGTGAATAGGGCGCCAGCGCGCTTTCAAACGTCACATGCTCGAAGCACAAGCGCAGCCGGCTGATCTCCTTGTGTGAGCCGAGAGTCGCAGAAAGCGAGGCGAGAGCGCCGCCCTGCATGACAAGGCTCGCAACCGCGCAGTCCTCGACCTCGATCGGATTGACCCGCGTCGCGGTGCGCGCAAATACCGAAGCGACCGGACCCATCAAATATGTCATCAAGTCGTGCAAATGGATCGCGTGCGTCAGCATTACGCCGCCGCGCTCGGTCTCCAACCGCCCTCGCCACGGGGTCTGGTAATACTCTGGCGTGCGCCGCCAAGCTGTCTCGACGGTAGCGAGATAGGGCCTGCCGGCAATGCCCATATCGATGATGCGCTTGGCCTTTTGCAACCCGTTGCCAAAGCGGTACTGAAAGACGGGCATGACACGTCCCGTTGCCTGCTGTTCAGCGGCAATGACGTTGTCGACTTCGGCGAGCGAGCCGGCTAAGGGTTTCTCGCAGACGACTTCTTTGCCGATCGCGAGTGCCGCAAGGATCTGCGCGACGTGGAGGGCCGGCGGCGTGCAGATGTCGACAATGTCGACATCATCCATGTTCAGCACTTCATCGAAGGCTGTAGTTCGTCGTTGAACTGAGAATTCATCTCCCAACTTGGCGAGCCGCCGCTCGTCGACATCGCACAAGGCGAGCACCCGAAACTTATCGGGGTGCTTCCTGTAGCCTTCGGCGATGTGAGTGCGACCGATCCCGCATCCAATAACGGCGACCGTCCGGATCGCGCCATCCGACATTTGGCTAAGGCAGCGCTGCCGAACGGGTGTAGCGGCGCCAGGCGCTCATCTGGATCGCCGAGGTCAGGCAGTGAACAACCACAGGCTTCGTCTTCACCGCGAATGCACGCGCGATGCCGTCGGCGACCTCGGTTTCGTGGCGGATCGTAACGCCCTCAGCGCCGAACGACCGGCCCCATTGAGCGAAATCCGGATTGGTCAGTCTGGTGCCGGCCATGAACGGGCGCTCAGGGTAGCGGACATAGGAATGCATGCCGATCGTGCCGTACATGCCGTTGTCGGAGATGATCATGATCGGGTTGGCACCGTATTGGCAGGCGGTGGCGATCTCATTGCCCGTCATCAGCGCCCCGCCGTCGCCGAGAAAGGCGATCACCTGTTTGCCAGGCCGGCGCAACGCCGCAGCGACGGCCATTGGCATGCCCGAGCCCATGGCGCCTACTACCGAGGCGAGAAAGATCTGCCCTTGCCGAAAGCCGATATAGCGATGGACAAAGCTGCCGAAATTGCCGGCGTCGGTCGTGACGGTGGCGTCCGGTGCCAGATGCTTGTCGACCTCGCAGACGATCGCCGCGAAATTGACGCCATCACTGGTCGGTTCCCATTCCTTGGAGAGGAGCTGACGGTGGATGGTGTGCAGTCCGTCGACCCAGCCGCGGCGCTTGCCGGCGTCGGCGGGCGCACCGCGCCGCAAGAGGGCCTTGATGACCTCGTGCGGGTTGCAGGGAATGCCGAGATCAGGCCGCCAGACGCGACCCACTTCATTGGGGTCCGGCCAGATGTGGACAAAGGGCAGTTGCGGCTGCGGTGCCGTCGGGAAGCTGTAGGATTGGCTGACCGTATCGGTCATTCGCTCGCCCAGCGCCACCATCAGATCGGCGCGCTTCATCTCGCCGATTAATGCTGGCGGCACGCGGATTCCCATGTAACCGCCGAAATTCGGGTGCGTCGCGTCGAACAGTTGCGGGCGGCGATGCGTCGGATTGATCGGGAGTACCCATTCCTCGGAGAACCGGTTGAGATCGGCGAAGACGGTGTTGTCATGCACCGCATCCGCCAATAGCGCGCCGCCCACCAAGACCAGCGGCCGCTGAGCCGCTTCGAGCATCAGTGCCAACCGGTCGAGGTCATTGGGCCGCGGCGCGGAGACGACGCGCGGCCGCGCCGGGTCGAGTTCGGCGTCGGTCTCCTCGTCGAAGATGTCCTCGGGCAGGATAACCGCGACGGGACCCGGGGTCCCGCTCTCCGCCGCATGAAAGGCGCGGGCAATCGCCTCCGAAGCCTGTTCAGGCTCATTGACTTCGATCACCAGCTTCGTGATGTCGGACAATAGGCGCGAATAGTTCTGCTCCTGTAATGCCAGCCGGCCGAAATCCTTGCGCTCGACCTGCCCGACCAGCATTACAACCGGCGTCGCGTCGTGATAGGCCGAGTGCAGCGAGACCATCGCGTTCGACAGCCCGGGCCCGCGCGACACCATCGCCACCCCGGCACGATCCCGCAGCCGGCCGTCCGCCACCGCCATATAACCAGCACCGCCCTCGTGGCGGCAGACGATGACGCGGATAGAGTTGCGTTCGATTAGTGCGCTCGTCAGCCCGACATAGCTCTCCCCGGGCACGCAATAGATCTGGTCCACATCATGCGCTTCGAGGCTTTGCGCCAGCAGGCGAGCAACGGTTTGGGTCATTCCGGTATGTCCTCTCAAATCAAGCCCCTCTCCCGCGGTGCGGGAGAGGGGCTACTATGCTACAGGTGTTTCTCGGAAAGAGAGACTGAGAGATGAATACATCACAGAACCAGATCGAGGCCGATTTCGTCGTGGTCGGGGCAGGATCGGCCGGGTGCGCTGTTGCGGCGCGGCTCAGCGAGGACCCGGCCGCCCGCGTGTTGCTCCTCGAGGCAGGCGGCGAGGACAGCAACCGCTGGATCCATATCCCGCTTGGCTTTGGCAAGACCTTTGCCGATCCTTCGGTGAATTGGTGCTACGAGACCGAGCCTGATCCGGGGGCCAGCAATCGCCGCGTGTTCTGGCCGCGTGGCAAGGTGCTCGGAGGCTCTTCCTCGATCAACGGCATGGTCTACATCCGCGGCCAAGCCGAGGATTTCGAGCATTGGCGACAGCTCGGCAATACTGGCTGGTCGTTCGAGGACGTGCTGCCCTACTTCAAAAGCGCCGAGCATCAGACGCGCGGCGCCGACGCCTTTCACGGGACCGACGGGCCGCTCTGCGTCTCAGATGTCCCCGATCGGCACCCGATCTGCGAGGCCTTTATCCAGAGTGCGATCGAGTTGGGTTTCGTACGCAATGACGATTTCAACGGCGCTAGCCAGGAAGGCGTCGGCTACCACCAGACGACGACGCGCAACGGCCGGCGTTGCTCGACCGCGGTCGGCTATCTGCGCCCGGCGATGCAGCGGCCCAATCTGCAGGTCATGACCGGTGCGCTGACCGAGAAGATCGACTTCGACGGCCGTCGCGCCACTGGCGTCACATTCCGGCAGGACGGTCGGGTTATTACTGGCTGTGCGGGGAGCGAAGTGATTTTGTGCGGCGGCGCCGTCAACTCGCCGCAGTTGTTGATGCTGTCCGGCATTGGCCCGCAAGAGCATCTGAGCGAGCTCGGTATTCCGGTGGTCCATCATTTGCCGGGCGTCGGGCAGAGCCTGCAAGACCACTATTCGGCGCCGATCAAGCTCAAATGCCGATTGCCGATCACCGTCAACGATGTGATGCAGAGCAATGTCCGTAAGCTGACAGTCGGGCTGCAATACATGATGTTCAAAACCGGGCCACTGGCGATGGCGACCTCGCCGGCCGCGCTGTTCGCGCGCACCCGCCCCGAGCTCGCCTCGCCCGACATCAAATGCTCGATCACACCGTTCAGCGCCGATCGCCCGCAAGACGGATTGCACCCGTTCTCGGGATTTACCATGATCGCCTATCAGCTGCGTCCGGAAAGCCGCGGCCAGATCAAATTGAAATCGGCCGCCGCTGCCGACCCGCCCGCCGTTTATCCGAATTACCTAGCGACCGAGACCGACCAGCGCACGATCGTCGCCGGGCTCAAGCTCTGCCGCCGGCTATTGGCGAACCCGCATCTGCAGCACTTTATCGAGTCGGAATTTCTGCCTGGCGCCACCGTGCAGACAGATGAGCAGCTGCTGGATTTCGCCCGCCAGCGCGGTGGCACGGTTTACCATCCGACCAGCACCTGCAAAATGGGAAGTGACGCCATGGCGGTTGTCGATCCGGAGCTCCGCGTGCACGGGGTCGAGCGCCTGCGGGTCGCCGATGCTTCGATCATGCCGACTGTCGTCTCCGGCAACACGAACGCCGCGACGATCATGATCGGCGAACGGGCTGCCGATATGGTGCGCCAAAAATTGCAGCTCGCCGCCTAACCCGGGTCTGCTATCGTTGTTAGTCGCAACAAGGAGAACCGGCTGATGCCCGAAATCAAAGACGAGGCCTTCGAATTTCTGCTCGCGCGGGCCGGGCTTCGCCTGACCGATGAGCAAAAGGCCGAGCTGATGACGGTCTATGCCGGCATCGCCGAGATGGCCGAGCGAGTACGGAAGCCGCGGGGACATATGGCCGAGCTGGCCCACGTCTACAACTTCACCGAAGAAGACCTGGCATGACCGAAGCAATTCCAACGATTGCCGAGGCCGCCCGGCTGATTGCGGAAAAGCGCCTCTCCCCGGTCGAGCTGACCCGCGCCTGCCTCGAGCGCGTCCATGCTCTCGACGGACAGCTGCACGCCTTTGTCCGCCTGACCGAGGAGCGGGCATTGACCGAGGCGCGCGCCGCCGAGACCGCGATCATGAGGTACGGGCCAAAAGGGCCGCTACACGGCATCCCGATCGGCCTCAAGGACATCGTGGACACCAAAGGCATTCCGACAACCTGCCAGTCGAAGCTGCTGCAGGACAATATCCCAGATACCGATGCCACCTGCGCCGAGAAGCTCGCCGCGGCTGGGACGGTGCTGATGGGCAAGACGACTACTCATGAATTCGCCGATGGTGGCCCGTCCTTCGATCTGCCCGCGCCGCCGGCGCGCAACCCGTGGAATACCGAGCACTTCACCGCGGGCAGCAGCAGCGGTACCGGCTCTGGCGTGGCGGCGGGGCTGATCCTCGGCGGGATCGGCACCGACACCGGCGGCTCGATCCGCGGGCCTGCCGCCTTGTGCGGCATCGCCGGCATCAAGCCGACCTACGGTGTTGTCAGCCGCGCCGGTGTCGCGCCCGCGGCGTTCAGCCTCGACCATATCGGCCCAATGGCTTGGACCGCCGAGGACTGCGCGCTGATGTTGCAGGCCCTGGCCGGTCACGACCCGCGCGATCCGGCGAGCGCCTCGCGCCTCATCCCGAACTATACTGCCCAGCTCGGCAGCGGGATCACCGGGCTGCGGATCGGCGTCATCCACCATTTCCACGAGACCGACCATAAGGTCAGCGAGGGCACGCAACGCGGCATCACCGCGGCGATCGCCACGTTGCGCGATCTCGGCGCAGAGATCCGCGAAGTGCAGCTGTCACCCCTGCAGGATTGGCTGGCTTGCGGGTCGCTCATTTCGATCACCGAGCGGGCTGCGGCGTACGAGGAATGGGCGCGCACCCGGCTGGGCGATTTCAGCGAGCGGGTGCGCGGCCGGCTGATGCTCGGCGCTTTCGTCTCCGGGGTGGATTATGTCCAGGCGGTGCGGCGGCGCCGTGAGCTGCGCGCCGAATTGCAAGCGGCGGTGAAGGGGCTTGACGTGGTGCTGACCGCGACCCAACCGGCGGAGGCGGCAAAGATCGACGCCGTGCCGAAATGGGATCTCTTCGCCGCCCCCAACTTTACGATGCCCTTCAATGTGGCCGGCTACCCGGCAATTTCGGTATGCGCCGGCTTTGGGGCCGGGGACTTACCGGTAGCTATTCAGCTTGTCGGCAAGCCGTTTCAGGAACCGACTTTGCTCCGCGTCGCTGACGCTTTCGAGAAGGCGACCCCATTCCGCGGCCGCCGCCCGGCATTGGTTGCGGGCTGAGCGGCGGAGAAGCCCTTACCCTCCCATTGCGGGTGCGGGGCTACTGGAGGCTAAAGCATGGAATGCGCCGGCAAGATCGTCCTGGTCACGGGCGCGCAGCAGGGAATCGGTCGCGCCATGGCGGTGGAGTTCGCCGCGGCCGGCGCCGATGTCGCGATCAATTGGCTGGATGACGAGGCTGCCGCGGAACGCGCTGGCGATGAAGTCCGCGGCCACGGACGCCGCGTCATGCTGGTCAAGGCGGACATCGCACGGATCGAACAAACGCGGGCAATGGTCTCGGGCGTCGAGCAAGAGCTCGGGCCGATCGACGTTCTGATCAACAATGCCGGCGTGTTCCCGCGCGTGCCATTTCTTGAGATGACCGAGGGCGACTGGGACTATGTTCTGGACGTCAACCTGAAGGGCGCGTGTTTTTGTGCGCAGGCCATTGCAAAGGAGATGGTGAGCGCCAAAAGGCCCGGAGTGATCATCAACCTGACCTCGGGCGCGGCATTCCGCAGTTCTCCGCGGGGCGTGCATTACGTTGCAAGCAAGGGCGGTGTCTTGTCGATGACGCGGGCGATGGCGGTGGAACTGGCGCCGTACCGGATCAGGGTCAATGCAATCGCGCCCGGGCTGACGGATACGGCCCAGCCGCGTTACGGCAGCAGCGAGGAGGAACTCGTTGAAGCGGCGCGCGCGATTCCGCTCGGGCGCATGGCTCGTCCGGAGGAAATCGCCCGAGCAGCCGTGTTTCTGGCCTCGGACAATGCGGGATTCGTGACCGGCCAGACTTTGCACGTCAACGGCGGCTCCTACCTCGGCTGAGCAGTCTACTGCCGTCTCAAACGGCGCCAAGCCAGCTTATCGCCAACTTTTGCTTCCCGCATGGGGATCATGAAGCTTTCGCTCGCTTTTTAGGGAATTTAACTATCAATGTGCGGGAAAAACCAACCGAATCCGAGTATAACTTTAGTAGATCGGATGGGGAGAGTTAATTGCGGCGGCTCTGGAGCGTACTTGGGTGGTTTGTCGTGGTCGACGCATTGATCACGATGTTTGGTGTGACCACCGCGCCGCTGCTGCTCGCTTTTGCAGCCGACATCGTCGTGGGCTGGCTGATTATCCGCAACTGTTTACAGATGCAAGATGCGTTGCCCGTCGTGAACAGTTGAATGTATCATTGCTTACTATAGAGGTGGTTTTCGATGCTGGGCATCGCTTTGTCCCGACTTGCGCTGCGACTGTTGTCGGCGTTTCTCGGCGGATACGGCATATTTTGCGTTATCATGAGTTTCGCCGTGCCGCGGTTGGGAGGTCAGGCGGTCGTGCTGCTCGCCACGGCGAGCGCGATCGTCTATTTCTGCAGTTCCGAGCGAGTGCCCCGATAGGCGGACCTCTTACGCCGTTGGCCGAAGTATTTCGCGGATGTCGGGCAAATGCTCTCGGCCCCAAAATAGCTCACCGTCGAGAACAAAGGTCGGTACGCCAAATACCCCTATAGCTTCCGCAGCACGGCAGATATTTTCGAGCTCTTTTCGCCCTTGCCCCGCGAGATAGGCGGGAAATTTCGCAATATCCGCGCCCGCTTCCGCCAACACGGCGCCGACGACATCGGGTTCCTCGATATCGAGCTCACGCTTCCAGAAGCGCTCGAACACGGTATCGTGATAACGGCGGAACACCACATCGCCGTGAGATTTGGCGTAAAGCATGCCGCACGAGGCGATTGTTGAATCCCAGATCTTTAGCGGGCCGCGGATAACGAGCCCGCGCTTGCGGGCTTGGCGGCGGCAATCCATGTAGCTGTAGCGCACCCGGCGCCATTGATGGGCATTGCGCTCTTCTTCGATCACCCGGCCATTGTCGTCGAGCCGGGCGGACCCGAGAAAGCTCGGAATGTCGAGCGTATAAGGAAGCCAATCGACGCGGACAGAGAAATCCCGCTCCAGCTCGTAGACGAAGTCCTTGGCGAGATAGGCGTAAGGACTCTTATAGTCGATGTAGACGGTGAGAATTTGCTGCGCGGTCATGCCGTCATTCCCCAAGGCCCAATCTGCGCCACATATTAATCGCCGACGGCTTGCCCACCGAAGGAAGTTAACAAGCTTCGCCGACCCGTACATGCTGTCCGGCCCGAGAGGCAGGAGATTTTCCGATGGCTAGTCTGCTGCTGCAGGGCGGATCGATCTCGGTCTTCGATTACCGGTGCAATGCCGGACCGGCCGACAAGCCGTTCGCCGAGTTGCATGACCGCTTTACCGTGTCTTATGTGCGCAAGGGCAGCTTCGGCTATCACGCTCGCGGCCAGTCGTTCGAGCTCGTGGCGGGTTCGATCCTCGTCGGCAACCCTGGCGACGAGTACATGTGTACGCACGAGTATTGCTGCGGCGACGAGTGTCTGTCGTTCGACCTGTCGCCAAGCCTCGTCGACGCGCTCGGCATCGCTAAGGAGTTCTGGCTGACCGGCGGCATACCGCCGCTTGCCGAGCTGATGGTATTGGGAGAGTTGGCGCAGGCCGCAGCCGAAGGCCGCCGCACCCTCGGGCTCGATGAACTCGGAATGCTGTTCACCGCCCGCTCTGCCGAAATCGTCGGCGGGCGGAAACAAAATCCGCTCGCGGTGGCGGCGCGGGATCGTCAGCGCATGGTCGAAACGGCTCTGTGGATCGACGCGAACTCGCATGAGCCGATCGATCTCGACGGCGCGGCCGCTGTGGCCGGGCTCAGCTCGTTCCATTTTCTGCGGCTCTTCAAAGAAGTTCTCGGCGTGACCCCGCACCAATACCTCGTCCGCTCGCGTTTGCGCCATGCGGCGCGCCGGTTGGCCGACAGCACACAATCGGTGACCGACATCGCCTTCGATGTCGGGTTCGCCGACCTCTCCAATTTCGTGCGCACCTTCCATCGGGCCGCCGGCGTGTCGCCTAGTGGGTTCCGCCGGACGGCGAGCGGGGATCGCAAGATCTTCCAGGAACGGCTCGCCGCGTTCTAGACCTCTTGCCGGGCGGTCTCGGCAGCGGTGGTGCGGGCGCGAATGGCGGCGTCGCGCGCCATCTCGGCGCAGAGGCCCGTATAGGCGGTCGGGTCGAGCAGCGCCGCGATCGCCTTTGCATCGAGATGCGCCGTCACGCGAGGGTCGGCCGCCAAGAGCTCGGCGAACGACCGGGTTTCGACAAAGGCCGCCTGCGCAGCGTCGTAGACGACGTCGTGCGCGTGCTGGCGGCCGATCGTAGCGCCGAGATTGAGCATGACCGCTTCCGCCATGATCAGCCCGCCGCCGAGATCGAGGTTCTGGCGCATGCGGGCAGGATCGAGCCGCAAGCCCTTTAGGACCTCGACGAGACGGCTCAATCCGTCGCCCAAGGCGATCGCGGCGCGCGCTTCGGCGGCCTCCATGATCAGGCTCGTCGTGCGGTCGGCCTCGTGCTCGGTCTGCATCGCCTCCAATGCCAAGGGCACGCTGGCGCGGACCTCGGCCGCGGCGGCGATGATGTCTTGGCAGAGCTTCGGATTGCGCTTTTGCGGCATTGTCGAGCTGCCAACCGTGCCAGGCGGCACCGGCTCCTCGACTTCGCCAAACTCGGTCTTCATCAGAGTGTAGATTTCGCGCGCGATTTTGCTACAGGTTGCGGCCAAGAGGCCGAAGAGACAGATGTTCTCGGCAAGGTGATCGCCCAGGGTGCGCGACGGCACGCGCATCGGCAGCATGCCGAGGTGTTTCCCCATGCCCGCCTGCACCGCCGGGCCTTGCGCACCGAGCGAAGCAAAGGTGCCGGCGCCGCCACCCAGCATCGCCACGAAGAGGCGGGGCGCGGCCTGGCGCAAGCGTTCGACGTGGCGGATCATCTCGTCGATCCACACCGCCGGCTTGTAGCCGAAGGTCGCGGGCAGCGCGTGTTGCCCGTGCGTGCGCCCGGCGATCGGCATCTCGGCGCCGCGCTCGGCGAGATCGGCCATCGCCGATAGCGCCTGACCGATCAACCCCAATAAGATCCGGTGCGCCTGGCGCAGTACCAGCAAGTCGCCGGTCTGCGTAATGTTCTGCGTCGTCGCGCCCCAATGCACCCAGCCGCCATGAGGTTCGCCGGTGACACGGCTCAGTTCCCAAACCAACGGTACGATCGTATGGCCCGTGCGGGCGAACCCTTCGTCGATGCGCGCACGGTCAAGCAATTCGAGGTGCGCGGCACGCCCGATCGCCTCGGCGGCGCCCTTCGGGATGATCCCCAGCTCCTGCTGCGCCTTGGCGAGCGCCGCCTCGACATCGAGCCAGGCCTGCCATCGGTTCTCCAGCCGATAGAGCGCGCGGATACCGGGATCGCTCACGCGGGCGGCGGTCGGCAGTTCGTCACTCATGACATTTTCTCCGATTTGCAACACGGCGCCAATGTTCTCGACCTACATCGCGCGCCGCGATACCTTCCTCCCAATAAAATAGGGAGGAGAACATGGCATCGACGGAATGGGTCATCAAAGGCTCGGAGTTCGCCAACTGTAACTGCTCGTACGGCTGCCCGTGCCAGTTCAACGCGCTGCCTACCCATGGCAATTGCCGCGGCGTGTTCGGTATTCAGATTGACGAAGGCCATTTCGCCGAGGTCCGGCTCGATGGCTTGCGGGCGGCACTACTTGCTGCCACTCCTGGGGCGCTTCACGAGGGCAACGGTACGATGCAGCTGGTCATCGATGAAAGGGCCGATGCCCGGCAGCGCGATGCGCTCGAGACGATCCTGTCGGGCCGGGAGACCGAAGAGATGGCTACGATCTGGTGGGTGCTTGGCGCGATGTGCCCGACGAAACTGGAGACGCTGTTCAAGCCAATCACGTTTGACGTCGACGTCGAAGCGCGGCGAGCGCATCTTGAGATACCCGGTCTCCTCCAGATGTCAGGCGAGCCGATCCGCAATCCGGTCACCGGCGCCGAACATCGGGTTCGCATCGACCTGCCGGACGGTTTCGAGTACCGCATCGCGGAGATCGGTAGCGGAACGACAAGGTGCGCTGGTCCCATCGAGCTCGACCTAAAGGACAGCTACGGCCAGTTCGCCCACCTTCATATCAGCAACAGGGGGGTCATGGGTTAGTGCTGATTTCCGGCTTTGCCGGGGAGCTGCTTTACTCACTGTCGCGTCACGACCGCGAGGTTGCGCTGGCCGACCTCGCCGGCGTGGTCGTGATCGCGTGGCTCTATCTGGCGCTGGGTGCCGGCATCGAGACGGAGACCGTGGACATCGGCGGCGGCCAAATGATGACGAGGGCGCCGCCGCGGACGCCCGCCAGTGATTTTACTTAACGCCTCATAGACAGCCGGGCTATAGGCATCCTCGGGCGCAGCGCGGACCCGATCGTCGAGAAATTCAGCATCCTTGCCGACGAGGATGCGCCACTTCTCTGCCTTTACGCCATCAAGGATGATGGTGGCTGCTTCGGCAGCAGTCGTGGGCGCGCCCTCACGGATGCGTTTTTCCATTTCCGCCACTCGTGCCCGGATCTGATCGTCGGAATAGCCAGTGACGTCGATGCCCTGCGCCGCGAACATTTGCGCATCGCCGATATGTCGATCGCCGCCTCGCTGCCTCTGAGAATTTTCCGTGAATTCCCGCTGATGTCGGTGCCGATGCGTCCGGGCATGACGACTGAACACTTGATGTGTGGCGCATTTAATGAGAGGTCGGTCATCAGAGCTTCGCTAAAGCCCTTTACCGCGAACTTTGCTGCGCTGTATGCGGTGTGCGGACGGGCCGGACCCAACGAAGCCCAGAAGCCGTTCACGCTGCTGGTGTTGACGATGTGGCCTTCTTCCGCGTTCCTCAGCAACGGCAGGAAAGCCCGCGTGCAATAATAGACACCATGCCAGCAGATGCTGAAAGTCTTCTCCCATTCCGCGCGGCTGCCATCGACAAAGCTTCCGCCGCCGCCAATTCCGGCATTGTTAAACAGAAGATCGATATGATCGGTGTCGAGATCACGCGTAACGGCCTCGGCGAATGCCAGCACTTGATCTTCTATCGAGACATCGGCGAGGAACGTCGACACGCGCGCGCCTTGCCGCGCCTGCGACAGGCAAAGCCGCTTGGTTTCGGCCATCGTCTCGGGAAACATATCGCAGAGCGCGACGTCGCAGCCCATAGCTACCAGTTGAAGCGCCAGCTCACGCCCCATGCCGGCGCCGCCAGTGACAACGGCAATCTTTCCTTCAAAGCTCTTCGCGCCAACCTCCCGAGCCGCTCCTATTTTAACTATCACACATTACGCACTGCAATTTCGCGTTCTACCTACCAAGCGTTTGGTTCGGGCTTGACGCGCACTCCGCTCCCGGTCAGTCTGCGGTGATCGCCCCCGAGGACATAGAGCCATGAAGCTGATGTGGTTTCACCTGATGCCCTATACCGAGTTGCCCGACGACTTTCGAGAGAAGAACCCCTCGGTATGGGTCGATATTCACTCCTCGCTGTTCGACCCGCGGCGCGCCCATCACATGTACAACGACTTCATGGATGAGCTCGAATTCGCCGCCGAATGCGGGTTTGATGCGGTCTGCGTCAACGAACACCACTCGAACGGCTACGGGCTGATGCCGTCGCCCAATTTGATTGCCTCCGGGCTGGCACGGCGCACCAGCGATGTGGCGCTGTGCGTGATGGGCAACTCGCTGGCGCTCTACAACCCGCCGACCCGGGTCGCCGAAGAATTCGCGATGATCGACGTAATTTCAGGTGGGCGGCTGATCGCCGGATTTCCCGTCGGCACCCCGATGGACACTTGCTTTGCCTATGGCCAGAACCCGAGCATGCTGCGCGAGCGGTATTACGAGGCCCATGACCTGGTGCTGCGGGCATGGACCGAGCTGGACACTTTCGCGTTCAACGGCCGGTTCAACCAGCAGCGCTATGTCAACATCTGGCCGCGGCCGGTGCAGAAGCCGCATCCGCCGATCTGGATCCCCGGCGGCGGCTCGGTCGAGACTTGGCGCTGGTGCGCCGAAACCGACCATGTTTACGCCTACCTGTCCTATTTCGGCTACCAGGCTGGCCAGGCGACGATGGACGGCTTCTGGAAGGAGATGGACCGGCTCGGCAAGGACCGAAACCCGTATCGCGCCGGCTTTCTGCAATTCGTCGGCGTCGCCGAGACCCGGGAGGAGGCATACCGCCTCTATCGCGAGCCGGCTGAGTATTTCTATGGCCGCTGCCTCCACGTCGATCCGCGTTTCGCCGGCGCGCCTGGCTATACTAGCGAGGCAACGCAGCGAGCCGGGGTCGTCGGTCAGGTCGCGCAGGTCGCTCGGATGCGCCGGTTCGACACTTTGGCCCGCGAAATGGACGCGATCGTCGAGAAGGGCTATGTGATCATCGGGTCGTCGGACGAGGTCGCCGCGCAGCTGCGGGAAGTCGCGACCAATCTCAATGTCGGCCATCTGATGCTGCTGATGCAATTCGGCAACATGGGCAAAGACCTGGCGATGTACAACACCAAGCTCTTCGCCGAGAAGGTCATGCCGCAGCTGACCGATCTGTTCTCCGAATGGGAAGACCGCTGGTGGCCGCAGCCGATGGCGCGCGACGCGCGCGCGACATTAACCCCGTTCCGGCCAGCCGCGATGGCCGCGGAGTGAATAGGGAGAGGTGATGAGATTCCTGCTCGTCGCCCCCGCGAAAGCGGGGGCCCAGGGATGTGGGATGCCGTGTCGGTTGCTCCTGGATCCCCGCTTTCGCGGGGATGACGGCGTGTGCATCAGGGGGCGGTTGTGAGCGAAGCAGAGGCGCTGTCGGTCGAAATCAACGGCTTTTCCTGCCGCGTGTGGAAGAAGGGCGAGGGCCCGAAGCTCGGCTTTCTCGCCGGCTTTGGCGGGTTGCCGCGGTGGATTCCGTTCCTTGATGCGCTGGCGCGCGAGCGCACGGTGATCGTGCCGTCATTGCCGGGTTTCCCGGGCGGTGACCGCGGCCACACCGTGCTCGACAGCCATCTCGACTGGGTGCTGGCGGTGCGCCAGCTGCTTCAGAAGGCGGGGTTAGAGGGCGCTGATCTCGTCGGCAGCTCGGTTGGCGGATCCTTTGCCGCCGAAATCGCGGCGATCTGGCCGAATACGGTGCACCGGCTGGCGCTGATCGCACCCTGGGGCTTGTTCGACGAAAAGGACCTGATGACCGACCCGTGGGCCCAGCGGCCTCCCGAGGTGCCGGCGCTGCTCTGCGCCGACCCGGAGCGCTGGAACCAGCTCAAAGCCGAGCCGGAAGGTGCCAACTCGCCTGATTGGCCGATCGAGCAGACGCGGGCCAATGAGGCCGCGGCGCGCGCCTTCTGGCCGCTCGGCAATACGCGGCTCGAAAAACGCCTGCCGCTGATCGCGGCGCCGACCCTGCTGATCTGGGGCGAGCAAGATCGGATCGTGCCGCGCAGTTACGCCGATCGCTTTGCGGCAGCGATTGCCGGCCCCACCGAGATCACTACCATCCCTGGCGCCGGCCATTTGGCCGAGCTCGACAAACCCGACGAGGTTGCCGCGTCGCTCCTGCGCTGGATGAGAGAGGATTCGTAACGACATGATCAAACGGTTTCATGCGCTCTACGTCGGCCAGATCGCGCTCGACAATATCGGGCTCGAGGGCACGCCGGCGAACGACCGCCGGTATTCGAACGCGCGCCTGAGCGAGGTGTTCTCGACCGCGCGCGATGTCGCGCAACTCATGGACGAGCTCGGCTATTACTGCTTCTGGACCGCCGAGCATCATTTCCAGCGGGAAGGTTATGAATGCCTCCCCAACCTGATCCAGCTCGGGCTCTGGCTCGCCACACAGACCAAGCGCCTCAAATTCGGCTGCGCGTTCAACATCCTGCCGATGTGGCATCCGATCCGCCTCGCCGAGGATTATGCGATGGCCGATATCGTCACCGACGGCCGGGTCATCATGGGTGTCGGGCGCGGTTATCACACGCGCGAAATGGAGACCTTGGGCGCACCGCTCCTCGACACCGATGCCAATCGGGCCATTTTCGATGAGGGGCTCGACCTTCTGCTGAAGTGCTTCAACGAGGAGGCGTTTTCCTTCAAGGGCAAGTATTTCGAGTGCCCGCCGCGGGTCCCGTATCGCGGCTATCAGCTCGAAGAAATTACGGTGGTGCCGCGGCCCAAGCATCTGCCGGTCGAGCTGTGGATGCCGATCGCCAGCGGCAAGACGATCGACCTGATGGCGCAAAAAGGCCTCAAGGCGATGGTGACCTTAAATGGCGAGAAGATCCTCGACGACGTGGTGCGCGCCTATCACGCCGCCTGCGCCCGGCACGGACGCCCGAAACAGCTCGGCGAGGACATGATCTGGGGCGCCGGGCTGTATCTCGCCGACAGCCAGGAAGAAGCGATGCGCCGGATCGAGCCCTCGCATGACGAGCGCTACAAATGGTTCGCGCCGTTCGGCTTTGTGCGCTATGCCGATGAGCAAGGCCGCACCTGGGGCACACCTGGAGCTCCGTCGCGGGTGCCCTCGCTCGCCGATGGCGTAAGACAAAAGGCGTGGTTCTGCGGGCCGCCGTCACACGTCATCGACGGCATCAAATCGATCGAGGCGAAATATCCGGGGCTCGAGGATTTCATGATCCATTGGGCGGAGGGGCTTCCGCCCGACGAGTTCAAGGAGCAGCTCAGCTGGTTCGCCCGGGACGTGATGCCGGCATTCAATCGCGCTTAGATAACAACGTCATTCCCGTCAAAGCGGGAAATCTAGGGCGGCCAGGCCGCAGCAGTTGCCCTGGGCCCCCGCTTGCGCGGGGGCAACGGATAGCCGAGGGAGGAGACCAGGCGATGAAGTTCGGGCTTTTCTACGAGCACCAGCTGCCGCAGCCTTGGAAGGAAGATTCCGAGCTGCAGCTCTACCAGCAGGCGCTCGACCAGATCGAGCTCGCCGACCGGCTCGGCATTGATTACGTCTGGGAGGTCGAGCACCATTTTCTCGAAGAATATTCCCACTCCTCGGCGCCCGAGGTGTTCCTTGCGGCCTGCTCACAGCGTACGAAGCACATCCGCCTCGGTCACGGCATCACGTTGATGGCGCCCAAATACAACCACCCGGCGCGGGTGGCCGAACGGATTGCAACACTCGACCTGGTCTCGAACGGCCGCGTCGAATTGGGAACCGGCGAGTCGGCCACCGCCGTCGAGATGGGCGGGTTTGGGATCGACCCGGACGACAAAAGAACGATGTGGGAGGAGGCGACCGAACAAGCCGCCAACATGTTGGCGACGCAGCCATATCCGGGGTTCAAGGGCCGCTGGTTCGACATGCCGTGCCGTAACATCGTGCCGAAACCGGTGCAGAAGCCGCATCCGCCGATGTGGGTGGCGTGCTCGCGCCGTGAGACGATCCATCTTGCCGCGCGCAACGGGCTGGGCGCCCTCACCTTCGCCTTTCTCGAACCGGAGCAGGCGGCAAAGTGGGTCGAGGAATATTACGGCATCATCAAATCGCCCGAATGCGTTCCGATCGGCCATCGCGTCAATCCGAACATCGCGATCGTCACAGGCATGTCCTGTCACGCCGACGAAGCCGAAGCAATCCGCCGCGGGCTCGACGGGTTCCGGTTTTTTGGCTATTCGCTCGGCTATTACGCGCTTTTTGGCGAGCATCGGCCTGGCCGGGCCGAGCTGTGGGAGCGCTTCCTGCAGGTGAAGGACCGGCTGCCCGACAATGCCGGCCGCGGCGGCATCGGCACTCCCGACCAATTGCGCGAGCATCTCGCACGTTACGAGAAAGCCGGCATCGACCAGGTTATGTTCATTCAGCAGAGCGGCGCCAATCGGCATGAGCATATCTGCGAGTCGCTGGAAATTTTCGCCTCACAGGTGATGCCGGAATTCAAGGAGCGTGAGCAGGTTCGTACAGCCCAAAAGCTGCACGAGTTGGCGCCCTTCATCGAGGCGGCGCTGGCGCGCAAGCCGCGGATGACGCCGGTCGAGGAGGCCGACATCCCGCGCATCGAAGCCTTCGGCCGCAAAGCCCCCTCGCCGCTTCTCACCTCCGACCGTGGTGGCGCTATCTCGATCCCGACCGCCGACCCGCTCGCCGCCGGCTGAGCTTTCCCGCTATAAGAAGGCGGGACAGAAAGGTGAGGCGAGTCTCATGATCATCGACTGCCACGGCCACTACACCACCGCCCCCCGCCAGCACGAGGGATGGCGCACGCAGCAGATCGAGGCTCACGCCGCCGGCAAACCGGCGCCGCCGCGCCCGGCGATAACCAACGACGAGATCCGCGAGACGATTGCGGGCGGCCAGCTCAAAGTACAGCGCGAGCGCGGCACTGATCTCACGATCTTCTCGCCGCGCGCCGCCGGCATGGGCCACCATCTCGGCGATGCAACGACCAGTGAAGCCTGGGCGACCGCCTGCAACGAGCTGATCTACCGCGTCTGCTCGCTGTTCCCGAAGAACTTCGTCGGTGTAGCGATGTTGCCGCAGAGCGCGCGCGTCTCGCCGCGGAACTGCCTCCCCGAGATCGACCGCTGCGTGAATGAATACGGGTTCGTGGGCGTCAATCTGAACCCCGATCCGTCCGGCGGGCATTGGCAGGACCCACCGCTGTCCGATCGCTACTGGTATCCCGTCTATGAGAAGATGGTCGAGTACGACATTCCCGCCATGGTCCATGTGAGCGCCGCTTGCAACCCGGCGTATCACACGACGGGCTCGCACTACCTCAACGGCGACACCGTCGGCTTCAACCAATTAATGACGTCATCCGTGTTCAAGGATTTCCCGACCATCAAGTTCATCATTCCGCATGGCGGCGGTGCGGTGCCCTATCACTGGGGGCGCTACCGTGGTTTGGCGCAGGACGCCAAGCTCGGAAAGCTGTCGGATCTCATTTTGAACAACATATTTTTCGATACTTGCGTCTATCACTTGCCCGGCCAGGAATTACTCGCGAAGGTGATCCCGGCCGACAACATCCTGTTCGCGTCCGAAATGATCGGCGCGGTTCGCGGCATCGATCCCGAGACGGGTCACTACTACGACGACACCAAGCGCTACGTCGACCAGCTGCCGCTGTCGGCAGAGGAAAAAGCAAAGATTTTCGAAGGCAATGCACGCCGCGTCTACGGCCGCCTCTCCAGAACGATCGAGAAGCAGTCCGCGACAGCGGTCTGAAACTGCGGCCCATGAATACGGTACGCGGAGGAGAACGTCATGACAGATCTGCGTGTCATCACCACGGAAGGCAACGATAAGATCCTCGAAGAGGCGGCGGTGCAGGATTTTGCGGACGGTCTGCGGGGCGGGCTGCTGGGCCCCGACGACGGAGGTTATGACGAGGCTCGCAAAGTCTGGAACGGCATGATCGACCGGCGCCCGGCACTGATCGCGCGGTGCGCGGGGGTTGCCGATGTCATTGTCGCGGTGCGCTTTGCCCGCACCCACGAGTTGCTGGTGTCCGTCAGAGGCGGCGGTCACAACATCACCGGCAACGCTGTCTGCGAAGGCGGCCTGATGATCGATCTCTCGCCGATGAAGAGCGTACGGGTCGATCCGGTCAAGCGCACCGCCCGCGCGGAGGCGGGACTCACCTGGGGCGAGTACAACCGCGAAACGCAAGCCTTTGGTTTAGCCAGCACCGGCGGTGTCGTCTCGACGACCGGCATTGCCGGACTGACCTTGGGCGGCGGCCTCGGCTGGTTGGGGGGCAAGCATGGCCTCAGCTGCGACAACCTGCTTTCGGCCGACATCGTCACGGCGGACGGTGAGTTCCTGACCGCGAGTGCCGATCAGCACCCCGAGCTCTTCTGGGGCCTGCGCGGAGGCGGCGGCAATTTCGGCGTCGTCACCTCATTCGAGTATCGGGTGCATCCCCTCGGCCCGGTGCTCGCCGGTATGGTCGTCCACCCGATCCGCAAGGCGAAAGAGGTCTTGCGCTTCTACCGCGATTTCTGCCGCAGCTGCCCTGACGAGATGGTCGCAGCGGCGGCACTGATGACCTCGGCCGATGGTGAGCCCATTGCCGTCATCGTCGCCGCCTATACGGGCGATCTCGCTTCCGGCGAAAAGGTCGTTGCGCCACTCCGGAAATTCGGGCCGCCGCTGGCCGATACGATCGCGCCGATGTCGTATGTCGCGCTGAACATGCTGTTCGATGCGGCCTTCCCCTATGGTGGCGTGCAGCGCTACTGGAAATCGAGCTTCCTAAAAGAGCTTGGCGACGACATGCTCGACATCATGATCGCGCGCTCGGCGAAGTTTCTCTCCCCGATGTCGAACGTCCTGTTCTTCCATGTGCATGGCGCCGCGACCCGGATGGATCGCGATGCTACGGCGTTCGGGCTGCGTGATGACCAGTGGGACTACGATGTAATCTCGCAGTGGGCGGACCCCGCTGAATCAGCCGGTCACGTCCAATGGACCCGCGAGTTCTGGACCGCCGTCGAGCCCTTTGCGAGCGGCCAAGTCTATGTCAACCACCTCGACGCGGAGGAAGGCACGACGAGGATCAAGGCCGCCTACACACACGGCTACGAGCGGCTCGTCGCGTTGAAGAACAAATACGACCCGACGAACCTGTTCCGGCTCAATCAGAACATCAAACCGACTGTTTGAGCCCACCGAGCCGTCGTCGCCCCCGCGGAAGCGGGGGCCCAGGGGCAACCGCCGCTGTCCTTGCCTTCCTGGATTCCCGCTTTCGCGGGAACGACGACAATGAGCCAAGCGTCTAGTTCAGCCGCAGCTCGGTGATGTGGCGGGGGTCCTGCTTCAGTTCGCCGCGCTCAACGCGTTTGACGATATCGACGAGGCGCTCGTTGGCGCGGGCGGCGATGCCGACCTGCTCGCCTTCGCGAACCACGAAGCCGTTGAGGAACTCGATCTCGGTGCGCCGGCCCTTCATCATGTCCTGGCCCATCGACGGCCGCTGATCGGGCGAGCCGCGCCCGACCCGCGACAGCCGCCGCTCGTCGTAAATCTTCAGCGCCGCAAGGTCGCCCTCGCCGGCGCGAGCGATCGTCTCCGGCGGCAGATGGTCGATCTCTTCGAGCCTGTAGCCGCGCGCCTGGCCGATGCGGATCGCTTCACTGCCGAGCCGCGCCTGGAAATGGCGGATCGCCTCGTTCTGCGCGATCTGTGAGCCAGAGAGGCCGGTGCAGGCCGAGACTCCGTTCGCCATTGTATTGGCAACGAGCTTCGACCAACGCTCGCCCCAGAGATTGTCGGTGACCTTGGCGCTGTCGGCATGGGAGACGAGCCGGCACACCTCATGCGCGCGCTCGGTGATCGTGCCGTGCACCTCGCCGGTGCGGTAGACGGTGTGTGTGGCGCCGCCCTTGACCCCGCCGCGATGGACATGACCCGGCTCAACCAGGCCGACGCTGATGTTGCTGGCGATACAGCCCATCGTCTTGCCCCAGCCGACGACGCCGGCGATCGTCTCTTCGTTCATGCAATTCTGCAGTGAGACGATGTAGCCGCCAGGCGCCAGATACTGCTTGATCAGCATCGCCGCCCATTGGGTGTCGTAGGATTTGGTGCAGACAAAGGCGATGTCGATCGGCGCCTCCTTGCTCAGATGCTGCGCCTGGGTCAAATGCAACGCCCGCACCTTGACCGTGAACGGCTCCTCGCCCTCGTGGTGAGTGATGCGCAAGCCGTTCTTCTTCATTTCTTCGACATGCGCCGGCCACATGTCGATGAAGGTCACGTCTTTGCCGGCCCGCGCCATATGCGCGCCGGTATAACCGCCGACCGCTCCGATGCCGACGATCGCGATCTTCTTACCCATTTTCGTTCTCCCGGCTGTATGCAAACGATCCTAGCGCCGTCTTGCATGGTGAGACAATTGGCCAGCGCTCTTGTCCCTGTCACACGAATGCGGCGTAATCCCGTGGCACGCCCATTCGAGGGAGGAAATCATGGATGACGCGTCTGCAAAGCCAATCGAGGCTGCCGGCAACGAGATCGACCGGCCGGTGCCGAGCCCGCCCTCGGCGCGGGTGTGGGGCAGCGATGCGATCGCGGCGATGCTGCGCGAGCTCGACATCCCCTATGTTGCACTGAACCCCGGATCGAGCTACCGCGGCTTGCACGACAGTATTGTCAACTACCTCGGCAATACCCGGCCGCGCATGCTGTTGTGCCTGCACGAAGAGAGTGCGGTGGCGCTCGCTCATGGCTGGGCCAAGGTGACCGGGCGCCCGCTCGCGGCCATCGTGCACGCGAATGTCGGCTTGATGCATGCGACAATGGCGATTTTCAACGCATGGTGTGATCGC
>Ga0306923_10000961_pt1 | contig 24504 bp, 19 predicted proteins | sample sta12Can44000108_FD_203841 | JGI IMG/M metagenome (GOLD analysis project Ga0306923, IMG submission 203841) | Lab enrichment of tropical soil microbial communities from Luquillo Experimental Forest, Puerto Rico - statanox.12C.anox.44.000.108 (v2)... | ecosystem: Environmental > Terrestrial >... | reverse complement strand
CTGGACGATGGGCGGATAGTCGGGACCGTTCGGCAGAACCGGGCTGGCCGCACCCTGCCGGACCTGATGGCCAGCGAGCTCGTCGGGCAGCCCGGCAACGGGAGACGCCATGACCCCATTATCCCTTCCGCGCTCACACCACCGATGAGTCTGCCTCGCCGTGGCCGTCCAAGCCTTCGACCGGACATAACCGCCCAAGCCAGGAGGACCCGATGGCACCTGCTTCCCTCGCACCCACCGCCCTGACGCTTGACGTCCCTGGCGCGCGCTTGTACTACGAAGTGCGCGGGAAGGGGCCGCTGGTGGTGCTGGTCGGTGCGCCGATGGACGCCAGGTCGTTCGGTCCGCTGGCCGAACTGCTCGCCGGCGACTACACCGTGCTCACCACCGACCCCCGGGGCATCAACCGCAGCCCGGTCGACGACCCCGGCCAGGACTCGACCCCGGAGATGCGGGCCGACGACCTCTCCCGGCTCGTGGCCCACCTCGACGCCGGCCCGGCCGCGGTCCTCGGCTCCAGCGGGGGCGCGGTGAGTGCGCTGGCCCTCGTCCAGGCCCATCCCGGGCAGGTCCGCACCGTCATCGCCCATGAGCCTCCGCTGATCGAACTGCTTCCCGACCGCGCCGAACGCCACGCCGGGAACGAGGACGTCATCGCCAAGTGGCTCGCGGGTGACCACGTCGGGTCCTGGGCGGCGTTCCTGGACAACGCCGACATTCACCTGCCCGAGGGCGTGTTCGAGGCGGTATTCGCGGCGGAACCGGACCCGCAGGCGATTGCGGACACGACGTACCAGAACACGCGCATGTTGCGCCCGACCACGCACTTCGTGCCCGATATCGCCGCCCTGCGCTCGACGGCCGCCCGGGTCGTGGTCGGCATCGGCGAGGGCTCCGCGGGCCAGGTCTGCGACCGTACGTCGAGGGCACTCTGCGCGGCACTCGGCCTCGAGCCCACGGTGTTCCCCGGCGGGCACACCGGGTTCGCCGAGGATCCGGCCGGGTTTGCCGTCCGGCTGCGTTCGGTCCTGCGGGCGGGCTGACCCGCCCGGCACGACAACGAAAGAGAAATCGCTGTCCGATTATTAACCTCACCCTAACTTTTCGCCTATCTATTCGAGATTGACGATAATTGCTGGCAATTCGAGGGTTTCTACGCTATCATATTCGAAGAACAATCTTCTTACCGAACGGATGTGGTTCATGCCTTCGGTGCCGGCTCCCGCGGACCCCGGGTGGGACGAGGATCCCGCCCGGCCGGACCGCGACTCGATGACCGCCGGGGAGCGGGAGGCGTGGCTGGACCGGCTGTGCGAGCGGGACGACGACCCGTTCGATGACCCCCAGGAGTACTGGGACCCCGCAGCCTGCGCGCCGCCGCCCGGCCAGGACGAGCTGACCGCCGAGGAGCTGGCCGGGATGGGTGAGGCCGCCGCCGATGAGATGCTCGCCCTGGATGCCGCCAGCACGGGACGGCGTGGTCCCGGCCACGCCGGCTCGGCCCGGATCTTCCCGGGCGAGTCGGCCAGCCGGGCCGCCGGGTTCGGCACTGGGATGGCGTGGGATGTGACCCCGGGCTGCGCCCAGCTGGCCGTGGCCGCCGATGCCGCGGTGAGTGGCGACTCAGCTGACCGGTTTGACGGGGTGGCCGATCATGAGCTGATCGGGCTGGTGTGCTCCTGGGACCGGGCCGAGGCCCACGCTGCGGCCCGCAAGCTGGTCGCGGTCGCGGAGGTGTTCCGCCGAAACCCCGAGGACGGGTTCGAGCCGAAGCCGGGGCAGATGCCCTTGGTGGTGCACGAGTTCACCCGTGACCAGCTGGCCTTCGCCCTGGGCGAGTCCCGTTACCAGGCCGACGCGCTGCTGGTGCTGGCGTGGCACTTGGCCACCCGGCTGGGCGCGACGCTGGACGCGCTGCGGGATGGGACCATCACCCGGCGCAAGGCCGAGCTGATCGTCTGGGCCACCCAGCACCTGGACGGCGACGAGGTCCGGAAGGTGGAGGCGAAGGTCCTGGGCCGGGCCGGGCGATTGACCCCGGGTAGCCTGCGCGCCGCCGTCGCCCGCGCGGTGATGGAGGTCGCGCCGGACAAGGCCAGGAAACGGCGGGAAGAGGCGGCCCGGGACGCGCGGGTGCAGCGGTGGGCCGAGGACTCCGGCAACGCGGCCCTGATGGGGCGGGAGCTGCCGCCGGATGAGGTGCTGGCCGCGGACCAGCGGATCACCTGGTGGGCCGGGGAGCTGAAGCAGGCCGGGCTGGACGGCAGCATGGACGAGCTCCGCGCCCGCGCCTACCTCGACCTGCTGCTCGGCCAGGACTCCCGCCCCGGCCCTCCCCAGACCACGGACACCGCTGGCCAGCCTTCTGGCGCGGCCCCCTCCCCCGGCGCGGCAGGCGGGTTCGTCGGCCGGGTCACGCTGACCGTCCCGCTGGGCACCGCGGCCGGCCTCGCGGACCGGCCCGGCGAGCTGGCCGGCCAGGGCCCGGTCGACCCGTGGCTGGCCCGGGACCTGGCCGCCGCGGCCGCGCGGAACCCGAAGACGACGTGGTGCGTGACCGTGACCGACGAGCACGGCCACGCCGTCGGGCACGGCTGCGCCCGGCCCGAACCCAGGAGTCACAGGAACCGCGCCGGGCCCGGCCCGCCGCCGGGTGCCGGGTTCTCCTTCACCCCGGCCAGCCGGGACGGCCCGCCCGGCGGCTACGGCACCTGGCGGCTGCGCACCCCGGGACCCGGGCCGGACCTGATCGTCGCGCTCGACACCCTCGCCACCCACGACTGCGAGCACCGGTACGAAGCCCGGGGCCACGACCCCGGGACCAGGCTCCGGCACCTGTCCCAGGTCCGGCACGCCACCTGCACCAGCCCGGTCTGCCGCCGGCCCGCCGGCCAGTGCGACTTTGAGCACAATACGCCGCACGAGGCGGGCGGACGCACTTGCCTGTGCAATGGCGGCCCAAAGTGCCGGCATGATCATCGGCTCAAGCAGCAGCCCGGGTGGAACGTCGATCAGCTCCCCAACGGAACCTTCCGGTGGACCACCCCGTCCGGGCGCAGCTACGACACCGAACCCACCCGGTACCCCATCTAGTGCGTTGGGGCCGCGTGACCGGCCCGGCCCTGGTCCGGCGCGCGGACGGCAGCGGCACGTCGCCGGGCCGCTGCCGTCCAGGCTGGGACCTGCTACTTCTTCCCCTTCGTCTTCCCCTTCTTCTTGCCCTTCTTGCTCTTCTTGGCCACGCGTCTCACCCCGCTTCCCGACCCGGCAGGTCAACGAAATGTTGACCAGGCGTCAACGTATCATTGACCGGCATCAGCTGTCGACTACGCTGTGATGATGGCCTCCAAGAGCCCGGTCAAGCGGATCGTCGCCGCACTCAGCGCTCTCGACGCCGCCGACGGGCCGATCAGCCGGCTCGACGCCGCCCGGCGCCTGCGAGAAGCGGCAGAGGAGCTGGAGGCCGCCCAGGTCGACGCCGCCCGCAAGACCGGAGCCACGTGGAACGAGATCGGCGCGTGCTACGGACTCACCAAGCAAGGTGCCCAGCAATGCTTCCGAGCCGCCCGCAACCAGGCCAAGGCCGCGACCGCGGCGGCAGGAAGCAACAATGCCGAGCCGGCGGCATTTCAGGAGACCCGGTGAACGTTGCGGCAGCGCACTAGTCAACCGCGAACTCGGTCGCGACGATCCGCCGATCGGTGACGCCGTCCGAGGCGCGGGAGGCGAGCCAGACGATCGGCGGGCCCATGATCGCCGGGTCGAGCCAGGTGATCCGCGCGTCCTCCGGCACCGAGTCCGGCGCCATGCCGGTTCGGGTGGCGCCGCCGGGAAGCAGCAGGTTGACGTCGATGCCGGTGCCGGCCAGGTCGGCGGCCATGATGCGGGAGAGCGCGTCGGTGGCGGCGCGTGACGGCCCGTACGGCGTGAAGCCCCGGCGCCGCATCGTCGTCTCGCTGACCGAGATGTTGACGATCTTGCCGCGTCCGGCTTCGAGCATGTGCGGCACGACGGCCCGCGCGACCAGGAAGTAGCCGAGGACGTTGGTGGTGAGCAGGTCGCGGAAGCCGTCGGGGCTGACCTGCCAGAAGCCCATCGGTTCGGTCATAAAGTGCGGGTTCACGGTGCGCATGCCGATGCCGGCGTTGTTGACCAGCAGGTCGATGCCACCGAGGCTGGTCAGCGCGCGGTCGACTCCGGCGGTGACGGATTGCTCGTCGCGGACGTCCATGACCAGTCCGGTCGTACCGTGTGCGATCTGGGTGGCGGCGTCCTGGACGCGCTGCCCGGTCCGGCCGGTGAGGGCGACGCGGGCACCGGCTTCGGCCAGCGCCTGGCTCATGGCGAAGCCGAGACCGCTGGTACCCCCGGTGACGAGCGCGCGGATTCCGTCGAGATCTGGCGACGGCTCGGTCATGTGGTCGACGTTACCGTGGTAGCCATGGTGTCCCGGCAGGACGGTTCTCCCGAGGCCAGCTACGATCCGATGGCGCAGTTCGCCGAGCTCGCCGGGGACGTGCGCGACCCCTACCCGATGATGGCCGGCATCCGGGCGGACAGCCCGGTCATGCACGTCCAGCTGGGCACGGGGACAGGCGCCAGGTACCGGCACGACGAGAAGGCTCCGCGGATTTCGTCCCTGTTCACCGTCACCAGCCACGAGTTCGCGCAGCAGGTGCTCACCGACAACGTGCGGTTCTCCTCGGCCGGCTACGCGATGACCATGGGGCAGGTCATGGGCCGGACCATCCTGCAGATGGACCCGCCGGAGCACCAGCGCCACCGCGCCCTGGTCGCCAAGGCCTTCCGCACCCGCGTCCTGGACCGGTGGAGCGACACGATCATCGGCCCATGCGTCGGCGAGCTGATCGACGCCTTCGCCCGCGACGGCCAGGCCGACCTCATCCCGCAGCTGACCTTCCCGTTCCCGGTCCGGGTCATCGCCAGGATCCTCGGCCTGCCCGAGGCCGACTGGCCCCGCTTCCTGCGGCTGTCGACCGAACTGATCGCGGTGATGCGCAACTGGGACCGCGCGCTCGCCGCCAGCCGGGAACTTCGCGGCTACTTCGGGGAGATCATCGCCGACCGCCGACGGCACACCCGCGATGACCTGGTCGGCCAGCTGGTCGAGGCCGAGGTCGACGGGCGCCGGCTCAGCGACGACGAGATCTACCCGTTCCTGCTGCTGCTCCTCCCGGCCGGCGCGGAGACCACCTACCGCTCCTCCAGCAACGTGCTGTTCGGCCTGCTCTCCCACCCGGACCAGCTGGACGCGGTCCGGGCCGACAGGAACCTGGTGCCGCAGGCGATCGAGGAGGCGCTGCGGTGGGAGACGCCGCTGCTGACCGTCGCCCGTTCGGCCACTCAGGACCTGGAGTTGAACGGCGTCAGCATTCCCGCGGGCGGTTTCGTGGCGGTCTCCCTGGGCGCGGCGAACCGGGACCCCGGGCGGTACCCCGACCCGGACGCCTTCGACATCTTCCGGGATCCGGTGCCGCACATCTCGTTCGGGGACGGGGCGCACAAGTGCCTGGGCATGCACCTGGCCCGGCTGGAGATGCGGGTGCTGCTGAACGCGGTGCTCGACCGCCTGCCCGGGTTGCGTCTGGATCCCGCCGCCGAGGACCCGCACATCCACGGGTTGATATTCAGGTCTCCCCCGAGCCTGCCGGTCCGGTTCGGCGGAAGCGGGTAGGGTCCCCATGTGGATACCGGGGAAGGTCTTCGTGACGCGGCGCGGCGGGCACGGGAATGCGCGGTCATGGGCCACGCCATCACGCTGGCACGCTGGATCGGGGCCGGCCGTCGTCCGGTGACGGCCGGCCGGGTGCTGCGGAAGGCCGACGTCGCGGCCGCGGGTGCGGCCCTGGGGGTGGACGTGCCGGCGCGGCTGCGGACGATGGCCGACATCCGGGCGCTGCACCGGCCCTGGTGCGTCGCGGTGGCGACCGGCTTGCTGCGGGTCGACGACGGATGGGTGACCGCCGGGCCGGCGCTGGAGGGCTGGCCCCCTGACGATGCGGACCTGCTGGCCGGATGGCTCGCGGGACTGCGGGCGGTGTGCGCGGCGGAGTCGTACCCGCAGGACGAGGACAGCGTGCGCCTGCTGGCGCTGGCACTGCTCACGGTACTGGGCGAGGACGGTGCGCCTGTCACCGGCGGCCTGTGGCATCCGGTACTCGAGGCGCTGCGGATCCTGGGTGACAGGTACGACAAGTGGTCCTGGGAGTCGCTGACCGCGGCCGACAGGTACTGGGATCCGGAGACCGAAAAGCCGCTGGCCGGACTGGTGGCGCTGCTGGCGGGGTTCGGCGCGGTAGGCGGTGATCCCGGTAAGCCGGCGATCACCTCGCTGGGCCGCTGGGCGACCGGGCATCTGCCGACCGGACTGGCCGAACGGGTGGGTCCGGGCCGGCCGGCCGGGGAAATGATCGCCGAGGCCGCCCGGTTCGGCGACGAGGAGCAGCAAGATCATGTCGCGCGGGCCTGGCTGGCCGAACGCGAGCCCGTCCAGGCCGCGCGCGAGATCCTCGCCGCCGCCGAGAACACGTCGCCGCTGCGGCGCAGCGTGGCCGTCCGCCTGGTGGAGAGCAGGCTTGGCGACGACGCGCTGCCCGCCTGGCGGGAACTCGTGACGGCGCGGCGCGTCGGCCCGCACGCCCGTGCCGAGCTGGCCGCCTGGGACCAGGGCCCGGAGCCCGGCGACGCGGACTGGGAGTGGCTCGCGGTCGAGGCCGCCGCGGCGGCGCTGGAGGACAAGGGCCCGGACGAGGCGCTCAGCCGGGTCTGGGAGACGATGCCGGGCGCGGACCTGGATGCCCGCCTCGCCGCGGCCGCGGCCACCGGTCACCCGGACGCCGACCCGCTGGTGCGCGCGGTGGCCGAGTTCGCCGCATCCGGCGCGTCGCGCAGCATCGACCAGGTGGCCCAGCTCAAGGTCTCGCTGGCGCGCGTCCGGCCGCCGATCTGGCGGCGGGTGCTGCTGCCGGTCACCGTGACCCTGGGTGACCTGCACGAGGTGATCCAGGTGCTGTTCGGCTGGGACGGCGACCACCTGCACGTGTTCGGGATCGGGAAGAAGCAATACAGTGACCCGTACGTGCGGCTGGACGGGACCGGGGACGAGGAAGCGATTCGGATCCGGGACGCCGTGGCGCCGGGCGGGACGATCGCGTACACCTATGACCTCGGGACCTGCTGGGAGCACGAGATCACGCTGGAGACGACGGTCCCGCGCGATCACAGCCGGCCATACCCGGTCTGCGTGGCGTTCCGGGGCGATTCCCCGGTCGAGTACTGGTCGGAGGAGGAACCCGAGGAACCAGAACCGTTCAGCCTGAAAGAGGTCAACCGGCGGCTGGCGGCACTGGGCCGGGAGCCGGCGTGAACGGCCGTCGCGGTGGGGAGGCGCTCGCTCACCTCATCGATCGCAGCTCGGAACTGAAGCGGGACCTGGTCGACTTCGCCTGCAGCCCGCGCCTGGAGCGGGCGCTGGCCGCCGCCATGTCGGAGGCCGGCTTGGAGGAGTCCGGGGAGTCCGACGCGATCGGCATCATCGACTGGTTCGCGTTGCAGTACCGCATGCGGGACGGCAGGACCGTGGTGGACCGGTTCGTGGCGAGCCGACCGGATCTGAGTGTGGCGGACCGGGAGATGCTGCTCGGCTGGCGCGACCCGGTGGAGGGGATCTTCGAGATCCGGAGCAGGGACGGCGACGCGATCATCCTGCTGAACCTGATCGATGACCTGGAGTACCGGACATACTCCAACATGGGCCCGGCTGTCTTCCGGCGGCTGCCCAGGGGCGGATTTGCGCAGGCCCGTCTCGTGCCGATCCGCTCGGTTCCCGGGGCATGGCTGATCTCGGGGACGATATCGTCCTACCGCAAGTCCGATGCCGGGCACGTGGCGCAGGCCGCTATGAAAACGGCCACCAGACGGCCTGGGCTGGTCTTCCGCAACCCGGAGAAGGTCGAGCAAGGCTGGAAGCAGATGCGGAAGGACCGGGCCGGGTTCGTGGAGTTCTTCGGCGGCGACGAGCTGGTCCTTCCGCCCGCCGAAGCCGAGGAGCGGCTCAACGCCTACTACCGGCAGCGGCAGGAAGCCGCGCTGGCCCGGCGGTCCGCCCGGGGCCGGCCCCCGAACCTCCCCGGCGTGGACGTGCCCTTCTTCGCGTTCCCGCCCGGCCTCGCCGACGCTGATACCGTCGGCGTCATCTTCGACGATGTGGACGGGCTCAATTTCTATCCGGAATACGGCCTGCTGCGGGACCTGTTCGCCGACCCGGCCCTCGCGTCCGACATGTGGTACGCGGACGTGCTGCGTGGCTACCTGCGGTCGGAGACGATCGCGCCGCTGCCGTTGCAGCGCCTCGCCGCCGCCCACCCGGACACGGTGGACGCGGTGTTCCGGAAGATCCTGCGCAAGCGGGACTTCACCTGGGCCGAGCACGGCGAGGCGCTGATGCGCCGCCGGAAGGCCTGGTACTACCGGCGCGAGCCCCGTCCGGGCGTCTCGGTGATCGGCGCCCGCCTGATGGAGCTCGCTCGAGGAGAGACGGCCGGTGCCGCTCGCCGAACTCGCCTGGGGGTCGTCGGTAACCGCGACCGGGGTACGCAGTTAGCCGGAATCAGCCGGCGCGCCCCGGCTATGCCTCCTGGTGTCGCTGCGCTCCCGGGAGACTGCCGCGGCTGGTGATACGTGCCCGCCGCTCCGGTCCGCCCTGGTCATAAGGCGTGGATGTCCCAGCCATGTCGCTAGTACGACGTGGATGTGGCATGGGTGCATTTCTTTTGGAGGGAGCCCTGGGCTGGTGTGCCGTTTGCGGGGTGGTGTCAGGAGGGCTCCGTCCTGTTACGTTCCTGGTTGTTCGAGGACCTGGAACGGACAGGAGGAGCCCGATGCCAGAGTATGTGCCTGATGAGGCGTTCGCGCGGTCGCGGGAGGTGTTCGCGGGGGCGGAGGAATGGCTGGCCGGGGCGGGTGCGGCCGGGCTGGGACACGCGGGGCTGGAGGAGGAGCTCCAGGTCCGGGGGCAGCAGATCGCGCGGCAGCTGCTGCAGGATTACCTGGACGCGCGGGCGGCGGCCGAGCCGCGGCGGGAGCAGGTGACCGGCCCGGACGGGATCTGCCGCAGGCGGGCCGAGCGGGGGCATGCCCGGGCGCTGGCGTCCGTGCTGGGGCCGGTGACGGTGAGGCGGATCGGCTACCGGGTGCCGGACGGGCGCAACGCGTATCCGGCTGACGCGGAGCTGCGCCTGCCGGCCGGCAAGCACTCGCACGGGCTGGCGAAGATGGCGGCGTGCGAGGCGGCGCGCGGGTCGTTGGAGCAGGCGTGCGCGCAGGTCAGGAGCCGGACCGGGTGCAAGCTGGGGACCCGGCAGTGCCAGGAGCTGGTGCGGGCGGCGGCGGCTGATTTCGGCGGCTTTTACGCGGCCCGGCCGCGGCCGGCGCCCGCGGCCGGGCAGGTGCTGGTCCTGGCGTGTGACGCCAAGGGGGTCAGGATGCGGCCCGGGCAGCTGCGGCCGCGGGCGGAGCGGGCCGCCCGCACGGCGGTGCCGAAACAGGACGGGCGGCTGTCCCAGGGCGAGGTCCGCACCCGCAAGCGGATGGCCGCCACCGGCGCCGTGTTCGTCATCACCCCGGTCCCGCGCACCGGCCGGGACATCCTCGGGCCCGGTCCCCGCCGGCCGGCCCCCCGGGCCCAGGGCAAGTGGCTGGCCGCCAGCGTGACCGCGACGACCGCCGAGGTGGTGGCCGCGGTGTTCGCCGAGGCGGACCGCCGCGACCCGGCGCACTGGGCGGCCTGGATCGCGCTGGCCGACGGGAACAAGGAGCAGATCGCCCAGATCACGGCGCAGGCCGCCGCCCGCGGCATCACCGTCACCATCATCTGCGACCTGATCCACGTCAGCGAGCACCTGCAGGACGCCGCCTGGTGCTTCTTCCCCAAGGCCAGCCCCGGCGCCGGGCCCTGGGTCCGGGCCCGCATCGCCGCCCTGCTGGACGGCGGCCCGGCCGCCGCCGCCGCCGTGGCCGCCGCCCTCCGCGACGCCGCCGCCGGGCTGGGCAAGGCCCGGCGCGCCACCGCGGGCAAGACCGCGGCCTACCTGGAGGCCAAGGCCCCGTACCTGGACTACCCCGCCGCCCTGGCGGCCGGCTGGCCGATCGCCACCGGCGTCATCGAAGGCGCGTGCCGCCACCTGGTCAAAGACCGCATGGACATCACCGGCGCCCGCTGGGGCGTCCACACCGCCGAAGCCATCCTCCAGATCCGCGCCCTGCTCGCCAACGGCGACTGGGACGCCTACTGGGCCTGGCACCTCCACCGCGAGCACGAACGCAACCACCCACCCCCCTACACCCTCGCCGCCTGACCCTCACTCCAAAAGAAATGCACCCATGTGGCATCCACGCCTTACGCTCTGGCTGGACGGAGCACCGCCCTGCGAGATAATGACCGGTCATGGATCTTCACGCTGAAGAGTGGGGGCGCAAGGGCGCGACGCTGAGTGACAAGACGGCGCGAGCGGAGTTCGGGCTGACGCAGGACGAGATCATCGCGGGGATCCGCGCGGGCAAGCTCCAGTACCGGCCCAGCTCGATACATGGGAACCCGTGGCTGCGACTGCTCCGCCGTGAGGTCGAGGATCTTGTCAGCTCGAAACATGGTGAGCGATACCTCCGGGAACGGCAGGCGCGGGCCGAGCTGACGCGAGTCAACCGTGAGCTGAAACAGCTCCGGGCTCAGCTCGCCGCGCTCGAGGAGAGGCGGTCGGTGCTCCTCGCCGAACTCGGTGAGTTAGGTCCAGGACCATCGGCTTGGGACACGGGTCTCCCAGGCTCGGCCCGGGGCATCAGGATCCTTGACCAGCGCGAGCGTCTCCATGCCGTCGACGCGGAAGAAGCCTGCGTCGTCGCCGGTCAGGCTGGCGGTGGCCGTGCCCACGACGCGGAGTATCGCGCCGGCTTCGCCGGCGGCGGAGTCCCCGGGTGCGACGTTAGTCAGGCGGACCGCCGGGGGAAGCGAAACTGCGGACCGGGGGCATGCCCGTCATTGTTCCAGGCTTGCGCGGATGTTGACGCGGAGCCGTCCACCTGCGCTACGAGGTGCGGTGACACCCGAGGATGGCGGCGGTTTCCTCGTCGGCTGGGAGGAAGGCCTCCAGCCTCAGTTCGGCGATCGTGACATCGACCGCGGTGCCGAAATGGGTCAGCGTGGTCAGTAGCCGAAGCTCGCCGTCGCCTGAGCGCAGCCGCAGCGGGACGGCGAAGCCCAGGTAATCCGGTCCCGGCTGGCGCGGACGGCCAGGCACCAGCGCTTCGAGCTCGCTGACCAGGGCGTTGAGCCGGTCGTTCGGATTACTGACCACTTCCTGGTGCAGCCGGTCGATCACATGCCAGGCCCACTCGTCGAGGTTGACGATCCGCGGCGCCATACCCTGCGGGTGCAGCAGCACGCGGGGCACGTTGACGGGCGGGGCGAGCAACTCCGGCGCCACGCCGGCGGCCAGCGCACCGAAGCCGTCGTTGGCCGCGACGAGATCGCCGTGCCGGTCGACGATCACCGCCGGGTAGGGCTGGTGCCCCTCCAGGATGCGCTCCAGGGCCGCGCGGACCGGCCCGAGCCGGGGGTCGCCGAAGTGCGTCTCGGGATAGGCAGGCGCGTACCCCGCCGCCAGCAGCAGGGCGTTGCGTTCGCGGAGCGGGACCTCCAGCGACTCGGCCAGGCGCACCACCATGGCCCGGCCCGGGACGGAGCGCCCGCTTTCGATGAAGCTGACGTGCCGCTGGGTGGTTCCGGCCCGGAGCGCGAGTTCCAGCTGGCTGACCCGGCGGCGGGCGCGCCATTCGCGCAGGGCGGCGGGCAGGCGGCCGGGCTGGCCGGGTCTTGTCTGGGTGGTCACACAGCCGTGTCTACCTCTCCCGCGGCGGGCTGGCCATTCCCTGGAGGGAATTGCCGGGCCGCGGCGCCGCCCGCACCAGACACCGAACTGCGCCGCAGAGCCGTCCACGACCTATGGGCCGAGGACGGCGCCCACGTCCTCCAGCCGCCCCGGGAGATGCAGCAGGCCGCGGCCGGACTGGGCTTTCCCTCTCTTGTTCTCCAGGCCCGCGGGCACGAGGAACTCGAGGTCCGGGTGACCCGCACCTATCTGGAGATGATCCCGGCCGACAGCGGCGAGGTAGCAGGTGCCGGCCAACATAGATCATGTCTTGCGGACGGCGCTGGTGAAGCCGGCGATGAACAGCGCTGCGAACATCCATGCCAGTAGCCGCAAGAACCAGCTGACAGCGGTCAGCCAGGCCGCGGTCACACTGTCCGAATCCGTGGTCAATTCGCAGTCCGCCCGCGCCACACTGGTACCCACTGGCAAGTTGAGATCCAGTCCCACGCTGACCTGCTGAACCACTGTGCACGGCCGACCAGGGGTCGCCGTCTTGGTGGTTTGCGCTAGCGCACCATGCGAACCGAGCACGACGGCAAGCACGCAGGACACTGCCACCACCGCGGCCAGGAACAGCAGCGCCCGCCACGGCTGGTAACCATAGCCGAGGGTGACCTTGGTGATCCACCCCCACAACCGCTCCCGTCGGCGCGTGTCCGTACGGGCGAGCTGATCGTCGCGTTGCCTCATCAAGGTCTCGCGCGCCTGCCGCTCGTCGCCCAGAGCTCGGAACGCGGCGGCCAGCCATTGATATGGCTGCGCAGCGTAGCGGGGGGTGGCATCCCGCAGCAACACCCGCCAGCACTGGGGAAGGATCTGCTTAGGCAGACCGGGGTAGGTGAGCCCATCCACCGCGAGCCGCTGGTGAGGACCGACCTTGTGCTTCAGCCGTTTCGGATCGAACCGGAACGCCCCACGCACCTGCGCACCTGTCAGGTCGACTGCCACATCCTTACCTCCGCCGGCGGCGGTGAACCCGTCGGTGAGGTTCAGATCCTGACCGACTTGCAGGCTACCCGCGTTCAGGGCGGAGCCGGATTTGTTGCGCAGCTTCGCCCTGGTGCAGTCGAGGTTGCCGCCGATACGGGCGCCGAGCAGGCGAACCGCGCCAGCATCGCCGCTGCCGGTGGCCCTGAACCCGCCACGCATGAACATGTCCTGATCGACACGCAGGCCGTCGGCGAACAGGGCGGGCCCGGAGTCGTTGCGCAGGTCCGCCCCTTCGAAGCCGACTGGGCCGGTGATGTGAGCGCCGAACAAGTTGACCGCGCCGGTGTCGTTGTGGCCAATGACTCTTGCCCCGTTCAAACGGAGCACGCTGCAGGTGAGGCGGGCGCCGTCCAGGGGTGGCTCGGCGGGGTGTTCGAATTGGCATCCGGTTAGGGCGACGAAAGCTAGACAGGCATCCCGGGCCAGGACGCCTTCCTCCAAGATGCAATCTGCCAGCTCAAGGTTGACATCCGTGGTGACGTTTTCCAAGTCAAGCCTGCCGGTGATCCTGGCCCCCCGAAGCCGCAGCCCATGCGGATCAGGGTCGGCCGCGAGTCGCCCGCGCAAGATATCGCGGATCACGGTTGCGCGGCAGGTCCGGGAATCACCCCACGACCGCATCGAGGCCTCATCAACCGCCTCATCATCGGCGGCCAGGTTCAGGCATTCCCCCCGGCCAACGCGCTCGACCAGCGACAGTTCCACCGAGGTCAATCCCCCGCTGGCCATCTGAGTGACCACATAAGCACTATAATCAGCGTTGCTCGGAGTGGAAATAAACCTTAGGAACCGCAATAGCACTAGTCCGTGACACCGGCGCTCAAAGCGTCCGGTATCTCCCGCTTTACAGCAGTTCACCTGAGCCAGTACGCCAAATGCCGTTGCAGTATTAACTGTCCGATCCGTCCGGCTTCGACCAGATACTGCGTAACGGCTGCATGCCTTCTTCGACGTATTGTGCGATCGGGTGGATGCCACCGTCTAAGTTAGGGCCTTCGCCCTACCGCGCCCCACTGGATGTTCGGCGTGTTGGCGGCGGCGATTCCGGTGACCGGACGCCATTGATGCTTGGGGACCAGGCCCGGCGCGAGCAGCTCGAAACCGTCGAAGAAGCCGAGGATCTGATCCCGGCTCCGTGGCCAGACCCGCTCGCTGGCCCTCTCGTACACCGCCACCGCCCCGGCCAGGGCCGACTTGTCGGGGAAGAAGTCGCTGCCGATGTGAGAGATCGCCAGGTAGCTTCCGGGCGCGACGGCGTCACGCAGGCACGCCACCATCCCGGCCGGGTCGTCGGCGTCGGGCAGGAAATGCAAGATCGCGAACAGCCCGATCGCCACTGGCTGGCCGAGATCCAGGTGCGCGCGGACCTCCGGCCTCGCGAGCAACTCAAGGGGACGGCGCAAGTCCCCGCGCACCATGATGCTCAGGTCGCCGTCCGCGAGCAGAGCCTGGCCGTGAGAGACGACGACCGGGTCGTAGTCCGCATAGACCACCCGAACCTCGGGGTTGACCTCCCGCGCGACCTCGTGCACGGCACCTTGCGTGGGGAGCCCCACGCCGATGTCGGGGAACTGGGTGACACCGGCTTCGGCCGTCAGGAACCGGACGACCCGGCGCAGGAAGCGCCGGTTCTCCAGCGCCGCCCGGCGCAGCCCGGGTACCAGCGTGAGCACCCTCCGCGGCGATCCGGTCCGCCTCGAAGTTGTCCTTGCCCCGCGCGGCCGTAAGGCGTGGATGCCACATCCAGGTTGTATCAACAACATGGCTGGGACATCCACGCCTTATGAAGCTAGGCGCCCAGGCGGCAGGCACGCATCACCAGTCACTCCAACGTACCTGGAGCCCTGCAGCACCACGGAGCCCGGGCCGGTGCGCGGCGGGGCGCACTGTCGGCGTGGAGAGAGGACGGTTCGGCTTCGACCAGCGGGGCTACACGCTGTGAGGCTACGGCGCGGTGGCGCGTCTCTCGAAGAGCCCGGTCTGGTAGGCGAGCACGACCGCCTGGACGCGGTCGCGGAGGCCGAGCTTGGCGAGGATGTGCGTGACGTGCGTCTTGACGGTCGTCTCGCTGATGTAGAGCTGTTGCCCGATCTCCGCGTTGGACAGGCCGTCGGCGATGAGCCGGAGGATGTCTTGCTCTCGTGCGGTGAGCTCGTCCAGCTCTTTCGGAGGCGCGGGGCGAGGGATACGGGTGAATTGCTTGATCACGCGCTTGGTGATCGCGGGCGAGAGGAGCGCGTCTCCCGCCGCGACCGTGCGCACGGCGGCGATCAGCTGTTCGGGAGGGTCGTCCTTGAGCACGAACCCGCTCGCCCCGGCGCGGAGTGCTTCGTAGACGTATTCGTCGAGGCCGAACGTCGTGAGGATCAGGATCCGCGCGGCGTCGTCGGCGGCGATTATGCGCCGCGTCGCCTCGAGCCCGTCGAGCTCGGGCATCCGGATGTCCATCAGGATGACGGTCGGGTCAAGCCGTTCGGCCTTGGCCACCGCCTCGAGCCCGTCTCTCGCCTCGGCCACCACCTCGATGTCCTGCTCGCCGGAGAGCAGCATCCGGAAGCCGGCGCGGACCATCGACTGGTCGTCGGCGATGAGGACACGGATCTTCATGACCGGTACTCGGTCAGCGGGAGGCGCGCGGTGAGCGTGAAGCCGCCGCCGTTGGTGGTGGCGGTGCTCATCTCGCCGCCGTAGAGCTTGACGCGCTCGTGGATCCCGATGAGCCCGTGACCACGGCCGTCGCTTTCCGCGGCACCGTGACCGTTGTCGCTCACTTCGATCCGCAGCTGGTCCGAGGCATACCCGAGCCCGACTTCGGCGTGGGTCGCGTGTGCGTGCCTGAGCGCGTTGGTGAGACCTTCCTGGACTATCCGGTAGGCCGAGATGTCGATCCCGCGGGGCAGCTCGAGGGGATCACCGTCGACGTGCAACCGCACGGGGAGTCCCGCGCCTCCGATGTCTCGCAGCAGCGCGTCAAGCCGGTCGAGCCCCGGCTGGGGGCCGAGCTCGGCGCGTTCCCCGTCTTCACGCATCGCGTCCAGCAGGTGACGCATCTCCGTCAGGGCGGCGCGCCCCGCCTGCTCGACGCCCATCAGCGCTTCGCGATCCTCGGACAGCGCGGCTGGGAGCTTGTGCCTGACGGCTCCGACCTGGAGCACCATCACGCTGACGGCGTGGGCGACGATGTCGTGCAGCTCACGCGCGATCCGGGTCCGCTCCTCGGCCACCGCGATCCGCGCGGCGGTGTCCCGCTCCAGCTCGGCCCGGGTCGCACGCGACTCCGCCGCCTCGGCCTGCACGGCGCGCCCGCGTAGGGCAAAGCCCGCGACCCAGCTGATCGCGAACTCGAGCGGGACGAAGACGAGCGTGGTGGCCGAGTGTCCGGGGATGTTATAGACGATGGTCGCCGCGCCGCCGACGATGACCGCCAGGCCCAACGCCGCCCGGCGGACGTCGCGGAGGTTTCCGAGCAGGAACGCGTCCGCCATCCCGATGGGGAACAGAGCGTCGGCGTACGGGACCAGCAGCGGGTCGACGACCGAGATCCCGGCGCCCAGCAGCCAGTACACCGCCGGACCCGCGAACGGAAAGAGCCGGCGCGCGAAGATCGCGAGCACCAGGACCACGATCGCCGGAACGGAGAACCAGAGCGTCGTCTGCGGGGCTCCGGGCGATCCGAATCCGAGCACCACTTCGAGAATGGCCACGATGGCCAGGGCCGCGACCAGCACGTCAAACCAGTAGCGGCGCGCGAGATCTCGGACTTGGCTCACGCGTCGAACGTACTCCACCCCCACCGATCCCCGCCTCCTACCTGAGTAGGAGCACCGATCGTCGGCCGGGAGGAGCCGGAATCCAGCTTCCCGACGATGTGGATCCGGCGGCCGGACCGTACGTTCGGCTTCATGTTCAACTCGACTCGCCTCACACCCAAGGCTTCCGCCCCGGCGCCGGCGGTCGCCCTGCGCGACGTCCGCAAGGTCTATGGCCGGGGCGAAGGAGCGGTCGTCGCCCTCGACGGCGTCAGCGCCGCACTCTCCCCCGGGTCGTTCACCGCGATCATGGGGCCATCTGGCTCGGGCAAGAGCACGTTCCTGAACGTGGCGGCGGGGCTGGACCGGCCCACCTCCGGAAGCGTCGCGCTCGGCGACGCCGACCTGACGCAGCTGAGCGAGCGGCGGTTGACGATCCTGCGGCGTGAGCGGATCGGGTTCGTATTCCAGGCCTTCAACCTGCTGCCGTCGCTCACCGTCGCCCAGAACATCGCCCTGCCGCTGCGCCTGGACGGTCGCCTGACGCGACGCTCGACCGTGCGTGAGATCGCCGCCCGGGTCGGGCTGGAGAAGAAACTGCGCGACCGCCCCTCGCAGCTCTCCGGCGGCCAGCAGCAGCGGGTCGCGATCGCCCGGGCCCTCATCACGCGGCCGGAGGTGGTGTTCGCCGACGAGCCGACCGGAGCGCTGGACACCCAGACCGGACGCGAGGTCCTCGCCCTGCTGCGCGGCGTCGTCGACGAGTACGGGCACACGGTGGTGATGGTCACCCACGACCCGGTGGCGGCGGCGCATGCCGACCACGTCATGCTGCTCGCCGACGGGCGGGTGGCCGGGGGGCTCGACGCCCCCAGCGCCGACGAAGTCGCCGAGCACCTCGCGCATCTGGGGGGCTGAGCCATGCTGCGTCTCGCCGTTCTCAGCGCTCGTGGCCGCCTCGGCACGTTCGCCGGCGCGCTGGTCGCGCTCTTCGCCGCGTCCGTCCTCTCGATGGCCTGGGGCATGCAGCTCGAGTCCATCCTGCGCACGCATCCGCCCGTCGAGCGCTACGCCGGCGCCGCGGCGGTCGTGACCGGGCAGCAGAAGGCCGGCGCCGGCCACGATGTCCTGCTCGGCGAGCGCGCGCGGGTGAGCTCTGCGCTCGCGGCGCGGCTGGCGGCCGTGCCCGGAGTCCGTTCGGCGATCGGCGACGTGTCGGTGCCCGCCGGGCTGGGCGGCAGGGCCGCGGTCGCCCACGGCTGGGGCAGCGCCGCGCTGACGCCGTACGTCCTGAGCGCCGGACGCCCGCCCGCGGGGCCCGGCGAGGTCGTCACCGGCTACCCCGCCACGCTCGGCGCGCGGCTGACCCTCGCGGCCACCGAGCGCGCGCGCACGGTCACCGTGGTCGGCGTCGCTCTGCCCCGCCACGCCGTCTCCCAGCAGACGGCGATCTTCCTGACCGACGCGGAGGCAGCGCGGCTGGCCGGGCATCCGGGCCTGGTCGACGCGATCGGCGTGCTCGCCGCTCCCGGCTTCGACGCCGGGCGCCTGGCCGCGGCCGCCGGCGGTGCTGCCGGCGGGCGCAGGTGGTGACGGGGGACGCACGCGGGGCGGCCGAGTACCCGGAGCTCGCGGTGGCCCGCACGACCTTGATCCCGGTGATGGCGGCGTTCGGCGGGCTGGCGATGTTCATCTCGATCTTCGTCGTGGCCAGCACGCTGGGCCTGTCGATCCAGCAGCGCGAGCGCGAGATCGCGCTGATGCGGGCGGTGGCCGCGACGCCCGGTCAGATCCGGCGCATGATCGCGTGGGAGGCGGCGATCGTCGCGCTGGTCGGTTCGGCGGCCGGGATCTGGCCCGGGATCGTGCTGGGCCGGGCCCTCGCGCAAGGGCTGATGGACCACGGCATCGTGCCGCCGAACTTCACCCTCAACTACGACTGGCTGCCCGCCGCCGCGGCCATCGTCGGCGGAGTCGCCACCGCGCTGCTCGCGGTGCTGGGCGCCGGACGGCGCGCCGCCCGCGTGTCGCCGACGCTCGCGCTCACCGACGCCGCGGCCGAGCCACGGCTGCTGGGACCCGGGCGGATCATCGGCGGGCTGCTCGCGCTCGCCGCCGCGGTCCCGCTGTTCACGGTCTCGGCCACCACCACCGCCCCGGAGACGGCCGCGGCGACATCGGAGATGAACGCGATCTTCCTCGTGGTGGCGGCCGCCTTCCTCGGTCCGATCGTGCCGTACGTGGTCGCCCGGCTGCTGGCACCGCCGCTCGGGGCGCTCTCACCCGTCGGCGGGTTCCTCGCCTCCGCGAACCTGGGCGCCGCCACCCGGCGCTTCTCCTCGGCCACCACTCCGCTGGTGCTCACCGTCGCCCTGAGCTGCACCCTTTTCTTCAGCACCACCACCATCGACCACGCCACCACGCAGCAACGGCAGGCGGCGCTGACCGGCCAGCTCGCCGTCACCAGCGCCGGACCGGGCCTCCCCGCCGCCGCGCTGGCCGACACGCGAGCGACGCCCGGAGTGCGTTCGGCCGTCGCGCTGACGTCCACCACCCTCGGCCCGAGCCTGGGCGTCCCCGATGACACCCTCCCCGCCCAGATCCTCGCCGGAGGGCAGGGGGGCGGCCTCGACGCCGGCGTGATCGCGGGGTCGCTGAGCGCCCTGCACGGCGACGCGATCGCGCTCGGGCGGCACCGCGCCGACGCCGCGCACGCCCGCATCGGCGACCGCGTGGCGATCATGCTGGGCGACGGCACGCGCACCCGCGCCACCGTCGTGGCGATCTACACCCGCGATCTGGCCTTCGGGGACGCCCTGCTCGCCCCCGAGCTCGCCGCCGGTCACCAGACCACCCCGCTGCTCGGCACGATCCTCGTCCAGACCGGCCAGCCGACGGCGGTGGCCACGCGCCTGCAGGCGCTGGCTCAGCGGTATCCCGGACTGCAGGTGAGCGACAGCGCCTCGCTCGCCTCCGCGACCGACGCCGACCGCGAGCTGAACCACTGGCTCGGCCCGTTCTTCGTCGCGATGCTCTTCGCCTTCACGTCGATCGCCGTCGTCAACACGCTGATCATGATCGCGCTCCGGCGCCGCCGCGAGCTGGCGCTGCTGCGGCTCACCGGCGCCACCACGCGCCAGGTCCGGTCGATGGCGCGCTGGGAGGCCATCCTGATCATCACCATCGGCCTCGGCCTCGGGCTGGCGATCGCGGCCACCGCGCTGCTGCCGCTCAGCCGCGCGCTCACCGGAGGCCTGCGTCCGTACGCGCCGGCCGGCTGGCTCGCGGCGATCCTCGGCGTCTCGGCGCTGCTGGCCCTGGTGGCCCTGTCGGTACCGACGCGGCGGGCGCTACGCACGCGGCCGGTCGAGGCGATCGGGATCAGAGAGTAGATCAGGGACCGAACGGACCTGGTGCACGCCTGCCAACCGGCGGCGCAACCCTTCCTCGAGTACGGCGCGCAGATCTATCCGCTGCTGCGGGGTGTCCTGGCTGCCCTGCCAGCCGTGGCGGGGGCCGTCGCGGTCGTGCTGCTCCGTCGCCGTCGGGTCGGCTGGCGGCCTTGGTCGGGTACGTGCTCGTCGGCCGGGATCGAGAACCGGCGAATGTCCGGCGCCCAGGCCTGATACCGGTCCAGCTCGGGCGGCGCGGCCTTGGAAAGTTTCTGCAGCGCACGCAGTACCTCGATGTTCTCGTCATCCCGGCCCGGTCCCCGGGCGAGCGTAGCCCGGTCTCGCGCCGACAGCTCGGCACATACCTTCTCCAGGAGTTCCGTCCAGGTCTGCGACGTGCTGCTGTCGAGTTCGCGCAGGACAGGAAGCGCGAGATACGGCCACCCCGTGACCAGGCTGAGCAACAGCATCGCGACCTTGTAGTCGTCGGTCGCGGGGTCTTGAAGCTTCTCCCGCCCGACGTTGGAGGCGCGCAGTACGCGGTAGACGTTCACCAGTCGCTTGGCCGCCCGGGCCGTGGGGACGACTGGTCTGAGACTGCCGATGAACTCCGCTTCCTCGGGGCCAAGCTCGAGTTCGCCGACATCCTCATTGGTGAAGGCGGCTCCGATGTACCAGAGCCGGCACGAGCCATCGCCCGCGGTCGCGACCAGCAGGCCGTTCGGGCTGAGCGCGGCCATGTCGGCTTGAGGTACCTCGAACCGCGCCTGCTCCGCCGGTGCCGATCCGTCTACCCGCCCGACTACCAGCGTCGTGCCCGACCGGAGGGCGAATTGCGGTATCGACGGGTTGGCCAGCAGCTCAGTGAGGCCTCCGCCGGCTTCGTGGGCGAACTGGATACGGCTGACTTCGTACCGCTGGCGGGTCAGGTACATCAGGCCACTCGCATGCCTGATGAAAGCGCCGCCCGGGCCCGCGTAAAGCCGACCTGACGGGTCGTAGCCCGGGAGAGACACCGACACCGGGGACGTCCAGGCGTCGCCATCCCAGAACCAGGTAACGACCTGGTCGGGGTGCAAGGCGTAAAGCGTCCGGTCGCCAGGGTCAAGCTCCATGTCGACAAAGGTCTCAGGCAGGTCGCTGGGGATCTTGGTAGCGTCGGCCAGCTCCGGTAGCGCCAGGGTCCACAGCGACGACTCACAGCCAACCAGCAGGCGGTCCCCCGTTACAAGCATCCCCATGACCAGCTCGTTCAGCAAGAACGACCCTTTTCCTTCGCCGCAAAGCCGATGAAGCCAGTTCTCCTCGGTGGCGTACACGATCTCGTCTGCCTCGTCGCCTACGGCCACGGCGACTACCTTTTCGGGCCGCTGGTAGGTCCGCCCGCGACCGGTGGCGAGGTCCAGGGTGACCCAGTCTTCCTCGGTCTCGTACATCAGCCGTCCGCCGTCGGCGTTGAACCAGACTCGCTGGATCTGTGCGGAGACTTCCCGGCCACAGCCGGGGACGCCCTGATTCCAGACCCAGATGCCTGCCTTGGTGACCACGACCAGCCGGCGGCCGCCGATCACGAACCGGATAGCCAGGGGTTCGCCTTCCACCGGGAAGTGCCGCACTTCCTGCGCCAGGGGCGGGGAGGTCGTGCCGGGCTGGGAAGCAGACTGTTCTTGACCAGGCTGCTCGTGACCAGGCTCGTCTTGACCAGGCTCGTCCGGGCCTTTTCCCGCCGGATCAGCCGGCCGGGGCTGCGGCTGCCGGTCCGGTTGTGCCGCTTCCTTCTGCCCCGGCACGAGGGTTTTCATCAGCGCCCGGTAGCCGGGATCGCTCATGGGCTGCAGTGAAAACGGGATCTGGAAGATTTTGTCCAGGTAATCAGCCGGGAAAGCGTCCCATTCGTTCGCGTCGGCGCGGAGTTCGGCCCGGCCGTTGTTCTCCCCATCCAGCAGATGCTGATAATGGATCCGCAATGACGTTATCAACCATCGCGAATCGACGCCGGCGACGACCACGAATAGCGGGAACGCCAGCAGTAGATGCACGGCCTGGAGTACTTCTACCACGCGGCTCGGCGGGCATCGGTCCAGGTCGTCGACGTACAGCACGATACGCTGAATGTCGAATCTGGCCGCCATGGAAGAAGCATTGGGCCCATCGTCCGTCGGACTGCACAGGTCACTCAGCCGCTGCAGGTCATTCCGGACAAGGGAGATAACGCCGAGCTGATCCCGGTACGCCTCGTTGAGAACGCGATCTTCGACGTACTGGCGGATCAAGTTGCCGGTCCGCACCATGTCGATGGTGCGCGCGGCTTGGTCGGCCTGCTGCTGAGCCTGCTGGCGGTCGCTGGCCAGGGCACGATCCTGGTCCTCGATCTTGTCCAGCTGGGTCGTGATCCACTTCTCCACGTCGTCAGCCTGGCTCGCGACGTCCACGACATTGCGGAACTTGCGCCAGGTGGCGGCGGCCGTGGCGACGATCGTCGGTATCACGACGGCCGCCACGGAAACCACTCGTGCCACCTGATGGCCGCCTCCGGCGGCGATGACGGCCAGGCCGGCCAGGACCACGAGCAGCGCCGTTACGAGCAGGACCCGGATTGGCCACCAGTCGAGGAGCTGCCGGATCAGCAGTGCCGTCGACCGCGTTCCCTGTGCCACTTTGTGCAGGTCGGCCAGCGTCTCGACCCCCTTAGGCGGCTTCGGCTCATCCCCTGGCAGGTCCAGTGAGGTCAGCGTCTTTATGAGTTCCCCGACCGGCTGATCCTTATGACTGCCGATGGCCGAACGGATTTCTTCGAGCTGTTTTTGTTTCCGCTTCAGGGCCTCGATCTGCGTACTGGCGGTGCGCTTGTCGTGCCGGGCCTGGTTGAGTCGTCCCTGAGTAGATTCGAGCTGGCTGAAGATGTAGTCCCGTGCCTTGTCGGATGTGCTCTCCTTGAGCGATTCGAAGATCCGGGTCATAACGCTGGCCCATAGGTTCGAGTCGGCGTAGTGCCAGGCGTTGAACGCTACCTGCACCACGTTGTCGCAGTAAAGGCTGGTGCCGCCGCGGGCGAGCGACGCCATGGCTTCGTGCTGCATCTCCTTGACGCGGGTTTGCATGCGGCGCATGAAAAAGCTCTTGCCGGTGCCCCAGTCGCCGAACAGGCCGATGGCCAGAGGAGGCCTGGTACTGCGCGCCAGCGCGAGCTGGCACAGGATGCGGACATCGTCCTCGATCCCCAACTGGTCATCACTGCTCAGGACGTCGCCGGCCAGGCCGGGGGTATCGGTGCTGAAGTCGAAGACGGTCTCCTGTGCGGGTCCTGTGCTTTGCTGGGCAGGTGCCGCGCTTTCCTGGGCAGGTGCCGCGCTTTCCTGGGCAGGCCCCGTACCCTCGGCCGAAGTGGTTACCTCGTTCGCCTCGGTGCCTTCGGTGGCAGCACCCGAGCGCGATTCATCGGGTTTCCGCACATCGGTGTCCCGGCCGGAAGCGGGGCCCGGGAGCGGCCCGGGCGGACTGGGCGGCCCGGGCGGCTCGGGATGCCCGGCCAGCCTGGATTGCAGCGCCTGATCGAGCTGGTCTATCTCCTTTTCGTAGGGATCGCCGCCCCATCTGCTGAGGTCGATCGTCTGTCGATGCCGGAACGGCTCAGGGATGGCTGACGTACCGCTAATGGTCACCGGAACCAACCGGTCACCCGCCTCGCTGGCCTCACGGATCACCGACGAACTCACAGCGCTGTTGCGGGACCAGACTATGAGGACCGCGGCGGCCGATTTCGCCCATTCGCCGAGCGTCTCGTCCCACCGCTCGCCCGGCCCCAGATCCTGGTCGAACCGGATGGGTATGTGCCGGTCTTTGAGCGCCTGGACGAGGCGGAGGACAACATTCTTGTCTTCGCTCGAGTAGCTGACGAAGACATATCCCGGAGCAGCCGCCATTTCCCCTCCCGCGCCGATCCCGGCCGTGGATCCGGGACGACGGAATCATTCTCCCACTGCTCAATCGGCCCCGGCCACAATCACCACAAGCCCTCATTGTGCCTTGGCGCGGGACAGCCGGCCCCGGGAATCGGGGCTAAACGAAATGGACGTCGGCTTGAGCCGGCTCGTGGTCGACGAGACGATCGCAGGTCGGGCAGTACCAGCGGGCCTCGATCGGGGTGCCGCACTCGGGGTGCCGGGGCGCTTGCGTCGGATCGGCGTGGCCGGAACCCCAGTAAGCCAGCAACCGGAGCGCCCCCGCCAGTTCCTTGCCCTCGGCCGTCAGATGGTAGGCGGCCCGGGGCGGTCGCTCGGAGTAGGGCCGGGCCACGAGCAGCCCTTCACGTTCGAGCCGCTTGAGCCGGTCGGACAAGATGTTCGCCGCGATACCGGGGAGCTGATCGAGCAGGTCGTTGAACCGGCGCGGCCCGCTGAGCAGCGCCTCCACTACCAGCAGGGT